>OJOK01001188.1_pt1 | contig 11827 bp, 10 predicted proteins | sample 1598051 | NCBI WGS metagenome assembly OJOK01 (sample SAMN01915205, study PRJEB22387) | human gut metagenome | isolation source: stool | host: Homo sapiens | place: USA
CGTTTTTTCAGGTTTGCGATGATGGTATTTGCCTGATGTTCGTAAAAAGTTTGTTTTGGACTCATAGGGAAACCTCCTTCTTTGAAAAAGTGTCTGACAGCATTATAGCATAGCTTGCATTTCATGGCAAAAGAAGGTATGATAAGAAACGTTGACGGAACAAAAGCGTAAAGGAAGTGAATACATGGAGAAGAAAAAGAGTATCTTTTCTTATTATAAACCCTATAAAAAAATCTTTTTTGCAGATATGTTTTTTGCGATTATGGCATCCATCATCACACTGGTGATTCCGTTGGTGGTACGTTATATCACCTCGACTGTGATATATTATGAGACGGATGAGGCATTCCGGGTAATTTTAAAGCTGGGTCTGATGATGACCGTTTTGATTTTATTTCAGTGCTATTGCAATTATTTTATAGCAAATTACGGACATGTGATGGGAGCAAAGATTGAGTATGATATGAGAGCAGAGATTTTTGCACATTATCAGAAGCTGCCGTTTTCCTTTTATGACAATCAGAAGGTGGGACAACTGCTGTCACGCATTACCTCGGATTTGTTCGATATTACGGAGCTTTTGCATCATGGGCCGGAAAATGTGGTCATTTCTGCAATGAAATTTATCGGAGCCTTTGTGATATTATTCACAATCAGTCCGAAACTGACATTTGCTGCATTTGCACTGATACCGTTCATGTTTTTGTATGCGTGGTTTTTTAACCGTAAAATGAAAAAAGCCTTTGCGAGAAACCGCGTGAAGATTGCCGATATCAATGCTCAGATTGAGGATAATTTATCGGGCATCCGTGTGGTAAAATCTTTTGCAAACGAGAGTGTGGAAGAAGAAAAATTCAAAGTCGGCAACGATGGATTTTTAGCTGCAAAAAAAGACAGTTACCTCTATATGGGAGGTTATCATTCAGGACTGACGGCATTTATCAATATGATTACCGTGATTGTGCTGGTAACAGGCGGAATCCTGATTACAAAAGCACAGGTCAGCGTAACAGATTTAGTTACATTTTTACTCTATATCAGTATTATGACCGATCCGGTCCGCACGATGATCGACTTTGCGGAGATGTTCCAGAACGGATATTCCGGCTATGAGCGTTTTCAGGAGATATTGGCGATCGAGCCGGATATACAGGACAGTCAGGGCAGCGAAGAGCTGACCGATGTCAAAGGAACGATTGATTTTGAAAATGTGTCTTTTCAGTATGAGGAAAATACAGAAAAGGTACTAAGCCACATAGATCTACATGTGGATGCAGGAGAGTATTTGGCACTGGTAGGCTCTTCCGGAGCAGGAAAAACCACACTCTGCAACCTGATCCCGCGTTTTTATGACGTGACGGGAGGCTCAATAGAGCTTGATGGACACGATATCAGAGACTACACACTAAGCGAGCTTCGCGAGTCAATAGGATTTGTTCCGCAGAAGGGTATTCTTTTCTCGGGAACCATCGCCTCAAACTTGCGCTTTGGTAAAGCAGACGCGAGTGATGAGCAGATAAAAAAGGCTGCGGATATCGCACAGGCTTCTGAGTTTATCGAGACAAAGAATGACAGGTATGAAAGCTCAATCGCACAGGGCGGCTCAAACGTGTCAGGAGGTCAGAAGCAGAGGCTTGCCATAGCAAGAGCTATCGCAAAGGATCCTCATATCTATGTGTTTGATGACAGCTTCTCAGCACTTGATATGAAGACTGACGCGCGTCTGCGTGCAGCCTTAGCTGAGGTTACAGAGAATGCTTCCGTCATTATCGTGGCACAGCGTATCAGCACGATTATTCATGCTGACCAGATTCTCGTGCTCGATGACGGTAAAATCGTAGGAAAAGGCACCCACGAGGAGCTTCTTAAGAATTGCGATGTATATATGCAGATTGCACAGTCACAGCTTTCAGCCAAGGAACTTGGAATTGATGATAACAAAAAGGAGGGCATGTAAGATGAGTGAGAATAATAACGAACAGTTTAAGATGCCTCCTAAGAGGCCAAGAGGGCCAATGGGACGTGGCCCCGGAATGGTCACAGAAAAGGCCAGGGATTTCAAGGGCTCTACAAAGAAACTCATAAAGTATCTCGGCAGATACTGGGCTGCTATCATTGCAGTTATGATTTTTGCAGCAGTTTCGACTGTCTTCTCCGTTGCAGGACCGAAGGTCATGGGTAAAGCCACCACTGCGCTTGCCGAGGGACTCATGAACAAGATTGCGGGAACAGGCGGCATAGATTTTGATTATATTGCAAAGGTTCTTTTGTTTACGCTGGCTTTATATGTGGTGAGTGCCATCTTTATGTTTGCCCAGGGACTTATCATGACAGGCATCACGCAGAAGACCTGCTACAGGATGCGTAAGGACATCACGAGCAAAATCAACCGTATGCCGATGAAGTATTTCGAGTCAAGGACATATGGTGAGGTACTTTCGCGTATCACAAACGATGTGGACACACTCGGACAGAGCTTGAACCAGAGTATCACACAGATTATTACATCTGTTGCCACTTTGGTCGGTACACTGGTCATGATGCTGTCTATTTCACCGCTCATGACGCTGATTTCACTCGTTATCCTGCCAGTTTCGATGATACTTATTTCGTTTGTCATAAAGCATTCACAGAAATACTTCAGACAGCAGCAGGAGTATCTGGGACACATAAACGGACAGGTCGAGGAGGTGTACGGAGGCCACCTCGTCATAAAGGCATATAATAAAGAGGCAGAGACTGTAAAGACCTTTAAGGAGGCCAACAATGTGCTCTACAAATCCGCATGGAAATCACAGTTCCTTTCAGGACTTATGATGCCTATCATGCAGTTTGTAGGAAACTTAGGATATGCGGGAGTAGCCATCTCAGGTGGTATACTTGCCATAAAGAATGTCATCACAATCGGTGATATCCAGGCATTTATACAGTATGTGAAGAATTTCACACAGCCAATCCAGCAGATAGCGCAGGTGGCAAACCAGCTTCAGTCGATGGCGGCTGCATCTGAGCGTGTATTTGAGTTCCTCGATGAGGAGGAAGAGGATATAACAGTGGAAAATCCTGTAAAGCCAGACCATATCGAGGGAAGTGTAGAGTTTTCGCATGTACACTTTGGTTATAATCCTGACCAGATCATCATCAATGATTTTTCTGCAAAGGTAAAGCCGGGACAGCAGGTTGCTATCGTTGGACCGACAGGAGCGGGAAAGACTACCATGGTCAAGCTTCTTATGAGATTTTATGATGTAAGCTCAGGTGCCATTCTTGTAGACGGACATGATATCAGGGATTACAACAGAGCCGATCTGCGAGATGCATTCGGCATGGTATTGCAGGACACATGGCTCTTTAAGGGCACCATTATGGAAAATATCCGCTACGGCCGTCTGGATGCCACAGATGAGGAGGTCATCGCGGCAGCAAAGGCAGCACATGCGCATCACTTTATCCAGACATTGCCGGGTGGCTACGATATGGAGCTCAACGAGGATGCATCCAATGTGTCACAGGGACAAAAGCAGCTTTTGACAATAGCAAGAGCCATTCTTGCAGACAATCCAATCCTTATCCTTGATGAGGCCACATCCTCTGTCGATACACGTACAGAAATCCGTATCCAGAAGGCACTCGACAATCTGATGAAGGGCAGAACAAGCTTTGTCATCGCCCACAGGCTGTCTACTATCAAGAATGCCGATATGATTCTTGTCATGAAGGACGGAGACATTATCGAGCAGGGTACACACGATGAGCTTCTTGCAAAGAACGGATTTTACGCAGAGCTGTATAACTCTCAGTTTGAAGAATAGAGAAAGCACGGGTATCGTGCAGTTTTGCGAATATGCGTGGGCTGAATGGTTACATAAAATTAAAAAAAAATACGCTCTCGACAAAATTCGACAAAATGTGTTATCATAAAAGCATACAATTTGTTTTGACATGACAGTAATTGGCGGCATAGGAGATTTTAATGAGCACTTTAAATGTCGCAGTAGCAGACGAAAAGAAAAACATGCAGAGTTTATTAAAGGGCATGGAGTTTTTAGGAACAGCAAGAAGTAGTGATGAAGCATACAACATGATAAACGGTAATGCCGGTTCTGATGTGGTACTTGTGTATGTAAAGAGAGCATCCGGTGACACTGAGCCACTTGATGATACATATATGGAGAAAAAATCCCTTGAGACACAGGTGACGGATATCATTCATGAGATAGGTGTTCCGGCTCATATAAAGGGATATCAGTATCTTAGGACTGCGATAGTGATGTGCGTTGAGGATATGGAAATGCTTAGCTCTATCACAAAGCTTTTGTATCCCACTATTGCAAAGAAGTACAAGACTACCTCAAGCAGGGTGGAGAGAGCCATAAGGCATGCTATCGAGGTGGCATGGAGCAGAGGCAGGATGGATACGATAGACTCCATGTTTGGATACACTGTAAACTATGGTAAGGGCAAGCCTACCAATTCGGAGTTTATTGCCCTGATTACAGACAAAATACGTCTAGGGATGTAAAAATCGTCATTATAGACAAATAAAACCACGTTTTGATAAATTTACTAGGCAAAATGTACTCCCGCGTGATATAATATAGTATACATTCTATTGGTTTCAGGATGTATACTATATTTTTTATCAGATTAATCGTTGTTTAAATAACTGTAATCTGGGGGAGGTTTCAGCATGGACAAAATGAAAATATTAATGGCCGCATCAGAGGCAATACCTTATATGAAGACAGGTGGACTAGCTGACGTAGTGGGATCTTTACCGAAATATTTTGACAAGGACAGATATGACGTGAGAGTTATACTTCCGAAGTACAAATGTATGGATGATAAATTACTGCCACAGCTTAAGTTCGTCTGTCATTTTTATGTCAATCTCAACTGGCGCAGGCAGTATGTGGGGATTTTTACATCGCAGTATGATGGTGTGACATATTATTTTGTGGACAATGAGTTTTACTTTGCAGGAGATAAGCCATACAACAATATATACGAGGATGTGGAGAAGTTTGCTTTCTTTTCAAAGGCGGTGCTTGAGGCTTTGCCGGTTATAGATTTTGCCCCGGATGTGATACATTGTAATGACTGGCAGACAGGACTCTTGCCGGTTTTTCTAAAGACAGTATACGGCTCAGACAATTTCTATGCCGGTATCAAGACAGTCTTTACCATTCACAATATGAAGTTTCAAGGGCGTTGGAAGATTAAAGAGGTGGCTGATGTTACAGGACTTCCGGAGCATATTTTTAATTCAGGGGAGCTGGAGTTCTATGGTGAGGCTAATTATTTAAAGGGCGGCATAGTATATGCAGATGAGATTACGACTGTCAGTCCGACATATGCAGATGAAATCTGTACACCTGAGGGAGGAGAGGGCCTGGATGGCCTGATGCTTGAGCGGCGCAGGCATTTGAGAGGCATTGTAAACGGTATAGATTATGATGTCTTTAATCCTATGAAGGATACATATCTGGATAAGCATTTTTCTGTAAGGGAATTGAGTGGAAAGGTCGTTAATAAGCGTCAGCTGCAGGAGAAGTATGGTCTGGCTGTGGATAATGATGTCATGCTGATTGGAATAGTTTCGCGTCTGACAAATCAGAAGGGCTTTGATCTGGTGGCATATGTGATGGAGGAGATGCTTTCCACCATGAATGTACAGTTTATAGTGCAGGGCACAGGAGAGCAGCAGTACGAGGAGATGTTTAATTATTTTCATGGCAGGTATCCGCAGAAGCTTGGAGTATATATCGGTTACTCAGAGGAAAATGCACATGAGATATATGCAGGCTGTGACGCATTTCTCATGCCGTCTCTTTTTGAGCCGTGCGGCTTGAGCCAGCTCATGTCTATGCGATATGGTACGCTTCCTATAGTCAGAGAGACCGGTGGTCTTAAGGACACTGTAGTGCCGTACAATGAGTACGAGAATACGGGCGATGGCTTTTCCTTTGCCAATTATAATGCGCATGATATGCTGCATGTCATCAAATATGCTCTTGATGTGTTTGAAAACCATAAGGACAGATGGCAGGAGATGATGCAGCGCGCCATGAGGCATGACTTCTCATGGAAGGCATCTGCGAAAGAGTATGAGAAGCTTTACGACATGCTGCTTGGCAACTAGTACATCGTTCTGCAAATAACAGGCCAATAATTTTCATGAATTTCCAAATATGTTCTTAGAAAGTAAAATACCGGATACATATCTATGATATGATATCCGGTATTTTTTGTATCGGGTTATATGATTATCAAGGTTATGTGATTATCAGTAGACAGTGTCTGTTTTACTATCGTATATGTAATACCTCTCGCCAAGTACTTCCTCGTCGCGTACCTCTGTAGAGTTTACCTCACAGATGAATTCGCTTAGGTTGCAGACATCTATATCGCTATCCAGCGGCATTACCAGAAACTCATGGATACTGCTTGGTATGAGCAGCATATTGCCGCCGAGCTTTTTTGCCAGCGAGCTTAGCACACCCGGGTAGAGTATGGCGGATGCACCATTTGTCTGCCTGCTGTTTGTAAGGATATACATAGGCAGGCTGTCAAAATCACAGACTGCTCGCATCTGATTGGCATAGCCCGGACATTTTTTTGCAAGAAACTCTGCCATGTTGATTATTGAGCATGGAAGTATCCTTGGGGTATTTTGCATTGAGGCGCGGATTAGTGTTTCTGTATCTATGCCCCAGCGTGACAGAAGCGCATCTGTGACTGTAATGGTGCCAAATTCAGGCAGTTGCGCTCCTACATATACTTCAAATATGATGGCAAAATCCAGATATTTGATATAGGGCACGTCCTTTAGCTGCTTTTGGTTTTTGTCGTAGCTTATGAGCTGGAAAATTATTTTCTCCTTTACCTTGGAAAAATCATCACAGAAGCTTATGTCAAAATCTTCAGTTGGCTTGAAATCATTGTAGGTGGATAAAATTGCATCGAGAATAGAATCAATGGATACACCATCAAGATACCAATGGTAGTAAGGATTGAGATAAATAGTCGGTGCTATATTGAATTTGGGATTGATAATCACCAATCCGTCGTAGATCATCCCGTTGTTCTTTTTGACAGGATGGATGGTAAGCTTGAAATTATTGTCAAGTCTTGCGGTTATTTCTGTTTCTATAGTATGTAAAAACTCCGTGTATTTCATGAATCTCCTTGCGGAGCATAAAAATATCGGATCTCGTGGAAAAGTAAAACCCACGAAGCAGGGCGCTTCGTGGGTTTTACTCTATCATTGTTTGTTTAAGTTTGCAATATGTATTTTTGTACAATTTTTAGACTTCATTTTTGTGATATCATACAAAATATAGCTGCGCAATCCATTTTTAATCCGATTTGAGCCTCTGCCACAGTGTGTTGTAAAGAGTTGCATCATCATCATTTAAAGCTCTGTATACTTCACAGTTTTTGAGCATATCGGAAGGAGGATTAATCGCCTCATTTTCCTTTGTTTCCTCATCCTGGTTGTCGATGACAGACTGGATAGGTGATGCATAGTATACATATTCAAAGTTGAGCTGTGCCGGCTCATCACTGCAGATATAGTTCAAAAATTCCTGTGCGCCCTCTTTATTCTTGCATGTCTTTGGAATAAACCATGAGTCAATCCAGAGGTTTGAGCCCTCTTTTGGTACGATATAGTCCAGGTTGTCATTTTCAGCCATGGCGGCAGCTGCCTCACCGGAGTAGCACACTGCGATTGCCGCATTTTCAGCAACCATCTCATCACAGGTTTCATCCACGTAGTAGGCGAGCACATCACTGCTTTGTTTGTTCAGTATATCAAATGCTTCATCGAGCTTTGCTGTGTCTGTCTCGTTTATCGAGTAGCCAAGTGTGCGAAGGGCTGGAGTAAAGGCATCACGGACAGAATTAATCATAATCATGTTGTCCTTGTATTTGCCGTTCCACAGGCAGTCCCAGGTATTTAGGTCTGATGCATCAGCCAGCTTTTTATTGTATAGTATGCCGAGTGTGCCGTAGAAATAAGGCACAGTATACTCATGTGTCGGGTCAAAGGATGCGGACATGTCGATTATATCCTGATTTACATTTTGATAGTTTGGCATTGAGCTGTAGTCTATCTTGTTGACCTCACCCTCACTTATGAGCTTCTCGATGATGTAGTCAGAGGTGCAGATGACATCGTAATCGATGGCACCGGACTTGTACTTTGTGTACATCTCCTCAGGCTCCTCGTATTCCTCGTATTTAATGGTGATTCCGGTTTCCTGCTCGAAGCTGTCGATTACTGATTCATCGATGTATTTACCGTAGTTTAGCACTGTTATGGCATTGTCATTGTTTGTGCTTTCGGCGCTTATGGTAAATACCGAAAAGCAGCCGATTACGAGTACTGTAACAATTGCGATGCTCACACTACGCTTTACGATGCGCAGCTTTTTAGCCCTTGCAGGCTTCTTTGAGGCGCTGACAGGTATCTGGTTTGAGTTGATGTTTACCACAACCAAAAGCAGCAGCACTGTGAAGAAAAGTATGGTTGACAGGGCATACAGCTCCGGCTTTACCCCCTTTTTCAGCTCTGTGTAAAGCATGGTTGAGAGTGTGTTTACTCCGGCACCCTTCGTAAAGTAGGTGATGGAGAAGTCATCGAGTGACATTGTGACCGCCATCATAAAGCCGGAGAACACTCCTGGGCTTATTTCAGGCCAGGTGACCTTGAAAAATGCATATAGAGGTGATGCGCCCAGGTCAAGTGCGGCCTCATAGGTGTATTTGTTGGTTTGCTTGAGCTTTGGAAGCACATTGAGTATCACATAAGGGATATTGAACGTGATGTGTGCGATAAGCACTGTCACAAAGCCCAGATTCATGAATTTTACAAACAAAAGCATCATTGAGATACCGGTCACGATATCTGCATTGAGCATCGGGATGTTTGTAGCGCCCAGATAGATTGTCTGGTTACGTTTCTTCATGGCGCTTATACCCATGGCTGCGAGAGTTCCTATTATTGTAGAAATCACAGCTGCAAGCAGCGTAATCTGCAGTGTTGTAGAAAATGCCGACATAATCCGCTCACTCTGAAAGCACTTTATGTACCAGTCGAGCGTGAAGCCTCCCCATTTAACCTTGGATTTGGAGTTGTTGAAGGAGAGTACTATTAATACAACGATAGGTAGATACAGAAACAAAAAAATCAGTCCCATATATACCCTTGATGCTATTTTTTTTACCATAATGCGCTCTGGTCTCCTTCCTTATCAAACAGATTGACGAGTGCCATGCTGATTAATACGAATACCATGAGCACGAGTGAGAGACCGCTTCCTGCGCCCCACTGCGAGCCATGGACGAAATCCTGTTCTATGATATTTCCGATGAGCAGAACCTTGCCGCCACCGAGTATCTGTGAGATGGCAAAGGATGTGAGTGATGGCACGAAAACCATTACGATTCCGCTTATGACACCGGACACTGTAAGTGGCAGTATAATCTTGAAAAGTATTGTGACTTTGTTTGCACCGAGGTCAAGAGCCGCCTCAATCCAGTCGTTTTTGATTCTGGTCATGGAGTTGTATATAGGCAGCAGCATGAATGGCAGAAAGTCATAGACCATGCCAAGCACGACTGCTCCGGAGGTATTCATGATGTTGAAGCCCGGCAGTCCGAGAGTGGTGAGTATCGAGTTGATGACACCATTTTTGGACAAAAGCTGCTTCCATGCGAGTATTCGAAGCATAAAGTTCATCCACATAGGAAGCATGAAAACAAATACTACAAAGCTTTGGTTTTTAATCTTTAAGCCGTTTAAAATCATCGCAAGCGGATAGGACAGCACCAGGCATATTATGGTGCATATGATTCCAAGCCGTAGGGATAAAAGCAGTGCCTTGATATTGGTGTGCTGTGCTATTGCAGTCACATATTCAAATGTGAAGCCTCCGTCAGAGCCTTTAAATGCATAGTACACAATCATGAAAAGCGGAAGTATGATAAATCCGATAATCCATATGAGGTACGGCCCTGCGAGCAGCTGTTTCTTTATTTTAGACATCTATCTCCACCGCCTTTTCATCTGAGGACTCAGGCTTGTGCATTACCTGGATATTAAATGGAATCACCTTGATACCCACATGACTGCCGACCTCTACATATTTGGTGGTGTGCACCATCCAGTCGTAGCCGTTAGCCTTTACCTCAAGCTCATAGTGCACTCCCTTGAAGATATTTGACACGACATCGCCCTGCATGTAGCCGTCCTCCGCAGGCACCAGCTCCACATCCTCCGGGCGGATGACTATATCGACAGGCGTGTTCTCACCAAAGCCCTCGTCCACACAAGGCATCTTTACACCGAGTATCTCGACAAGCTTATCCTTTATCATAACACCGTCGATGATATTACTGTGCCCGATAAAGTCAGCGACAAAGGCATTTTCAGGCTCATTGTAAATGTCCTCCGGTGTGCCAATCTGCTGGATATAGCCCTGATTCATGACTACGATGGTGTCAGACATGGTAAGCGCCTCCTCCTGGTCGTGTGTGACGTAGACGAAGGTGATACCGAGCTCATTTTTGAAGCGGATAAGCTCATACTGCATGCTCTGGCGCAGCTTTAAGTCGAGAGCGCCAAGCGGCTCGTCTAACAGCAGTACCTTAGGCTCGTTTACAATAGCTCTTGCAATAGCGATACGCTGCTGCTGGCCTCCGCTAAGAGAATCCACAGAGCGGTTTTCAAAGCCGTCGAGATTGACGAGCTTTAATGCATACTTTATTTTGTCATCAATGTAAGCCTTGCTTTTTTTCTTTATTTTAAGACCAAACGCGATGTTTTCAGCTATTGTCATATGAGGGAAAAGAGAGTATTTCTGGAAAACAGTGTTCAGATTTCTCTCGTTTGCAGGCACATTTGTGATGTCCTTTGAATCAAACATGATTTTTCCCTTGTCCGGTGTCTCAAAGCCACCGAGCATGCGAAGTGTGGTGGTCTTTCCGCAGCCTGATGGTCCAAGCAGCGTCAGAAACTCGTTCTCCCTGATGTATAGATTTAAATCGTCGAGTACAACATTGCCGTTGTATGACTTTGTGATATCGATAAAATCAATTAATTTCTTTCCCATGGTGTAAACCTTTCTCATGTAATTATAGTATTGGTAGGAACTGTATGTTTATAATTTGCTGCTGTACACACTAAAAATGTGGCCGGCAGTAATTACAGCCCCATAAAAGAGCTTCTGCAGGGGAAGCGTCAGAAGCTTGGAGGATTGCTGACCCATATGAGCATGGCATCCTTTGAAGACTTATTTTCAATAAAATGCTTCTTGCCGGCTTTAAAATAAAAGGACTCACCGGCCTTTACGGTGTGCACCTTGCCACCATAGCAAAGCTTCACTGTGCCCTTTATCACATATCCAAACTCCTCACACTCCTGAGGCAGATATATTTCAGAACTGCCACCCGGATGAAGAGTGAGCCTGACAGGCTCCATGGAGCGGGTCTGTGCGTTTGGAATGATCCATTCCACCTTGCTGTTTTTTTCCTCGTCAATTTTCTCGAAATAGTCGTTTGCCTTGTATACAATCTGCTCAGGTTCCGAATCCGTAAAAAACTCCGCCGGCGTCATACCCAGGCACTGGATGATATCAAGCAGGGTGCCGACTGACGGTGAATTCTGATTTCGCTCAAGCTGGGAGATAAATCCCTTCGTCAGCTCAGCTCTGTCAGCAAGCTCCTGCTGGGTAAGTCCGTACTGGATACGAAGCTCCTTCATACGATGTCCGATATCCATGCTTACTTCCTTTTCTAATATACTTTACGTTATATTTACTGT
>OJOK01001191.1_pt1 | contig 11786 bp, 7 predicted proteins | sample 1598051 | NCBI WGS metagenome assembly OJOK01 (sample SAMN01915205, study PRJEB22387) | human gut metagenome | isolation source: stool | host: Homo sapiens | place: USA
CTGCCAGTCGGCGATGCGGTCGCCCGTCTTATAGAACAGATACACATATTCGTGATACACAAGCAGGACCGGGTTCCAGCAGGCTTCCGGCTCACGGGTCAGGCAGACCGGCGCGTCCCAGTCGCAGCGCATGCCGCTTTCATCCTCTCCCGCTGCGGGCAAGGGGAGGCGCGCCCGTACGGCATGGCCTACGGAAAAGTAGATTTCCGTATCGGCCGCCCCCTCCCGGCTGCCGCCGAACCAGGCACACAGCAGGCGTCCGTCAGGCAGGGCCGCCAGGCAGCTGGCGTGGACCATACGGCCCGGTTCCGCTTTATAGATGAACTGCTTCAGCACGGCTACTCCTCCTCAGCGATTCTTTTTCCAGAAATCTTCCATAAAGTCAGCCAGGGTCTGGCAGCCCTCCACCGGCATGGCGTTGTAGATGGAGGCACGGATGCCGCCGACGCTGCGGTGCCCTTTGAGACCGCCCATATTGTACTTCTTCGCCGCTTCCACAAAGGCTGCTTCCAGCTCCTTCGTAGGCAGATTGAAGGTGACGTTCATGAGGGACCGGCTGTCCCGGGCGGCCTTGCCCCGGTAAAATTCCGGATGGGCGTCCAGGGCATCATACACAAGTTCCGCCTTGGCCCGGTTGACCTTTTCCCTTTCCACCAGGCCGCCGTGTTCCTTAAGCCAGCGAACGACTTTGCCGACGATGTAGATGGCGAACACCGGCGGCGTGTTGTAGGTGGAATCCTTCTTCATGATGGTTTCGTAATTCATCATGACAGGGATTTTGTCGCTGCGGCCTTCCAGAAAATCCTTTTTGGCGAGGACCAGTACGGCACCGGCAGGGCCGATGTTCTTCTGGACGCCGGCATAAATCAAGGAAAACTTCTCCACCGGGAAGGGCCGGGAAAGGATATCCGAAGACATGTCCGCAATAAGGGGTACGGAGCCCGTTTCGGGATAGACGGAATACTCCGTTCCTTCAATCGTGTTGTTCCCTGTGATGTGCAGATAGGCGCAGCGTTCCGGCAGCCGGACCTCGTCCGGCCGGGGCACGCGGTCGTAGCCGGTTTCCCTGGAAGAGTAGACAACCGCTGTCTCCCCTACCTTTCCGGCTTCCGCCAGGGCCTTGTCCGAGAAGCTGCCCGTGACAGCGTACGCACCGACCGTGCCGGGGAGCAGGAAGTTCCAGGGTACGCAGCTGAACTGGAGCGTACCACCGCCGGCCATGAAGCAGATGCCGTAGCCGGCGGGCAGGTGCAGCAGTTCCGCAATGTCCGCCTTGGTTTCGTCCAGCACAGCCTGGAATTCTTTGCTGCGGTGGCTGATTTCGAGGATGGACATGCCGCTCCCGCGGAAATCGAGCAGCTCCGCCTGCACTTCCTGTAAGACATCCAGCGGCAGGATTGCCGGTCCGGCATTGAAGTTATAGATGCGATTCATATTCAAGACTTCCTTTCCCGTCCATATTACAGCAGATGTACCACCAGACCGTCGCGCAGTTTCGGCTCGAACCACGTCGACTTGGGCGGCATGATTTTGCCTGCGTCCGCCACGGCCATGACTTCGTCCATGGAAGTCGGATACAGCGAAAAGGCTACAGCCCAGCCGTCATCGTCCACCCGGCTGACCAGTTCCTGGAGTCCGCGGATGCCGCCGACGAAATCGATGCGCTGGTCGGAGCGCGGATCCCCGATCTGCAGGACCGGTTCCAGCAGGTTTTTCTGCAGGATGGAGACATCGAGGGATCCAATCAGGTCCCCGCCGTCCAGGGAGTTTTCGCGGGCCGTCAGCAGGTACCACTGTCCTTCGAGATACATGCCGAAGGTGTGTTTCTGCCGCGGCTGGACCGGCTGGTCCTGCGGCACGACATCGAAATTTTCCCCCACCGCCTGCAGGAACTGTTCCGGTGTCCGGCCGGCCAGGTCCTTCACCAGGCGGTTGTAGTCGATGATGTGCATCATGCGGTCCGGAAAAATGACGGCCTGCACATATTCATATTCCGGCATTTCGTCAATCATGTAGACGCCCGTGTCAGTCCGCTCCCGTTCCTTCGCCACGCGGGCCGCGCCGGCACAGCGGTGGTGCCCGTCAGCGATGTAGAAGGCCGGGACCTGGCGGAAGAGGTACGTCAGCTCCCGCACCTCCAGCGGGTTGTCGATTACGTAGAGCATATTGCTCACGCCATCGTCGGCACGGAAATGATAGACCGGCTTATGGTTGCTCATCAGATGCAGCACGTAGGAGTCAATTTCCGGCCGGCCGCGGTACGTAAGGAACACAGGGCCCGTCTGGGCCTGCGTCGCCAGGATGTGGTTCACGCGGTCCTGCTCCTTTTCCGCCCGCGTCAATTCGTGCCGCTTGATGATGCCGGCGTTGTATTCCGCCACAGGCACGCAGGCCGTGATGCCGATCTGGATGTTGCCGTCCATCATCTGGCGGTAAATGTAATAACAAGGTGCCGGGTCCTGCTTCATCTGACCCTTCGCCACGTAGGCATCCAGGTTTTCCTTCGCTTTTTCATATACGGCTTCACTATAGGGATCCGTACCTTCTGGCAGGGTCGCCTCGGATTTGGTGACCGTCAGGAAGCTCAGGGGGTGTTTCTCGATTTCTTTGCGCGCCTCCTCCGTATTCATGACATCATACGGAAGGGAAGCGATTTCCGCCGCCAGCTCCGGAACGGGGCGCAGGCCGCGGAACGGTTGGATAGTGGCCATGGCTGATACCTCCTGTCTTAATATGGTCTGTCTATATCTTAACAAAACCGGACAAAAAAGGAAACAGCCTGTCGGGCAAGATGCCCCCCTCCGGCTTCCGCAAATTTCTCCGCGCCCCTTTCGTCCCTACCGTAAGCGCGTTATAATGGAACGGGCGGCCTCCGTGCGGTACCGCCTTATCTGCAAAGGAGGATTCCATGATTTTTCTTCATCAAAAGCAACGCATCCTGACCCTCGCCCTGGTGTTTTCCCTGCTGCTGGGGACCGGGTCCGTCCTCCTGTCCCTGCCGCAAAGCGCTGCCGCCGCTCCGGCTGCAAACACAGCAGCCGCGGCACCGGCACGGCGCGTCGTGACGCCGGGACACCCCTTCTCCATCCAGGACAAGGCAGAAAACTGCCACTCCGCCCTGGACGCCGCGGCCACAAAGGCCCTGAACACGGCCTTGGCCAGACGCATCGGCGGCTACGGCGATGCAGTGCCGGGTCTGTCGGTCCTCATATACCGGGACGGGAAGGAAGTCTACCGCAACAGCATGGGCAACGCCTTCCTGAGTCCCGGCAATGCCAAATGGAACCTGCCTGTCACCGCTGCCACACGGTTCCGCGTCGCGTCTTTGTCGAAAATCGTTACCGCCGTCGGCATCATGCAGCTGGCGGAACAGGGGAAGCTGGATCTGGACGGCGATGCCGGCTCCTATCTGGGGTTCCGGCTGCGCAATCCCCATTATCCGTCCACCGTCATCACACCGCGCATGCTCCTGTCCCACACGTCATCCCTGCGCGACAACGGGAACAACTACATTCCCGCTTCCGTCAGCCTGCGTTCCTTCTTCGCGTCAGGCCGGGGATTTGCCGGCGCAGGCCAGGCTCCCGGCGCCTATTTCAGCTACTGTAATTCGAACTACATCCTGCTCGGCACCATGCTGGAACGCCTTTCGGGCGAACGGTTCGACCGCTACATGACGAACCACGTGCTGGCGCCGCTGGAAATCCACGGCAGTTTCAACATGAACGACTTTTCCCCTGCCGACCTGGCGAAACTGGGCGCGAACTACCGCAAACCCAACGGTGTCCACCAACCCTACGTCGCCGCCGTCGACGGCCGTCCCATCCAGCTCCAGCCGCCAGCTCAGCGGATCAGCACCTACCAGATCGGCACCAATGCTGCCCTGTTCGGACCCCAGGGCAACCTGCGCGTATCCGCCGTGGAACTCTCCCACCTGCTGCAGATGCTCATGAACAATGGCACCTACAACGGGAAGCGGATCCTGCAACCTGCGTCCGTCGCCGCCATGACCACCCCCGTCTGGACGTACAACCCGGCCGTGCCGAACGGTACGATTGATGAAGACAACATCGAAAAATACGGCCTGGCGATGCAGTACATGGACGGCAAGGGGACGACGAAACCCGCCCCGGACAGGCCCGACTTCGACCTCGTCGGACACTTCGGCGAAGCCTACGGCTTCATCGGCGGTCTTTTCTGGCAGCCCGGCACGAAGAACGGCTTCGTGTTCCTCCAGAACGGCTGCGCTACACCGGAAGAAGACAATCCAGGCCGCTACAGCCGCAGTTACCGCTACGAGGAAGATATGCTGCAGCCCATTATCGAGAACGCCTTCCCTGCCGTGCCGTCCCGGAAGGGAAAATGATGTTGGCAGCCGCCCCCAAGCAAACGAAAATCTCCGGAACCGCTTCCGGAGATTTTTTATAACCTTGTGTTTTCCGGCTGCCCCTGTCAGCGGGCACGGCGGAATCGTCCGTACTGCACGGACAGGTAGAGCAGGGAGACCAGCGTTGCAACGGCGAGCATCCCCGGCGTCAGCATGGTGCCGCCGAACAAGGTCAGGATGCCGCAGGCGGCAGGCACGAGCACGATGTTGCAGGCACTGGCGATCCATGCGTCGCGCCAGGCGCAGCGGGCGCAACGGCGGCTCAGGCGCAGCAGGCGGGGAATGTTGCGCAAATCGTCGTCGAGCAGCACAATCTGGGACGCCTGCCAGGCCTCTTTGTCGCCGCTGCCGATGGTGATTCCCGTATCAGCGCAGGCCAGGGCCGGCGCGTCATAGGAGTCGTTTCCCACAGCGGCGATATCATCACCGCCGGCCTGGAAAGCCCGCACCAGGTCCGCCTTGTGCTCCGGCTTCAGCTCGGCTGCCACACGGTCTGCGCCGGACATTTTGCCCAGATACTGGGCAGCCCGCTTATTATCCCCGGTCATGACGGCTGTGCGGATATGCTGCTTCTTTAAAAGCTGCATGACATCCACCGCTTCGTCGCGCAGGATGTCCGAAAACCCGAAAACGGCGTAGAGCCGGCGCCCTACCGTCAAATACCAGACCGTCTTGCCTTCGCCGGTCAGGCGGTCTGCGTAAGTGTCAGCCTCAAGGGGCAGCAGGACGGTGCGGGATACATATTCCTTCGGTCCCAGGCGCACATGTTCATGAAAGCAGAGCGTCTCGAACCCGCCTTCCGGCGCCGCTTCCAGTTCCGAACAGGGCGGCAGGGCACATCCTTCCGCCGCTTCCCGGATGGCGGCAGCCTCCCGGCTTCCGCCGCGCTGCACCATGGCCGCGGCCAGACTCAGGAGTCCCGTTTCCGGCCCGTTGTGGAACGTGAAGATGTCCGTCAGTTTGACCTGGCCCTTCGTCAGGGTGCCTGTCTTGTCGAACACGACCATGGTCGTCCGGTAGAAATCCCCCAGGACGGCGCCGTCCCGCAGCAGGATCCTGCATGCCGCCACTTTTCCCGCCGCGGCAAAGGCCGGCAGCGAAGTGGCCAGGAAGAGGCCCGCCGGGCAGGCGACGATCAACAGGGAAGCCACAATCTGCCACAGGGGAAAGCCGTGGCGTCCCGTGAAGAAGAAGCTCAGGAAGGCGACAATGGACAGCAGGATGGCCCCGCTGAGCATGCCCAGGGCCGGACGGTCGCGGAAGGACGGCAGGGAGACTTTGCCCCACCGGTCCAGGGCGTTGGCGCCGAGGGCGGCCGTCAGACAGACGCCGCTGTATAAGAAGAACAAAGGCGGCAGCACTTCGTACGGAATGCCGCGCATCAGCTGCACGGCCGTGTAAAGGCCCATGAAGAGGGACGCCGCCGTACTCACCGTAAGCAGTACCTCCGGCGAGGGAATCCGCTGCAGGATATCCTTTTTGGCAAAGCCGTAGAACTCGCGGCCCGCTGCCACGATGGGCAGGAACAGGACCAGCTGCACCAGACCCCAGATATTGCAGCGGTCATAAGGGACCGGCAGGGTGAAGAACGGGACGGCAACGCCCCGGGCCAGCAGCAGACCGGCCACTTCCGTCCAGACCGCCGCCACGCACAAAGGGATCAGGAACCGCAGGGCCCGCTGGAAACGTCCCAGTTCGCCGATTCTGGCGCGGCTTTTTTTGCGGTCCCGCGGACGCGGCTTCGGCGCCGGCTGCGCTGTTCCGGGCTGCTCTTTAGCGGCCGGCGCCGCCGCGGGGGACATCGTTCCCTGTTTCGGTGAATCCGTCATATATATCCATCCAATCCATGTTATGAGACCGGCTGCAACGGCCGGGAAAATTTCCTGAAAAAAGGGCGGCTGCAGAACCCCGCCCATTTTAAGTGTATCAACAGGCTTTGCCCCTGTCAATTGAACAGGGTATAATGAAAGGGAAGAAATTTGGAAGGGAGGTCTTCTCTATGTCCATCGTCGGTGCCGTCATGGTTCCCCATCCGCCCCTTTTGATTCCCGAAGTGGGTCACGGCGAGGAACGGGGCATCCAGTCAACCATCGATGCCTATCGGGAGGCGATGCGGTTTATCGCGCACCTGAAACCGGATACCGTCATCATTTCGTCTCCGCACAGCATCCTGTATAGCGATTATTTCCATATTTCGCCCGGCCAAGGGGCCGAAGGTACCTTCGCCCCGTTCGGCGCACCGCAGGTCCGGATTTCCTGCGTCTATGACACGGAGTTCGTCAACGCCCTCGCAACCGGGGCAAAGCAGAGCGGTCTGCGGGCCGGCACGCTGGGAGACCGCCAGCCGGAACTGGATCATGCCACCATGATTCCCCTGTATTTCCTGTACCCCTGTTACAAAGACTTCAAGGTCGTGCGCGTGGGCCTTTCGGGCTATTCCCTGAAGCACCACTACGCCCTGGGCATGCTCGTCCGGAAGGCGGCCGATGTATTGCACCGGCGCGTGGCCTGGATTGCCAGCGGCGACCTCTCCCACAAACTCAAAAAAAGCGGTCCTTACGGATTCGACCCTGCGGGACCGCAATACGACGAACGCATCATGGCTGTCATGCGTCATGCCCGTTTCGACGAACTCTTCGCTTTTAAGGACTCCTTCCTGGAAGAGGCTGCCGAGTGCGGCCACCGGTCCTTTACGGAAATGGCCGGTGCCTTCGACGGTCTGGCGGTTGAAGCGCGGCAGCTTTCTTACGAAGGGCCCTTCGGCGTCGGCTACGGCGTCTGCACCTTCCAGCCGGCCGGCCCTGATCCATCGCGCCACTACCTGGACCGGTACGATGAAATCCGCGACCAGATGCGCAAGGAGCGCCTGGCCCGGGAAGATGCCTATGTCAAGCTGGCCCGTGCCACCATCGAACATTACGTGAAGACCGGGAACCTGCAGAAGCTGCCCCCGGACCTGCCGGAGGAGATGCTGGACCGGAAGGCCGGCGTCTTCGTCTCCCTCAAGGAAAACGGCGTCCTGCGCGGCTGCATCGGCACCATCGGCCCCATGTACGGAAGCGTGGCCGACGAAATCCGCCACAACGCCGTGGCGGCTTGCAGCCGGGATCCCCGTTTCACGCCTGTCCAGCCGCAGGAACTGCCGGACCTGGTCTACAGCGTCGACGTCCTCAGCCCCATGGAGCCGATCGACTCGCCGGCACAGCTCGATGTCAAACGGTACGGCGTCCTTGTGACGAAGGGCAGCCGCAGCGGCCTGCTCCTGCCGAACCTGGCCGGCATCGACACGGTGGAACAACAGCTCTCCATTGCCAAACAGAAAGCCGGTATCGGCGAAGAGGAAACGGGGTGCTCCCTGGAACGGTTCGAGGTCATCCGTCATGAATGAGGCACCTGTAGCGGAAGTCTTCGCCGCCGCCCGCCGGAGAAAGGACAGGTGATTCCATGCCGATCTGCGATCTTTGCCATCATCACTGCCATCTGGAAGAAGGTGCCACAGGGTTCTGCCGCGTCCGCACCGTCCGGGACGGCCGCAACCTTTGCGGCAATTACGGGTTTGTGACATCTCTTGCCCTGGATCCCGTTGAAAAGAAACCCCTCGCACGCTTCCATCCCGGCAGCACCATTTTGTCCTTCGGCAGCTACGGGTGCAATCTGCGCTGCCCCTTCTGCCAGAACTTTTCCATCTCCCAGCACGGGCGGGAGGATTTCCGCCCCGTCCTCGTGACGCCGGAACAACTTGCCGCCAAGGCCGTTGAGCTCAAACGGTTCGGCAACATCGGCCTGGCCTTCACGTACAACGAGCCGCTTTTGAGCTGGGAATTCATCCGCGACACCGGGCGGCTGATCCACGAGGAAGGCTTGTACAACGCCGTCGTGACGAACGGGAACTTCGACACACGCGTGGCCCGCGCCCTGGCTGCTACGGTCGATGCCTACAACATCGACCTGAAAGGCTTCACGGCGGAGGATTACCGGAAGCTCGGCGGCGACCTGGACATGGTCCGGGACTTCATCCGCGAAGCCTGCCGCACGGCCCACGTGGAACTGACGACGCTCGTCGTGCCCGGCGAAAACGATACGGACGAAGAGATGGACGCCCTGGCCGCCTGGGTCGCCTCCCTGTCCCCGGACATCCCCCTGCACGTGAGCAGATTCTTCCCGCGCTGGAACATGGTCGACCGCGACGAAACGCCGGCCTGGAAGGTCCACCACCTGGCCGGTGTGGCGCGCAAACACCTGCGTTACGTGTATACGGGCAACTGCTGAGGTGCGGGGCACCCCTTTGCAACCCGATAAGCATGCGAAAAGGACTGTCGGAACCCTTCCGGGTTCGGACAGCCCTTGTTTTTTTGGTTGAAGCCTTCCGCGGCACCCCGCCTCGTGACCGGCTCACTTAAAGGCCGTCTGGCGGAAGATGGACGCCACGCGCGTGTTCCATTTGAAGACGCCGTAGCGGTTGATGTTGAACAGGGTCTGGGGATGATGGGGATCGATGCTGGCGATGAAGGCGAAATCATAATATTTTTTGGCTTCCTTCATGACCTCGTCGTTGGCGAACCCGCAGGGATAGGCGATGCAGTAGACCTTGATCCCGAGCAGTTTCTGCAGTTCGTCCCGCGACGTCTTGAACTCATAGTCGAGCTGTTTGTCGCTTATACTGGTCAGTGGTTCATGATTCACCGTATGGGACCCGATCTTGAATCCCGCTGCCACCATTTCCTTCAGGTCGCTTACGGTCATGCGGTTCTCCGCGCCAATGGAATGGCTCACCACGAAGAAGGACGCCTTGGCGTGCTCTTCCTTCAAAATCGGGAAGGCGTAGGTGTAATTATCCTTGTAACCGTCGTCGAAGGCGATCAGCACGGGTTTCTCCGGCAGGGGTTTGTTGTGTTTCACATACTCCTCGATATCCTGCAGGTCGATGAAGTTGCAGCCCTGTTCGCGGAACTGGCGGATATGGCTCTTCAGGCGGACGATTTCCTCCGTGATGCTGATGCGGTCGGCAAAAATGGCTGCTTCCTGCAGCACCCGTTCCGGATCAATGGCGACCCCCGTTTCCGGCTGCAGTTCCCGAAGCCGGTCCTTAAGGCGGACCAGCAGCTTTTCTTCGTATTCGCGGACGACCTGCGGGGCCCGGGCTTCAACAGCCTCCACATCCTTTTCGATGATGTCGAGCCGTTTATAGAAATCGCCTTCGATGTTCATCCCTTCGGTCTCCCGCATATTGACCAGGTTTGCCACGGCCTGGTCCACGGCGGTCTTCACTTTGGGCCAGTAGGCATCGCAGTCGAACAGGCCTTCCTGGGTCCGGATGACTTCGGGATAGCGGGCCAGGCTGAGAATCTCCGCCTGGTCGTTGAAGACGGGGTCTTCCACACCGATGGCCTTGCCCACTTCCAGCAAGGCTTCGTGATAGGCCTTGGCCAGCGGTTTGTCCACCATGACCTGAAGGGCATCCCCGCTCGTATAGGAAGCGGTCACGAAGACATCAATGCGGCCGCGCGCCACAGAAGCCAGGATGGTCTTGCGGATCTTGTCTTCCAGCGGGTTCAGGAAGTGCGGCAGCCGGACGGCTGTTTCCGTGTACCGGTGGTTCACGGTCTTGATTTCGACGACGACGGAAAAGTCCTCTTCCCCGTATGTGCCCCGGCCGAAACCGGTCATGCTCTTTAGCATGGAAATGCCTCCTTGCGTATGGTATACTACTGGTAAACTGTTTTCCTATTATACATCAATCGGCCCCTGAAATCAACCGAACGGTCGTCAAAACAAAAGCAAAAGGAAGAAAAACCATGAATTTGGAAGGAATCACACTTTTTACGCTGACCCGCATGCTGCAGCAGGAAATCACGGGCAGCCAGATCTACCGGATCACCATGCCTTCCGCACGGTCCCTGCTCCTGGGCCTGCGCCGCAGCCGGGACAACGTGCAGCTCCTCATAGACGCCGACGGAGCCGCCCCGGCGGCCTGGCTCGCGGACCGCGTGCCTGATTCCCCCGTGGAACCGCCGGCTTTCTGTATGCTCCTGCGCAAACACCTGGAAGAAGGGCGTGTGACAGAGATCTCCCAGCTGGGCCTGGACCGGGTCCTCGACCTGGAAATCAGTCTGCTGGGCCAGAACAGCCGCATTGAGACGAAACATCTGATTCTGGAACTCACCGGCAAAAACGCCAACATCATCTTTACACAGAACGGGATTATCCGGGACAGTCTGAAGCACATCAGCCCGTCCGTCAACTCTCTGCGCGCCATCCAGCCCGGCACTGCCTACCTGCCGCCGCCCCCGCAGGACGGCCTGCCCCTCCTGGGCACCGCTCCCGAAGCGGTGACGGCTGCCCTGCCGGACGCCGTCACCGACAGCCTGGTGCGGGACCTGATCGCCGCTACGACAGGCATCGGCAAAGTGACGGCCCAGGAGCTCCTGACCCGCGCCGAAATTCCCCTGGCCGCCACCTACCTGACACCGGCGGACCGGGCCCGTCTGACTGCCGCCATCGGCACGATACAGCAGGAAATCCAGGGGGGGGACGTCTGCACAGCTTTCCTTTCCCGGCAGAACCGCTGCCAGACCATCGTGCCCTATGTGCCTGCCCTTGTACCGGACAGCAGCAGGCCCGTGGCCTTTACGGACCTCAACGAAGCCCTGAACTATGCGGCAAAACTGGAGCCCATCGTGCTGCCTGAGCGGGAACTGCTGCAGAAGGCTGCCCGCAGTGAGACCAACAAGCTGGCCAAAAAGGTGAAGGTCCTGCAGAATGACCTGGCCGAAGCGCAGGACGCAGACCGGCAGCGTGTTCTGGCAGACAGCCTGATGGCCGCCCTGTACAGGATTCAAAAAGGACAGACGTCGTGCCGCATCCCGAACATCTACGACGGGTCGGAACTGCAAGTCAGCCTCTCCCCCGTCCTCACGCCCGCGGAAAACGCGCAGAAGCTCTATAAGAAGTACACCAAGCTGAAACGGGCCCAGCAGGCCCTGGCGGAGCAGCTGGCCGAAACGGAGGCAGCCCGGGACTACATGGAGACCATCGTGGAAAGCCTGGAGCTGGCGTCTTCGCGCCGGGAAACGGCGGAAATCCGGGAGGAACTGGAAAAAGCCGGTGTCCTCAAGGCATCCCGCAAGAGCATTCCCGTGCCGAAATCGCACCCCCTGGTCATCCGTTTTTCCGAAGATACGCAGATCTACATCGGCAAAAACAACCGCCAGAACGACCAGCTTACCTTTAAAATCGGCAGCGGAAACGACCTGTGGTTCCATGTACAGAAAATCCCCGGCAGCCATGTGCTGCTGAAGACATCCAGGACGGAGCCGGAACCGGAGGCCGTGGAAGCAGCCGTACTGCTGGCCGCCTACTTCAGCAAGGCGCGTAACGGAAGCAGCGTGCCGGTCGACTGCGT
>OJOK01001198.1_pt1 | contig 11737 bp, 10 predicted proteins | sample 1598051 | NCBI WGS metagenome assembly OJOK01 (sample SAMN01915205, study PRJEB22387) | human gut metagenome | isolation source: stool | host: Homo sapiens | place: USA
TAACCGGCACAATATACCGATCGAACGGGCCGCAAAAGTGGTTGAAAAGCTCAGAGACAAAGAGAACATCTTCGCTGTCGGTGTGTTTGAAAAGTACACGAACCAGCTGGATCCAACAGCGGATCATATCGTTCTTGTCAACCCGAGTGATATGGGGAATATGGGAACGATCATCCGGACAAGCATCGGTTTTGGTATCGAAAATCTTGCGATCATAGAGCCGGGTGTGGATGTATTTAACCCGAAAGTAGTACGGGCCTCGATGGGGTCTTTGTTTCAGTTGAATTTCTGTTATTTCCCAAGCTTTGAAGCTTACAAAGAACAGGCGGGTAACAGAAGCCTTTATCCGTTTATGCTAAAGGGAGCTGTGCCGTTGCAGGAACTTCAGAGAGACACCACTGAGACCTACTCCCTGATCTTCGGAAATGAAGCCACCGGACTGCCGGACAGTTTTGCGAATGAAGGCCAAAGTGTGGTGATCCGTCATACCGATCATATCGATTCGTTAAACCTGGCGCTGGCTACCGGCATCGGTATCTACGAATTCACAAAATGATAAAAATAACTAAAAAAGATATAAAAAATAACTAAAAAAAGACAGGTTTCGAGCCGGAAAATTTTAAGAAAACCTGGAAAAATGAAAAATAGCATAAAAAATACACAGGATTTTGTGAATAATAAAACGACTAATGGTCAGTTTCGCTAAAATACGAGAAAAATTGACAAAAACAAACATGAAAAATAGGAATGTTGACAAATGAAAAATTCAGAAGTAAAATTTGTAAAACTTCGGATTTATGGAGAGGATATAAATTAAGAAGTTTTAAGTGACTATTTAGTAGATAATATCCCACGAGGGTACTGAACAGTTACGTTTTGCTTATTAAAAGTTAAGGAAAGGGAGGGAGAGAAACGGATTTAGCAAGTAAATTACTGGAAGAGCTGAACTGTGACACTGCCTTTACGATCCCCCTGTTTGGAGGAATTGAAATCGCAGAGTCGGTGGTTGTAACCTGGATCATTATGGCTGCACTGGTAATAATTTCCATATTACTTACACGCAATCTCCAGGTGGAACCTGAAAACATCAGTAAGCGCCAGTTGGCACTGGAAACAGTGATCGGTGTCATACAGGATTTCTTCAAAGATATTCTTGGAGAAAAAGGAAAAATGTATATTCCTTATCTGATGTCGGTGGCCATTTATATTGGCGTAGCCAATCTGATTGGTATTCTGGGATTTAAACCACCAACTAAAGACATGAATGTAACAGCAGCTCTGGCAATCATGAGCATTGTATTAATTGAATTTGCCGGAATCCATGCAAAAGGCGGAAAAAAGTGGCTGAAGAGTTTTGCAGAACCTACACCGGTGGTGTTGCCGATCAACATCCTGGAAATCTTCATCCGACCGGTATCCCTTTGTATGCGATTATTCGGTAACGTACTGGGTTCCTTCGTTGTCATGAAACTGATCGAAGCAGTAGCCCCTGTACTGGTGCCTGTACCGTTGACCTGTTATTTTGATATTTTCGACGGACTGATCCAGGCATATGTGTTTGTCTTTCTGACAGCACTGTTTATCAAAGAAGCTATTGAGTAAACTTAATTGGAAAAGAGAAAAGGAGAAAACATTATGTTAGTAGCAATCGGAGCAGCAGTAGCAGTATTAACAGGTATCGGAGCAGGTCTTGGAATCGGTAAGGCAACAGGTTCCGCAGTAGACGCTATCGCAAGACAGCCGGAAGCAGAAGGTAAGATTTCCAAAGCATTACTTCTTGGTTGTGCACTTGCCGAGGCAACCGCTATTTACGGTTTCGTTATTGCATTACTTATCATTCTTTTCTTAAAATAATGATTACCTGCGTAATTATTACATTAAGAAAGGAGCAGTAAACTATGCTGAGTTTAAATCCATGGGATATCTTGTGGACGATCGTAAATCTGCTTGTTTTATATGCAATCTTTCGTAAGTTTTTGTTTCAGCCGGTCATGAATATCATTCATGAGAGAGAGGACATGATCAACAAACAGTTCGAGGATGCCCAAAAACAGCAGGACGATGCAGCGCAGATGAAGAGTGAGTATGAGAACCAGTTAAAGGGTGCCAGAGAAAAGGCAGATCAGATCATTCTCGATGCGAAGACGCGTGCACAGGAAGAATATAACAATAAAATGGAAGCAACCAGAGCCGAAGCAGATCATATGCTTGAGAAAGCAAAGAGTGATATTGCAAATGAGCAGGAAAAGGCAACCAGAGATGCTCAGGCAAAGATCGCAGAGCTTGCTTTGCTGGCTGCTAAGAAGATTATGAAGACGGGTGAAGCACATGACGCAGGCAGCAGTAAATAGTGCCAAGGTACTATACCGGCTGTCTGTCAGCAGAGAGGATGTCGAGAAAGCGGAAAAACTTTTCTTTATGACACCGCAACTGCAGAAAGTTCTGACGAGCCCGGTCGTACCGGCAGCAAAAAAGTATGAAATTATCGATCAGGTATTTGCACTGGAAACGACAGAAGATGTGCTGGTCCGGTACATGAAGATCATGTGCAGGATTGGTAACATGACCGAGATGCAGGATATTTTCCAATATTATTATAAATACTGGGATCAGATGCATCATGTGGTTCGTGCGGACCTGATTTATGCCGAGACTCCGAGCAAAGAAGAGGAGGCCGAGGCGAAAAAAATTCTGGATAAAAACTATCCGGATAGTGAGATTACCCTGACGCAGAGTGTGGATGAGTCGCTGATCGGTGGCTATGTTGTTAAGGTGGGATATAAAGAATATGACCACAGCTATGAAGGACGTCTGCGTCAGTTACAAAGAAAACTTACAGGGAGGTGACCCCTTTGGGCGCTATTAGTGCAACAGATATTATCTCCATTATTCAGGGTGAGATCGAAAATATCAACTGGGATGAACAAAGCCGTGAGACAGGTGAGGTCATCTGGGTCGGTGATGGAATTGTTACCGTATACGGAATTGATCATGCAATGTATGGCGAGATCGTAGCCTTTGAAAACGGAGTCAAAGGAATGGTTCAGGATGTCAGACAGAATGAAATCGGTATTATTCTTTTTGGTCGTGATACCGGAATCAAAGAAGGAACCAAAGTGGTTCGTACCAAGAAAAAAGCCGGTATTCCGGTCGGTGATGCGTTTGTAGGAAGAGTAATCAATGCACTCGGTGAGCCGATTGACGGAAACGGTGATGTAAAAGAGGATGATTATCGTCCGATCGAGCAGGAAGCTCCTGGTATCATCGACAGACAAAGCGTAGACACACCAATGGAGACCGGTATTCTTTCCATTGATTCCATGTTCCCAATCGGACGTGGACAGCGTGAGTTGATCATTGGTGACCGTCAGACAGGTAAGACATCCATTGCAACAGATACCATTATCAACCAGAGAGGCAAAGATGTAATCTGTATTTACGTTGCCATTGGTCAGAAGGCATCTACCGTTGCAAAGATTGTAAATACATTAAAGAAACATGATGCCATGGATTATTCCATCGTAGTATCTTCTACAGCCAGTGATCCGGCATCTTTACAGTACATAGCTCCATATGCAGGAACTGCCATGGCAGAATATTTTATGCACAAGGGCAAGGATGTTCTCATTGTATATGATGATCTGTCCAAGCATGCGGTTGCATACCGTGCAATTTCCCTTCTGCTTGAGCGTTCCCCGGGACGTGAGGCTTATCCGGGTGATGTATTCTACTTACACTCCAGACTGCTTGAGCGTTCCAGTCATCTGAGTGACAAGTTAGGTGGCGGTTCCATCACCGCACTGCCGATTATTGAAACACAGGCCGGTGATGTTTCCGCATATATTCCTACCAACGTTATTTCCATTACCGATGGTCAGATCTTCCTCGAGAGCAACCTGTTCAACGCAGGTATGAGACCAGCCGTAAACGTAGGACTTTCCGTATCCCGAGTCGGTGGTGCAGCCCAGACAAAGGCAATGAAGAAAGCCTCCGGTAGTATCCGTATCGATCTTGCACAGTACCGTGAGATGGAAGTGTTCACACAGTTTGCTTCCGATCTGGATGATGCAACAAAAGCACAGCTGCAGCACGGAAAAGCTCTGATGGAGCTGTTGAAGCAGCCGCTGAGTCATCCGCTTTCCATGCATGAGCAGGTATTAACTCTGTGCATGGCAACGGACGGTGTATTCGATAAGATACCTACCAGACAGGTAAAACAGTATCAGAAAGATATTCTGGATTTCATGGATCTGAAACATCCGGAGATCGGAAAAGAAATTGAGCAGACAAAAGCTTTATCCGATGAACTGAGACAGAAAATCAAAGATGCTGCAGCAGAGTTCGCAGCAGAACAGTAAGCAGGTGTTACGATGGCAAATGCAAAAGAAATTCAGGATCGAATGAAGAGTATCAATGATACATTAAAGATTACAAATGCAATGTACATGATTTCTTCTTCGAAATTAAAGAAATCTAAAAAAATGCTGACGGACACAGAACCGTATTTCTTTACCCTGCAATCTGAGATGAGCCGTATTCTGCGGCATTTGCCGGATCTGGACAGTATTTATTTCAGGTCCACAGATGAGATTCCGGAAGAAGAAAAACGGATCGCTTATATGGTAGTTACGGCAGATAAGGGACTGGCAGGATCTTACAACCACAATATTTTAAAAATTGCGGAAGAGGAACTTGTAAAGCACCCGAAACGTCAGCTGTATGTGCTTGGTGAAGTCGGAAGACATTATTTTGAAGAACGTGGAATTGAGATCAACAAACAGTTCCATTATACGATTCAGAATCCGACATTGAACCGTGCACGAAATATCTCTGAGGAACTTCTCGAAGGTTACCGTCAGGGAGAGTTTGATGAAATCTATATCATTTATACCTCAATGGTCAATGCGATGCAGGAAGAAGCAGAAATCCTGCAGCTGCTTCCACTGAAAAAAGCAGATTTCCACAACGTGGAGATTCCGCTGGATGTCAGACGTGAGGAGCTTGCCCTGCGTCCATCGGCAGATGCAGTGATGAATCGTATTGTTCCGGACTATGTGGTAGGATTTGTTTATGGTGCGCTGGTAGAATCCTTCTCCTGCGAGCAGAATGCCCGTATGATGGCGATGGAGGCAGCAACCAACAGCGCAAAGGATATGCTTCATGAGCTGGATATCATGTATAACCGTGCCAGACAGGCAGCGATTACCCAGGAGATCACAGAGGTAATTGCGGGAGCAAAATCCCAGAAGCGCAAGAAAAAGAGATAATGGAGGCCTAGGATGAAAACAGGAAAAATCATACAGGTTATGGGACCTGTTGTGGACGTTGAATTTGAAGACGAAGAATTGCCTGCAATCAGAGACGCTCTGGAAGTACAAAATGGTGACAAAAAATGTATCATGGAGGTTGCACAGCATATAGGAAATAATACGGTACGCTGTATTATGCTTGCAGCCAGTGAAGGACTTCACCGTGATATGGAAGTCATTGCAACCGGAAGCGGTATCAAGACACCAGTTGGTGAGGCAACACTGGGACGTCTGTTCAACGTATTAGGAGAAACAATTGATGACGGAAAGCCGATCGGGGATGCTCCAAAGTGGGTGATCCACAGAGAGCCGCCAGCATTTGAAGATCAGAACCCTGCAGAGGAAATCTTAGAGACCGGTATCAAGGTCATCGACTTACTTGCCCCATATGCAAAGGGTGGTAAGATTGGTCTGTTCGGTGGTGCCGGTGTAGGGAAAACCGTATTGATCCAGGAGCTGATCAGTAATATTGCAACAGAGCACGGTGGATATTCCATTTTCACCGGTGTCGGGGAGCGTTCCCGTGAAGGAAATGATCTGTGGACTGAAATGGGCGAATCCGGTGTACTTGAAAAAACAGCCTTAGTGTTCGGACAGATGAATGAGCCGCCAGGGGCTCGTATGCGTGTCGCTGAGACCGGACTTACCATGGCTGAGTATTTCCGTGATGAGCAGCATAAAAATGTGCTTCTCTTCATTGATAACATTTTCCGTTTCACACAGGCCGGATCAGAGGTATCCGCACTGCTTGGACGTATGCCGTCAGCCGTAGGTTATCAGCCGACACTGGCTACGGAGATGGGTGAATTACAGGAGAGGATCGCTTCTACAAAGAATGGATCTATCACTTCCGTACAGGCTGTATATGTACCAGCCGATGACCTGACAGACCCGGCACCAGCTACGACATTTGCACATCTGGATGCAACAACCGTACTTTCCAGAAAGATCGTTGAGCAGGGTATTTATCCGGCGGTTGATCCTCTGGAGTCATCTTCCCGTATCCTTGAGCCGGATATTGTTGGGGAGGAGCATTATGAAGTTGCACGTAAAGTGCAGGAGATCCTTCAGAAGTATAAGGAATTGCAGGATATCATTGCAATTCTTGGTATGGAAGAGCTGGCAGATGAAGATAAAGTCCTGGTATACCGTGCAAGAAAGATTCAGAAGTCCCTGTCACCGCCGTTCCACGTAGCAGAGAACTTTACCGGTATCAAAGGTGTATATGTTCCGTTGAAAGAAACAATTCGTGGCTTTAAAGCAATTTTAGATGGTGAGATGGATGAATATCCGGAGAATGCATTCTTTAATGCAGGAACTATCGAGGATGTTAAGAAGAAAGCCGAGCAGATGGAGCAGAACGCATAGCATAAAGAACGGAGATCATTATGGCAGGCAATACATTCTATTTAAAAATTATATCTGCAAACCGTGTGTTCTTTTCCGGAAGATGCCGTTCTCTGATCGTTCCGGAATATGATGGGCAGAAAGAAATTCTGGCTCATCATGAGGATATGGTCATTGCCATTGATGAGGGCGAGATGAGGTTTCAGCCGGAAGGCACGGATAACTGGGAATATGCAGTTGTCGGAATGGGATTTGTCGAGATCGTCAATAACCGTGTGACACTTCTCGTGGAGACTGCAGAGCGTCCGGAGGAAATCGATGTGGCAAGAGCCCGCGAAGCAAAAGAGCGTGCAGAGGAGCAGATGCGCCAGAAGCAGAGTATCCGTGAGTATTACCACTCAAGAGCTTCTCTTTCCCGTGCGATGGCACGTCTGAAAGGAACCAGCGGAAGAAAATAAAACAATAAAAAAGGATGCACGTTTTGTGCATCCTTTTTTTATCTGACATTATTCATTCATGGCAATCAGTTTTGCATACCATTGCAGGGAAGAAACCCATGCATGGGAAACATCCGGAATTTCGATGTTTTTAAGCACCAGCTGGCGGGAAACTTCCTGCCATTCTGCCGATTCGTATTTTACAATAAAGTGAAGCACTTCTGCCAGGGAACCGGTGTGCTCCAGAAGGGCGGCGCGGATCTTGCCCGATACACGTACCATGGAGAGGGCTTCTTCCATGGAACAATCCAGAATAATATCCAGAATCGAGAAAAGACCGGTCAGAAACAGTTCCTGGGAACGCATTGCCATGCCAAAGACCGGTGCAAGATTTTCTGCAAACTTGGCACGCAGCAGGGAGAGGCGCATCAGCTCATTTGGCTTGTCTGAACACAGTTTCTCAATGACGGTTGTCTGAATCCAGCGCGTCAGATCCTTCTGCCCCAGCATTGAGACAGCAACCCGCACGGAAGTGATTTCGGAATTAAAGGAGCGTGTATTTGCAAGCCGCAGCAGGGAGATGATAAGAGCCGTGTCCTGACTGATAATATCAGCCGCTTTGGTCAGGTCAAAATCATCTTCTTCAATCAGATTCAGAAGCGAAATGTAATTGATCTTCAGGGGCGATACTTTATGTTCGCCGCGTGTGACCGGCATACGGAAAAAGGTTCCTTCAAATAAAGAAATTGTTTCTGCAGGACTGAGTTTTCCGAATGTTTCCATGTCCGGAATGTTGCTGGCACAGATACAGATATCCGGATACAGTTTGCGGAAATAGAAAGAAGCCTTGACGGCATCTATTTTCTGGCAGTCAATCAGAATGTAGTCCATCTGTGACAGAATTGGTGCGTAGTCTTCGTAGCAGTGAACAGGAAGATTACGGATTGAAAAATGATATCCGAATTCGCGCAGTTCGCGGATGCGGTCTGTATACATGGATACCGGAGGAAATGTCTGGTCAATCAGGAGAATCGGTGCATGGTTTGTATTTTTGCACTCGGACTCCAGACTGCTGAAAATAGAGATATTATTTAAAGATACAAAAATCGGTTTTCCTCCGGAGAGTGTGGTGGTTCCAAGCTCCTGAATCAGTTCCAGCCCGTCTACGTAGGCAGCTCCGTCAAACTGTCTGGAACCAAGAAGGCTTGGGTTCATAAGAAAGTTATTTTTTCTGGTAAACAGAGAATAAGCACTAACGGACATATTCCGGTCAAAAAAAGGAATGAGTGTAAGCATCATAAGCGTGTCTCCTATTCTATCATGTAAATCCCTGATGTAAGTTTGTCTTTGGATTTATTATACTATATAATGCTTAAAGAAACAAATATTTTGTGCAATGTGGTGAAAAAAGAAACAAAGCAGTTGACAAATGAAAGAGGATATGGGTAAAATACAAAAAGATAATAAACAGGGAGTAGTTTGCATCCGGTGTGTCCGGGTGTTGTGCAGGCCGTCATCACGTTACAGGAAAGCTGGAACCGGGCTGTACACGAAGAAACGAGACTTTTTATTGCATTATTCTGGTGCAAAAAAGTCCCGTTTCTTTTTTTGTACCACAACACAGGGAGGGCATGCCATGAAAAAATACTGGAAGTATTCCAAAGAGCAGCTAAGAGACGTATTTTCTACTACTGAGCAGGGATTATCCGAAATGCAGGTGAAAAAAATCCGGGAAACATGTGGGGAAAATATACTGGAAGAGGGAAAAAGACCCGGGCTGCTGAGGGTGTTTTTGTCACAGTTTGCAGATTTACTCATTTTCATTTTGCTGATCGCCGCGCTTATTTCCATGTTATCCGGAAATGCAGAGAGTACGATTGTAATCGCAGTTGTCCTGGTGATGAATGCAGTTTTGGGAACGGTGCAGCACCAGAAAGCGGAAAAATCACTGGACAGTCTGAAAAATCTGTCTGCACCGTGTGCAAAAGTCATCCGGGAAGGGAAAAAGAAAGAGATCCCTTCGAGGGAACTGGTTCCTGGAGATCTTGTGGAACTGGAAGCTGGTGACATGGTTGTGGCAGATGGAAGGATTCTGGATAATTATTCCCTGCAGGTCAATGAGAGTGCGCTGACCGGAGAATCCACCAATGTAGAAAAGACACAAGGCAGTCTGCCGGAGGATCTGCCGCTGGCAGACCGCAGAAACATGGTATATTCCGGAAGCCTGGTCACTTATGGACGCGCACAGGTTCTGGTTACAGGAACAGGGATGCATACAGAGATCGGAAAGATTGCCGGGATGATGAATGATATCCGGGACCGTAAGACACCATTACAGGTGAGTCTGGATCAGTTCAGCAAAAAGCTGGCAGTTCTGGTTATGGGAATTTCAGCAGTGGTATTGGGGTTATGTTTATACCGTAAAATGCCGCTTCTGGATGCATTGATGTTTGCGGTTGCACTTGCGGTAGCCGCCATTCCGGAAGCACTCAGTTCAATCGTGACCATTGTGCAGGCGATGGGAACACAGAAGATGGTAAAGGAAAATGCCATCGTCAGAAAGCTGAAGGCAGTGGAGAGCCTTGGGTGTGTATCGGTGATCTGTTCGGATAAAACCGGAACGCTGACACAGAATAAGATGACCGTACAGAAAGTTTATGTGGACGACAGGGAATATCTGCCCGGACAGCTTTCCATGGAAGAACAGTTGCACAGATATCTGGTCTACGATGCGGTGCTTAGCAATGATGCGACATTGGAGAACGGAAAAGGAATCGGAGATCCGACCGAATATGCCCTGTTGGAAATGTTTCGTAAAATTCCCGCACCGAAAGGGGGAATGATGGGTGAAGGCGGTTACCGGGAAGAAATGCTTCGAAGCTGTATGAAACGTCTCGAAGAGGTTCCGTTTGATTCTGAGCGGAAACGGATGAGCACAAGATATTGCCTGCACGGGGTCGGAACCATTCTGACCAAAGGGGCACCGGATGTATTGCTGGAACGCTGTGATTTTGTCCGGAAAAGTACCGGAATTGTTCCACTTGATCCGACGGAGACAGAAAAAATCAAAAAAAAGATTGCGGAATTTTCCGGGCAGGGACTGCGTGTGCTGGCATTTGCGTATAAAGAGAGTGAAGGACCGCTGACCATAGAAAGCGAAGAAAATCTGATCTTTCTCGGGCTGATTGCCATGATGGATCCGCCAAGACCGGAAGCCATTCAGGCGGTTGCCGATGCAAAGAGAGCAGGAATCCGCACGGTCATGATTACAGGGGATCACAAAATTACCGCGCGTGCGATTGCAAAACAGCTTGGAATTTATCAGGAAGGGGATCTGGCTGTGACTGGAAGGGAGTTAGATGCCATGAGTGAGAAGGAATTGCAGGAAAAACTGGAAAAAATCTGTGTATATGCCAGAGTTTCGCCGGAACATAAGATAAGAATTGTAAAGGCATGGCAGAAAAAAGGACGGATTGTTTCCATGACGGGGGATGGTGTCAACGATGCACCGGCATTAAAACGCGCAGATATCGGAGTGGCAATGGGGATTACAGGAACAGAAGTGGCAAAAGATGCGGCAGACATGATTCTTTTAGATGATAATTTTGCGACCATCATTCAGGCGGTGGTGAATGGAAGAAATGTATACCGGAATATAAAGAATGCTATTTTGTTTTTGCTGTCCGGCAATATGGCAGCGATTCTGGCGGTACTGTATACTTCACTTGCAGGACTTCCGGTTCCGTTTGCACCGGTGCATCTGCTTTTTATCAATTTGCTGACGGATTCGCTTCCGGCAATTGCGATTGGCATGGAGCCGGCAGATGCAGCACTTTTAGAGGAAAAACCAAGGGATCCTTCTGCCGGAATACTGACCGGTTCGTTTCTGGGGAAAATTGTGGCAGAGGGAGCGTTGATTGCGTGTCCGGTCATGACTTCTTATTATATAGGGCTGCAGCAGAGTACCGCGCTTGCAGCAACGATGGCTTTTGCAACGCTGACACTGGCACGCCTGTTTCATGGGTTTAACTGCCGGAGCCAAAAGTCCATGGCACGGGCTGGACTTGGGTCCAACAAGTACAGCATGGGAGCATTTTTGGGTGGATGTATTCTTTTGGGACTGGTACTTTGCGTTCCGGTTTTTGAGAGGCTGTTTGATGTGGCAGAAATGGGAGTGCTGATGTATGGATATATTCTGCTGCTGGCATTTGTGCCGACATTGGTGATTCAGATGGTAAAAATGGTCAGGGAAAAAATGCAGGAAGGTTTGTAATTGACTCCTCTTTACTTTAGCATGATAACATGATAATATGGTAAACATGTAGTAAACAGAAGAATTAATAATTAATGGAGGAACATTATGAAAAAGAAACTTGCAGTATTGCTGGCAGCAGCGCTGACACTTGGTATGACTGCCTGTGGTGCATCCAAAGGAGCAGGAGATACCGGAAAGAGCGAAAAGAGCATGGTATATGCAGTAGAGGCAGGATCTGCCGGAGAAGAAGCTGCAAAAGAATATTAAGCTGATACAGAACATTCCTGCGATCTTCTAAAAGGCAACAGGAAAGGATCAAAAGATACTGCGGAGGTCAAAAAAGGCTTCCGCAGTTTTTTTGCGGGTCACAAAGCCGGGAATCATATATT
>OJOK01001218.1_pt1 | contig 11505 bp, 9 predicted proteins | sample 1598051 | NCBI WGS metagenome assembly OJOK01 (sample SAMN01915205, study PRJEB22387) | human gut metagenome | isolation source: stool | host: Homo sapiens | place: USA
CAGTATGCCGTCAAAGTCGCCCCGAAACTGCACCGCGAGGTGCTCGATCGCTACGAAGCGCTCCATATCGAGCCTTACGGGGGATTCGTCAATCCCGAATACGAACTGGTGGAACGCGACGGCCGGATCGTCGACGTGAAGATCGCCTACCCCGCCAACTACGTGGAGCAGATGCTCGGATACTCCCGCGACTACTCGTTCCTGCCCGACCGGAACTGATGCCGGACAAGACGGTGCAAACGGGCGGAGCCTTTCAAAGAAGGTTCCGCCCGTTTCGCGTTCCGGCACTTCCGCAGCTTCCCCGCAGCGCGGCCGGACTTCCCGACGTCGGCCGTCGCCGGCACCGCTGACAAGGAAGCATTGCACGCGAAACAAGAAAATACGGTACCGCATTCCGACCGGATTTCGAAACGGTTCGTCCGCCGGCACAACCTCCGGCATCGCCGCACGACAGCCCTGCGAACCGCCGCCCGCGCGCCTCCGGCCGCTAAATCTCCGGCGACGGCCCGCCCGCCGGCTTCCGACGAACGCCGCAGCACGGAAACGTAACATTCAGAACGGAACGGTATTTGAACGGAGAAGGGACGATAGCAACTCTTAAAAATTTTCAGGACTATGACCACAAAAAATCTACTCACGTCATTGCTCGTACTGCTGGCCGTCGCTGTCGTTTCGTGCCAGAAAGAGCCATCCACCTCCGGGCTTCACGAGGACTGTCTGGTCTACACGGACTACGACCAACAGGCCGACTTCTCCGACGTGGAGACCTTCTATCTCCCCGACAGTATTCTGGTGATCGGCGACGCCGACAAGACCGAATACTGGAAAGACGCCGACGCCATGGCGATCATCGGCACGGTGGTCGGCAAACTCGACGATGCGGCGGATGGTGGCGATGAGGGTGGTGACATAGAGCATGTAGGCCACCAGGTCACCGGCGGTGATCTTGCCGTTGACCAGCGACAGGCCGCCCGCCAGAATGACCACCAGATACATCAGGCCGTCGAACAGGCGGGTGGAGGTGTTGAAGGCCGCCATGGCGTAGTAGCCCAGCGTCTTGATGTGCTCAAAGTCCTTGTTGCCCTGCTCGAACTTGGCGCGCTCCTGCTCCTCGGCAGCAAAGGCTTTTACCACGCCCTGCCCCAGCAGGCTGTCCTCGATGGTGGCGTTCAGCTCACCGATCTGGATGCGCTGCTGCCGGAACCGGGCACGCAGACGGCCGTTCAGGTAAACGGAAACCACGCCCATCAGGGGCACGCAGGCGAACACCGCCAGCGTCAGCGGGATGCTGGCCTGGCACAGGATGATGAAGGAGGCCAGGATCTTGATAAAGGCGATGAAAAATTCCTCGGGGCAGTGGTGGGCAAACTCGGTCACATCGAACAGATCGTTGGTGATGCGGCCCATGATGGTGCCGACCTTGGTGTTGTTGTAATAGGTGTGGTCGAGCAGCAGCAGGTGGTCGAAGGCATCCCGGCGCATATCGGTCTCGATGTGCACGCCCATGATGTGGCCGATGCCGGACATGAAATACTGGGCCGCGCCGTCGATGATGCGGAGCACAAAGTAGATGCCCGCCAGCTTGAGCACGATGCCGGTGGTCAGGGTGATGCCCACGCCCATGGCCGAGTTGGTGATGGTGCTCATGATCTTGGGCAGGAAGATGTCACACAGGGTGGTCAACGCGGCGCAGAACAGGTCGAGAAAGAGCACTGCCTTGTGCTTTGCCAGATAGGGTAAAAAGCGGCGGATGAGCGCGCCGCTGCTGTTGTGATGTGCTCCGGGGTCTTTGATGTTTTGCTTTGCCATGGTTCCTCCTTGATTTGAACCTCTCAGTCTGCGCGTCAGCGGTGACGGAGAGGTTTATTTTTTGCTGTAATCCCGTTCGCCGTAGATCGCAGTGCCAATGCGCACCAGCGTTGCGCCTTCGCGGATGGCGTTCTCATAATCGCCGCTCATGCCCATGGAGAGGGTCTGCATCTCCACGTTGGAATAGCCGCGCTCCCCGGCCTTTACGAACAGGTCATGGACGGCGGCGAGATACCGGCGGTTCTGTGCATCGTTATCATTGACCGGGGGAATGGCCATCAGGCCCTTGACCCGGATGTGCTCCTGTGCGGCAGCGGCATCCAGCAGGGGCCAGAGCGCTTCCGGCGAAACGCCGCTCTTGCTCTCCTCCCCGCCGATGTTCACCTCCAGCAGGACGTTCTGCACGATGCCTGCTTTGGCGGCTTCCTTCTCGATGGCGGTCAGCAGGTGTTCACTGCCCACGCTCTGGATCAGGCTGGCCCGGCCCAGGACTTTTTTGATCTTGTTGGTCTGCAGGTGCCCGATGAAATGGCTGGGCTTGCCGCAGTAAGCGCCTGCGTCAAAGTTTGCGCAGAGCTCCTGCACATGATTTTCGCCAAACACGTCAATGGGCAGGGCGGCACTTGCGGCCACAGTTTCAGCGGTGCGGGTCTTGCAGGCGGCGCACAGCTGGACCTCGGCAGGGTCGCGGCCTGCCTCCCGGGCAGCAGCGGCCATCTTTTCACGGATGGCCAGCACGGCCTCCCGCATCTCTTCCGGTGTTTTTTCTGCCATAAGGCATCAGTCCTCCTCGGTATATTTTGCGCGCTCTCCGCCGATGAGCTTCGGACGGGTGCGGGCGCAGAGAATGTTTGCTTCACCGATCCGGTTTAGGCTCAGCCGCACCGGCACGGCCACCCGGCGCAGGTGCATCCCGATCAGGGTGCCGCCGATGTCGATACCGGCGTGGGCGCGGATCTCCTCCACGGCAATGGGGTCTTTGAACTGCTTCCAGCAGGTGGTAGCCCAGCTGCCGCCCGCATGGGGCCGGGGCACGACACACACTTCCTCCCAGCCGTATTGTTCGGCGGCTTCCCGCTCCATGATAATGGCCCGGTTCAGGTGCTCACAGCACTGTGCCGCCAGCCAGATGCCGCGCTGGGCCAGCACCGGCGCAATGCCTGCGTAGACGGCCTGTGCGGCCTCCAGACTGCTGTCCTTGCCGATGTGCCCGCCCACGATCTCGCTGGACGAGCAACCCACCACGAACACGTCGCCTTTTTTCAGCTTTGCCTGTTCCAGCAGCTCTTCCACTGCCTGCCGGGCTTCCGCCTGGATCTGCTGTTTGAATGCGTCTGTCATATCAATTACCTCGTATCGATCGGTTGCCGCGATGACCCGATGTTCTGTGTTCGATTGGGCCTAAGCGTTTGCAACAATTTTTCCGGGATGCCAAGGGCTCCCCTGGCAGGGGAGCTGGCACGCGAAGCGTGACGGAGCGGTTCAGACCCGTACAGAATAAAGCGCTTTTTCTCCCGCGATTCCAAAATACACCTGGTTCTCCACCGGGCAGAGGGCAGAGCTGCTGCCCTGAGGCTTGCCGGAAAAGCTCCACAGCCAGCTTCCGCTGGCGGTGGAAACGGCCTCGGCGCGGATGCCGTCGGCGGGCAGGGAGAACAGGTTCTCCTGCATCGATTCGCTCAGCCGCAGGGCCACACCGCGCAGGAAGGTGCTGCCTGCATGGCGTTCCAGCCAGCTGGAGCTGGCCCAGCGGTAGCTGATGTAAAGGGTGCTGTCCTCATCCAGCGCCAGCGCGCCGGGATAGCCCGGCAGCCCGCTGAAGCTGCTCTGACAGCCCTTGCCCCCTGCAGTCAGGCCGCGGGCAGAGGCCGCCGCGCTCCAGATGCAGCGGCTGCCGAGGTCGGAGATGTAGAGGGTCTGGGCGCGCTCGTCCAGCGCAAGGCCGGACGCTCCGGCAATGCCGCCCACCACCTGCTCCACGGTGCGGGCAGCGGGATCATAAACGTATACCGCGCCTGTTCCGGTGTGGGCCAGCAGCTCGGTGCGCAGGGCACTTTCCAGCCCCTGTTCCGCGCTCTCCTGCCCGACCACGGCAAAGTAGACCTTGCCGTCCGCACCGACTTCCACGGCAGAAAGGGCTCCCAGCGGGGCACCGTCGATCTGCGTGACCACCTGCTCCACCGAAGCGCCCCAGCTGTCGTGCCGGGCGCGGCAAAGGGTGCCCCCGGCAGGGGTGAGAACTGTGAGCCACAGGTCTCCCGCAGCATCAAACGCAAAGCCGGTCAGCTCGCCCTCTACGCTCAGGATGACCGCAGCGTTGCCGCCGTCGGTGCGCACCAGATCGCTGGTGCGTTTTTTCAGGGAGGAGCCGTTCCATGCCGCCGCATAGACAAGGCCATCCCGGGTGCGGATGCAGTCCACACCCTGATACCCGCCCAGATCCCAGATCTCCCTGCGGTCGGTGGAAAGCACTGCCTGTGCCGCGCTGGAGGCCTGCCGGTGATCCGGAGCGGTGTAGGTTTTGGGCGGGGCCTCAATGGGCCGGAGCACCAGCGCCCAGACCAGCGCAGCAGCTGCAGCCAGCGTAAACAAGATGCTCAATTTCTGGAACCTCTGGAGCACTTCCTCCCGCTCGGCGGCACGCTGGGCCTCCTGCACGGCCCGGCGGCGGGCAGCGGCGGCGCTGGCCCGGTTGGCGCGGCGAAGCCAGCGGTCTACCCACAGGGCCGCACTGGGCCCGATGGTCAGTGACGCGATGAGCAGGATGAGAAGCAGTTCAACGAATCCGATGCGCATAGGCAGATTTCCTTTGTTCTGATGGTTGTTTTTATCAAATCAGTATAGCACACTTTATAGCAGAGAAGCAAGCGGGCGGCAGGCTCCTGCTGTTTCTTACAGAGCTTTTGTGGTATACTAAGAAAAATGGGGCGGCGGTTTTCCAAACCATTCACTTAAACTTCACAAAATTTTCCAATAATTATATTATGATACCCCTAGAAACTGGAGCTATTTTGATAACGAGGAGGAAACCTCAGATGGCAAAGATACTGATCGTTGATGATGAACCCCGCATCCGGGAACTGATCCGGGAGCATTTACAATATGCAGGCTATGTCTGCGAGGAAGCGGGCGACGGCTCTGCCGCCCTTTCGCTGCTGAGCGGCGGCGGTTTTGATCTGGTGATCCTGGATGTGATGATGCCCTTTATGGACGGCATGACCTGCCTGCGCGAGATGCGCGCCCGCCACATCAACACGCCGGTGATCATCCTGACCGCGCGCGGCGAGGAGTATGACAAGCTGGCCGGTCTGGAAGGCGGCGCGGATGACTATGTGGTCAAGCCCTTCTCCCCGCGGGAGCTGGTGGCCCGTGTCAAGGCGGTGCTCAACCGCACCATGCCCCGCTCCGAGGCATCGGACGGCACCATGACCTTCGGCGAACTGACCATCGACACGGCCAGCCACACCGTGCGGGTGGCGGGCGAGGATGTGAGCCTGACCCCCAAGGAGTTTGACCTGCTGGTGTTCCTGGCCTCCAACAAGGGCATTGCCCTGAGCCGGGAGAAGATCCTGCAGAAGGTGTGGAACTACGACTATTTTGGCGAGGACCGCACCGTGGATACCCATGTCAAGATGCTGCGCGGCCATCTGGGCAAATGCCGGGGTTATATTGCCACCGTATGGGGCATCGGCTATAAGTTCGACCCGGATGCAGCGCGTTAAACAGGAGGTTTGCGGTTGATGCGGCAACCCGAAAAAAAGCGGCGTACCGTGGGCATCCGCGGGCAGCTGATGTGGTTCCTCTGCTTCATCTGTCTGCTGCTGCTGGTGCTGTTCTGGTTTTTGTGCACCCAGCTGCTGGAGCCCCTGTACACCACCCATATCCAGAAGCAGCTGACCGAACAGGCAGATGCCATCGTGCAGAAGTTGGACGATGCCATTGCCGACGGCCAGACCCTCTCTTATTGGGGGTTCGGCAGTCAGCTCTATGTCAACAGCCAGTTTTTCAACCAGCTCAGCAGCGAGATCTACGAAAACGGCGGCATGAGCAGCTTCTGCGTGGATATCTCCGATGTCACGCTGCGGCAGATCTTCAAGGTGGAGAACCTCTCCTACTGCAACCTGCACCGCACCCGGCCCACCGATGAAAACAGCGAGCTGCCCTCTTACAGCACCGCCCGCGCCATGCGCCAGCTCTGCCGCGAGACCGGCAGCTGCGTGCGGAAGATCAATCCGCCCACGCCCTCGGGCACGGTGGAGCTGATGGTGGGCAGAACGACCTCCGACGGCAGCTACACTGTGCTGGTGACCACAAGCCTGATGCATGTCTCGGAGGCCGGCGAGGTGATGAGCACGGTGCTGCCGCTGGCGGCGGCGCTGATCTTTGCCTTTTCCATGAGCGCGGCGTGGCTGTTCAGCGAGTGGTTCACCAAGCCCCTGCGCCAGCTTTCGGGCGCGGCCCGGCAGGTGGCACAGGGCGACTATGCTGTGCAGGTGGAGACCAACCGCCGGGACGAACTGGGCGACCTGGCGCAGGAGTTCAACCACATGGCCAAGGAAGTCCAGCACGCGGCTCAGATGCAGCGCGACCTGCTGGCGAATGTCTCCCACGACCTGCGCACCCCGCTGACCCTCATCAAGGGCTATGCGGAGACGGTGCGGGACATCACCGGCGACGACAAGGCCCACCGGGACGAGCAGATGAACATCATCGTGGATGAGGCCGACCGGCTGACGGCGCTGGTCTCCAGCGTCATGGAGCTGAGCAAGGTGACCAGCGGCGCGGAAAAGTGCGAGAAGGTCCACTTTGATATGGGCCAGCTCTGCGATGAGGTCAGTGAGCGCTATGACGCGGTCTGTGCCCAAAATGGCTGGCAGCTCAAGCTGGAACTGCCGGAGGAAGAGCTGCCTGTCTATGCCGACCCCAACATGATGCAGCGCACCCTCCACAACCTGCTGGGCAACGCCATGCACCACATCGGCGGGGACGGCATCTTCCTCCTGCGGGCCTCTAAGGTGCCCGAGGGAGTCCGGGTGGAGATCGAGGACCACGGCCCCGGCATCTGTGCCGAGGATCTGCCCTATATCTTTGACCGGTATTACCGCTCCCGCTCCGATGCGGGCAAGCAGGGCACCGGCCTGGGGCTTTCCATCACCAAGGCCATCTTCCAGCAGCACGGCTTCCGCTTCGGCGTGCAGAGCACGCTGGGCAAAGGCACGACCTTCTGGTTCATTGCAACGGATACAAAGTAAAACGACCCTCTCCGTCATTGTTTCGGAATGACGGAGAGGGTCGCTCTTTTTAAGCATCTGCTTTCCGGTAAATGCCCAGACTGTTGTCCGGTTCCGGCATCTTCACGCGGGAGGCGCGGTCGTTCACCTTGACCAGCATCCAGCCCATCAGGGCCAGCACCACCACGATAATGAGCCATTTTACGGCGTTGGGGAGTTTTTTCATATTCACATTCCTTTGTTTTTGATCTCAGGGGCGGCAGAGCTTCCGCGCCCGGGCCAGCAGGGCGGCGGCATCGGCGGCAGAGGGCGCTGCGACCCAGTCCGGGCGCTGGCGTGCCCCCGGGCCGCTGCTTCCGGCCTCGGTAAAGCGGGCAAGGCAGGTGTCCGTACGGTCATTCCAGCCGGAAAAGCCCTCCGGCGCAATGTGGGCTCCAAGGCGGCAGTCCAGCACGGCAGTCTTGCCGGTGGGCCGCCAGGGCCTGCCCAGATAGACCGTTCCGGCGGGGCAGTCGGAGACGAAATCGCAGTCCCAGAACACGAAGCCCAGCCCGTTGGCACTGCCCGAAGGGGCGGTGATGTAGCTGTGGGGAAGGTGGTTGTCTACCGTGCGCAGGATGCACTGCTCAAACAGGGCATCGGCCCCGCCAAAGATGAAGTCGATGTCCCCCGCGATCTCGCAGCTCTGGTAATACTGCGCCGAGGGGCGGCGGGGCGCAAACTTGCGGGGGCCCAGAAAACCGTCCTTCTCCCGTTCAGCCTCGGGCAGGGGCGCGCAGAAGAGCGTGTCCTGGTTGCCCAGCAGCCTTACCCGGCGGAACACGGCCTTTTCGGCATCCACATAGGCAGCAATGGCCTGCCCCACGGCACTGCCCGGACCGGCATCGTTGGCAATGGTCAGATCTTCTACCGTTACGCTGCCGCCGCCGAAAAAAGCGGTGTAGCTGCGGAAGGTGTGGGTGGGCCGCCCATCCGGGTGGGGCAGCTTGCCGCCGTCCCCAAAGATCAGGGTGGTGGCATCGGCTCCCGCGCCCCGCAGGGTGAGCGCCCGTTTTTCACAGACCAGCTTTTCCCGGTAGATGCCGGGCCCGATGCAGATCTCTGCTTCCAGCTCGTAGGGCACCGCCAGCACGGCCTCCGAGATGCTGGCAAAATCGCCGCTGCCATCCTGGGAAACGGTGAGTTTTAACATGGGCAGTCCTCCCTTATAAAAGATAAGGCTATTATATGCCCCTTTTGTGAAATTTTCAATGTCCGCAGGGCTCTAACCGGAGCACGGCGGCGGTGATATCATCGGGTCGGCCGGTCTGTTCGGCGCGGGCGCGGGCGGTCTCCACAAGGATCCGGGCCACCTTTTCGGGCGGGTCGCCTGCGGCGGCGGAGAGCTCCAGCTGCTTGGCCACCCAGCCGGGGCCGTCCACCAGCAGACCGTCCGAGACCAGTACGGCATAGTCTCCGGCGGCGAGATGCACCACCCGGCTCTGGCCGTTCACACCGCCCAGAATGCCGATGGGCAGGCTGATATCGCCCACCGGACGGGCGCGGCCCCCGTGCACCAGAAAGCCCGGGGCGGCCCCGGCCTTGAAGATCCGTGCCGTGCCAGTGTAAAGGTCCACGCTGATCAGGTCGAGGGTGGCCCCGCTCTCTTCATCGCTTTTCAGGGCCAGCGCCACATTGACCAGTCGCGCTGCCAGCTCAGCGGTGAAACCGGCTTTCAGCAGGCGGGCAGTGAGCTCGGCGGCAAGGCTGCCATCCACGGCGGCCGGGCGGCCTGTGCCCATGCCGTCACACAGGATCATCTGGGCAGCGGCCGGACTGCAGAACTGCTGGACCGCATCCCCGGAGACAGTGCCCTTTGCCGCCGTGCCTGCAGTTCCGAACACAGCCCGGAGGGCGGGCTTTTCGCAGAAGAGCAGGGTGGTCATCCCTTTGCAGGAGAGCACCTGCGGCGGGTCGAAGTCCCGGCGGCAGATGCGCCCGGTCTCCTGCGCCAGTGCGGCCAGTTCGGGGGAAGAGAAGCGGGTGCGGGGCAGGGTGACCGCCGCCCGTGCCCGGCCCAGGTCGTCCAGCGTGACAGCGCATTCCAGCGGCGGCGTGCCCAGGCTGGCAAAAAACGCGGCCACTCGCCCGGATTTGTAGGGCTCCGGGTTTCCGGGGCGGCCCAGCTGCTCACTGAGCACGCTCAGGGCATCGGCCATGGCGCTGTATTGTTCGGTCAGGGCGGTGCGCATGGCCTCGGCGTGGACATGGGCCTCCTTCCGGCTCCGGTAGAGCGCAAAGGAGCGGTTTGCCGCCGCGCAGAGCGCCGCCGGATGGATGCATCTGGACAGCTGGCCGGGCAGGTCGCTGGTCTGCAGGTGGCCCTGCTGTTCCAGAATGGACCGCAGGGCGTTCATCCCCTCCAGCGTGGCGGTGTATTCCTGCTTCCAGCAGGTTTCCCGCCGCCCGCAGTTGAAGCACAGGCTGTCGTGGGTGTTGTCGATGACCCAGCGGAAGGTGTCGCACCGGCGGGGAAACGCATCGTACACGGCGTTCACCGTCTCGGCCAGCGAGGAAAGGCTCTCGGCCACTGCTTCCAGCCGGGTGGCGGCGGCAGAAAGCCGGGGCGGTTCCTCGGGCGGTGCGGGGGCTTCCGGCACCGGTGTCAGCCAATGTTTTGGGAAAAAGGCGGGGGCCGCAAGGCCCAGCCCGGCGCTGAGGAGCAGGGGCAGGGCCGTGCCGGGGGCGGGAACACAGAGTACCCCCAGCACACACCCGCCCGCACAGGCGGCAAGGGTCTCAGCCCGCCGCCCGGGAACCAGCAGGACCGCGGCCGCCGTGCCGCAGCAGAGCCCCACCGCTGCCGGGGCAAGGGAAGGGTCTGCGGCGCAGAGCGCGGCCCCGGTGAAGGCAGCAAAGGCCAGCGCGGGCTTTTCCTGCCCGCGGCAGCAGAGGGCGGCATCCACCATGGCACAGGCCGCTGCCCCAAGGCAGAGGGGGCCGAAGCGCAGCCCGCCCAGCGCCGCCGCCACGGCAGAAGCAGCCAGCAGGGTGCCAAAGCCGGGCTTTTCGGGCGGGAAGCGCTGCAGTGCATAGCCGAAGCTGCCCGCCAGCAGGGCATCTGCCCCGCAGAAGAACACCAGCGTGAAGCCTGCCCCGCCGGGCCCCAGCGCAAAGCAGGCACCTCCCAGCACCAGCGCCCCGCACCCGGCCAGAAATGCCGGGCGGAGCCTGCCGGGCCAGAGCCATCGGGCGGCCACGGCCGCCCCCACGGCGCAGAGCAGGCAGAGGCTGTCCAGTGAAAATGCCCCGAACCCGTGGAACAGGATGCTCAGCGCAGCTCCGGCTGCGCAGGCGGCAAAGCAGTCCGCAGGCAGGCCCAATGTCAGCCCCAGCCCAAAGGGGAGCAGGGCCCCGTAGAGAACGGCCCAGCCCCCGGCAAGCCCCAGCGCAAAGGCCCCACCCTGCCGCAGGGCCGGGCGTACCGCCGCCCGGGAGGCCAACGCGGCGGCAACAGGCTGCTTCGGGTGCAGTTTTGTGGTTTCCGGCATGAAAAAATCCCCGCTTTCCGGCGGGGATCTTTTGCAATGTTCTGTTTCCCGCGCCCTTTGCATATACTGTAGCGCGGGCGCGCGGCGTTTTATGGGGTCATGCGGGGAAGCGGCAAAAAATTACCCGTTCAGCTTTTCAATGGCAGCCTTGACACGGGCAAGGGTCGTCTCGCGGCCCATCATGCAGGCAAGGTCGGTGCCGCCGCCGGGGGTGCGCTGCTTGCCGGAAAGGGCAATGCCCAGCGGGTAGAGCAGCCAGCCGTTCTTCTTGCCCAGCTCCTCGGCCTTGGCCTTGCAGGCGTTGAACACGGTGTCGCGGTCAGAGAAGTCCAGGCTCTCGTCGCTCAGCAGGGGCAGCAGGGCTTCCAGTGCCTCCCGGGCGGTCTCCGGGGTGGTCTTCTGCTTCTTGTTGGCGTACAGGCTCACATCGTAGTCGGGCATTGCGTCAAAGAAGTCCAGCTGCTCGGGGATCTCGCCCAGCACCTCACAGCGGGGCTGCAGGTTGGCGCAGAGCAGCTTCTTGTCGATGGGGGTGTGCACGGCCTGATCAATCCAGGGCTCGGCCTTCTTCTGGAACTCCTCAGGGCTCAGGCGGCGGATATACTCCGCATTGATGGCCCGCAGCTTGAGGGGGTCGAAGATGGCGGGGGACTTGGAAATGCCCTCCGGGGACCAGATCTTGACCAGCTCCGGCAGGGAGAAGATCTCCTGCTCGGCGTACTCGCCCCTGGGGCTCCAGCCCAGCAGGCAGATATAGTTCAGCACAGCCTCGGTCAGGTAGCCCTTGGCCACCAGGTCCTGATAGCTGGCATCGCCATTGCGCTTGGACAGCTTGTTCTGGGCATCCTTCATCACCGGGGGGCAGTGGATATAGGTGGGGATCTCCCAGCCAAAGGCCTGATACAGCAGGTTGTACTTGGGGGTGGAGGACAGAT
>OJOK01001225.1_pt1 | contig 11455 bp, 9 predicted proteins | sample 1598051 | NCBI WGS metagenome assembly OJOK01 (sample SAMN01915205, study PRJEB22387) | human gut metagenome | isolation source: stool | host: Homo sapiens | place: USA
CTTCCGATCTAGAAGGGTGCCCGCAAGGAGATGGCCTCGCTGATCCACGACAACCGCGTAAGCCACGTCTGCCCGGCCGACTATTCCGAAGGCTCGGACATGGACATCCTGGTCAAAACCATCATCGACAAGATCGACCTGGACGACAGGCTCGAAAAACTTGAAGTCGTGAAATAACCCGGCCAGCGGGACGGGAAGCGGATATGCCCGGGACGCCCCCGGAGACGGGCAGCGAGGAAAGCCGGGCATCCCGACGAAAGATTCAAGCATCGGAAAAAGAGAATATGGACATTATTTTCGCAACGAACAACGCACACAAGCTCACCGAGGTGCAGGCCGTACTGGGACCCGGATACAAGTTGCTGACACCCCGCGACTGCGGCGTGACGGAGGAGATCCCCGAGGAACAGGATACCCTCGAAGGCAACGCCTCGCAGAAGGCGCATTACCTGCACGAACGCACCGGAATGGATTGCTTCGCCGACGACACGGGGCTCGAAGTCGAAGCGCTGGGCGGGGCCCCGGGCGTACACTCGGCACGCTACGCCACCGACGGGCACGACTTCGCGGCCAACAACCGGCTGCTGCTGAAAAACCTCAAAGGGCAGGCCAACCGCCGGGCACGGTTCCGCACGGTGATATCGCTGCTCCTGGACGGCGAAGAGCACCTTTTCGAAGGGATCGTCGAGGGGCGCATCATCGACCGGGAAACGGGGCACGAGGGATTCGGGTTCGACCCGCTGTTCATCCCCGACGGATACGACCGAACCTTCGCGCAGATGACCACCGGGGAGAAAAACGAAGTGTCGCACCGGGCCCGTGCCGTACGCAAACTCGCCGCGTATTTGCATTCCGTCGAGAAATAAGCGTCTTTACGAAAAACAGGCGGCGCCCCGGCAATGTCCGAATAAATTCGGCATTGCGCCCGGCTTGCATCGTCTTTAACCCTGTTTTAGACAGGCGGCGCCTCGGCAAATTGCAAGTAAACTTGCTTTTGCCCTCGGCTTGCACTATCTTTGCCGTTCCTATGGAAGAGAGAAATTACAACAAGGTGGAGCGTTTCGACGCCAAGGCCATCGAAGAGCTAAAGCACCACTACACCGAAATACTGCGGTTGCTGGGCGAGGATCCCGCACGCGAAGGGTTGCAGAAGACCCCCGAACGGGTGGCCAAGGCAATGTCGTTCCTGACGAAAGGCTATGACGAAAACCCGTTGGAGATCATCCGCTCGGCGACGTTCCGCGAAGAGTACAAGCAGATGGTGCTGGTGAAGGACATCGAACTTTATTCGCTCTGCGAGCATCATATGCTACCGTTCTACGGCAAGGCGCATGTCGCCTACATCCCCAACGGCCATATCACGGGGCTTTCCAAAATAGCCCGTGTGGTGGAGTGCTTCGCCCGCCGCCTGCAGGTACAGGAGAGGCTGACGGTGCAGATCCGCGACTGCATCCAGGAGGCGCTGAACCCCATGGGCGTGGCCGTCGTGATCGAAGCGAGCCACATGTGCATGCAGATGCGCGGCATCGAAAAGCAACAGTCGGCGACGACGACCTCGGCCTTCACCGGGATTTTCCTCTCCGACCACCGCACGCGCGAAGAGTTCATGACCCTGATCTCGCACCGGTACCGGTAGACCCGCCGCACGATAAAACGGAACGTCCCGCAGCGCACGGCTTGCGGGACGTTCCGTTTCCGGGGGCGACCCGGTTATGATTTGCCCTTACCCTTGAACTCCACCAGAGCGGCATTCAGCGCCCGGTGGAGCGAATACTGCGAGAGTGGTTTGACGAGAAATTCGTTGCACCCCGCATTGCGGGCGCTCTCGATCTCGCTGCCGGATGAATAGGCCGACATGGCAATGATGGGGACGTCCGCCGAAACGCTGCGGATACGCCGCGTAGCCTCAAGGCCGTCCATCACGGGCATGCGGATGTCCATCAGCACGGCATCGGGCTGTACCGTCCCGAACATGTCCACGGCCTCGGCTCCCGTATGGGCACGCACGAGGCTGAAGCGGCGGCTGAGGACGGCTTCGATGAGTCTGAAATTGGTGTCCGAATCCTCGGCGACCAGCAGCACCCACGACTTGCCGTCGTCCCGGCCCGGGGCGGCGCAAAGCTGCTCGTCGTTTTTGCTGCCGTCCCGGTGGACGACGGGGATCGAGAAATGGAACCGCGTGCCCTTCCCGGGTTCGGAATCCACGCCGATCGTTCCGTCGAGTTTTTCGACGATCATCTTCGAAATGGCCAGCCCGAGTCCCGTGCCGGACACGAAATCGTTGAGTTTGACGAACCGGTCGAAGATATTGCGCGCCTTCTCGGGCGGTATGCCCATGCCCGTATCCTGGACGAAGAACTCCACACACCCGTCCTTCAGGTCGAACCCGAAGCGGATCTCCCCCTCTTCGGTAAACTTGCCGGCGTTGTTCAGCAGGTTGGAAATGACCTGTGCCAGGCGGTTCTGGTCGCAGACGATCTCCACGTTCGCGACCCGTTCCTCGAAGACCAGTTCCACGCCCGGCTTGACGCGGGGTTTGTGGACTTCCAGCTCCGAGCGGCAGAGGTCGTTGAGGTTCATCGGCCTGAAGCGGAATTCGAGCGTCCCGGCCTCGATCTTCGAAATGTCGAGGATATCGTTTATCAGTTGCAGCAACAACTCCGAATTGACATCGATGATGTCGATGAACTGCTGTTTCTCCTCCTCGGTTTCCACCTCGCCGATGAGCTTGGCAAAACCCACGATGGCATTGAGCGGCGTGCGGATCTCGTGGCTCATGTTGGCCAGGAAGGCAGATTTGAGACGGTCGGACTCCTCGGCGCGGATACGCGCCTCGACGATCTCCAGTTCGGCATTCTTCATGTCGGTGATGTCCCACGAGACGCCGATGATGAGCGGAAGGCGGTTTTCGACCGGCACCAGCGACTTGGAAGTATTGACGATACGGGTCTCGCCCGTGGCCGAGACGTACTCCTCGATGAAGGTCTGGCGTTCACCCGTACGCAGCAGCGTCAGGTCGTCCTGGCGGAAATGCTCCGCATCCTTCGGGCTGGGGAAAATCTCGTAATCGGTATGCCCGAGCGCCCTGGAGGCCGGAATCCGCGAATATTCCTCGAACGCCCGGTTCCAGTAGAGGTAGCGGAACTCGTTGCCCGGGTCTTTCACAAACAGATAGACCGGAATGTTGTTGAGGATGCACTCCAGGATGGAGTTCATCTCCTTGACCTTGTTCTCGTGTTCGATGCGCTGCGTCACGTCCCGGCCGAAGAACCAGACGATCTCGCGCTCCTGAAAATAGTCGTAGATGATGTAGGCCACGATGTCCCACGCCACGATACGTCCCTGCTCGTTCTTGAAGCGGACGGTGTATTTATGCGAGCCGTTATCGCGGCGTATTTTCGCCAGCCGGGCTTCCCACTGCAAACGGGAACCTTCGTACGACCAGAAATCGTAAACCTTGTGTTGCGAAAGGTCGCCTTCGACATCGTGCCGCACCCTGAACTGCTCGTTGGCATATTCCATCGTACCGTCCAGGCTGCAGGCGTAGATCTCCTCGTCGACATTGTTCAGTGCATATTTGACCATCTCCAGTTCATGCTTGGCAGCTTCGGCCTCGGTGATGTCACGGCAGATGCAGAGGGCATGCTCCCCGTCGAGCGGGAAAATCCGGTTTTCGTAGTTGCGGGTTCGGCCGTCGAGCGTAATGTCGTGGTGGGACGAAGAGCCGCACCCCGTCGCAAAAACATTGTCGAGGTTGTTCTTCACATTGCGGCAGGCCGCAGGCGAAAGCATCGTGCGGATGTTCTGCCCGGCGAGCTCTCCGCCCGGAACCCCGACATGGTTGGTCTCATCCGCGGAAACCAGTTCGACCAGCGTCCCGTCGCGATCGAGCACGGTCAGCATGTCGGGTATCGAATCGAGAATCTTACAGGCATAACGCTCCCGGAACCGGCTCCCGGAACCCTTCGGCGTATCGAGTTGTGCTTCGAGCTCTTCGATCCTGCGGAGAAGCTCCTCACGGGAACAGTTATCGTATCGGCTCATACCTTGTGATCATTATGCATAGATAGTTACAAAAGTAATATATTTTCCGAATGACGAACCATTTTCCGGCCGAAATCGGCGCCGTACCCCCAACGATTACGACCGGCACGGCAACGATCCCGTTCGGAAGGATGACTTCAGGCCGCAATGCGGCGCGATTACCTTTCAAAAATGGCGCAGGAAAAGCCCGCAAAGACGCTCTTTCAGCCCGAGGATGTATCGAGAGACCCTTTAAGGGCCGTTTCACACAGGGGTAAATTCCTGTGCCCGACCATAAAACACTCCGTCGGCACCCTCCCGTATCGCAAAACCGCTTTTTTATACCCCGATCGGGTTTCCATGCGCAAAAAGGGTGTGGAAGGAACGAATTTTGAACATGCTCCGAGACAGCAAACTAAAAAATCAAAATCATGACCGTCAAAAAATTACGTTACCTCGCATACGCACTCGTTGCAGTTGCGTTTTGCGCGTGCCAGAAAGAGCCCTCGACATCGGGCCTCCACAAAGACTATCTGGTCTACACCGCTTACGACACCGAAGCCGACTTCGGTGCGCTGGACACCTACTACCTCCCCGACAGCATCCTGCTGATCGGCGCCGCAGACAAGACGGAATACTGGAAAGACGACAATGCGCTGGAGATCGTCAACACGGTCGCCGGCCGCATGAACGCCGCCGGCTACACCCGCACCGATGACAAGGAGGCGGCCAATGTCGGACTGCAATTGAGCTACGTGCAGAAAGTGACCTATTTCGTGGGTTACGACTATCCCTACTGGTGGTGGTATTACCCCTACTACTGGACGCCCGGATACTGGGGCGACTGGCTGGGATGGCACTATCCCTACCGCGTATATTACGGTTATACGGCCGGTTCGCTGCTGATCGAGATGCTGGATCTGGAAGCCGACCAGCAGAGCGGCAAGAAACTTCCCGTCATCTGGGACAGCTACATCGGCGGCCTGCTCACCTCGTCGGAAAGCCTCAACCAGCAGCGCACGGTGGACGCCGTAGAACAGGCGTTCGACCAGTCGCCTTATCTGAAAAAATAATTTAACCGTAAAAACACGTCCGATTATGAAAACATCGAAATACCAGGTTCTAAAAACCATCGCACTCTGTGTCGTCCTGCTCGCCGCCGCGCGCACGGGCAAAGCACAGGTCTTCCCGAACAGCTACATCAACGTCGACTGGCAGGTAGGCGTGCCCCTGGGCAGCAGCCTGGCCGACAAAGCCTCGGGCTGGGGCATGAACTTCGAAGGCGGCTATTTCATCACGCCGGCCATCGCCGTGGGCCCGTTCATCTCTTACCAGACCAACCTCGAAACGATCCCGCGCCAGACACTCGACCTGGGCAACGGTTCGGCCCTCACGGTCAACCAGAAGCACTCCGTATTCCAGCTGCCGTTCGGCGTCACCAGCCGTTACACCTGGCTTACGGACAGCGTATTCCAGCCTTATGCGGGCCTGAAGCTGGGTGCCAACTACGCCGAGCTTTCGTCCTATTACTACGTCGTCAAGCAGTACAACGACACGTGGGGATTCTACCTCTCGCCCGAAATAGGCGTGAGCATCTTCCCGCGCCCCGACTACCGTTTCGGGTTCCATGTGGCACTCTATTACAGCTATGCCACCAACAGCGGCGATGTCCTGACTTACTCGGTCAACAATCTCAATAATTTCGGCATACGCGTCGGTATATCATTCTGATGCAGAGTGGGAAAGCGCCTCTTGTGGAGTGCCCCGGTTCCTGAAAAGGGATCGGGGTTCCCTTTTCCCGGGAGCTCTTTCCCAGACGGATTTGCTGGTTCGGGAAATTGTACCTACCTTTACAACGACTAAAACCATTGGATGTTTAATTTGGATTCGGCATTGTAGGAATCCGTACCTCACCACGGATTCCGTCCCATTCTTCCCTCCCGGGGGGCATTCTGCCCGGGCGGATATTCATTTTGCCTTATTTTTTTAAATTCGCCATGCACGGGATTTCCCAATCCATCCCGCGCGCGGCCTCAACTACAAACAACCATGGAACAGGAAAATAAACAGATCTTCGATTTCGATTTAAAAATGATCGCCGATTTCTTCAGGGAACTCGACAGGCAGGGGCCCGGCGGCGTGGAGCAGACGCTCCGCGCCCTGGAATTCGTACCCGACAGGCCGGGGATGCGGATCGCCGACATCGGATGCGGCACCGGCGGACAGACCGTCACGATCGCCCGGAACAGGGATTGTACGATAACGGCCGTCGACCTGCTGCCGGAGCTGTTGGAAGAATTCCGCGCCCGGATAAAAAAGGCCGGGCTGGAAAACCGCGTCACGGCCATACAGGGCTCGATGGACGCACTGCCCTTCAGCCCCGGGGAATTCGACGTGATCTGGGCCGAAGGCTCGATCTACAACATCGGATTCGAACGCGGGCTGAGGGAGTGGCGGCAGTACCTCAAACCGGGCGGCATAATCGCCGTGACCGAGTGCTCGTGGCTCTCGGGCGCACGCCTGGCGTCGAAATTCATCTCGGACTATTTCCCCGACATCGACAGCCCGTCGGGGAAAGTGCGGATCCTCGAAGAGGCGGGATATGCACCGCTGGCGCATTTCGCGCTGCCCGAGCATTGCTGGACGGAAAACTACTTCGCCCATGCAAGCGCACGCATCCCGGGATTCCTCAAGCAATACGGGCACAGTGAAAAAGCACTCCTGCTGGCCGAAATGCAGAAAAACGAGATCGCCCATTACGAAAAATACAAAGCGTACTACGGTTACGTCTTCTACATCGGCCAAAAACCGGAAGAGTAATCCCTCGTCCTGAAAGGCAGAATCCCGCTTCCTTCGGGGAAGCGGGATTCGTTTTTCCGGTTCGGGGAAAATACCCGGTCATTCCATCGAGGTGTAGACGAGCATCGTCTCGGGGGCCAGGCTGATCCGGCTTCCGGGCGCAAGCGCCACCCCGCGCTCCACGGGAAGCAACCGTTCGCCCCCGAGCCTGAGCCGCCCCGGGGCGTAGACATAAAGCGCGAGATCGGAAAGTCCGGGCTGAGGATTTTCCAGCGTCAACTCCACCGTCCGCTCCGAATCCGTATTGACCACAGCCAACGTCACGCCCTTCTCGGTGCGTCCGAACATCGAACGGACTCCGCCGACGCCCGACACTCCGGAGGCGAGAATCTGCGCACCTTGCGGAAAATAGCGGCACAGCAGCGACATGGCATAGTACCAGGGGCGGATCCGTTCCTTGCCGGCGCCGTAGCGCTCTTCGCCGAGGATGTTCCAAAACCCCCATATTTTCAGTTTCCCGGGTTCGTTCATGTGCATCGCATCGTCGAGCATCCAGACCACGCAGCCCGAATAGCCGCATGCGGCCGTTTGCATGACGGCATCGGCAACGTCGATACCGTACATGTGGTCGAAGACGAACATCTGCGAATCGCCGGGCGATGCATCGGGGTCGGCAGCAATCCGCCGCTCGTTCTCGGCGGCATAGGCGGCATCGCGTTCGTCGATGAATTTCAACCCCAGCTCGCCGAGGATCATCTTCGTCCCCGCAGGAGCCGCAGCACGGTAAGCCGAAATCATCGCCGAATACTCCCCCGTATTGACCTGGGCCTTGGAAGGATACGTATGGATGTCGTAAAGCCCCACGGCGTCGCCGAGATCCCGGACGGAATTACTTACCCAGTGTGTTTCGAGGGTCGTCCATACCGCCGCGTCGGGAGCGACCAGCTTCACCCGGCCGGCCATGCCGTGCCGCCGCAGGGAAGCATCCATGGCGCGTGCGGCGCGGAGCCAGAGGGCATAGTCGCCCCGGGTCGAAGCCCACGAGCCGTTAGGTTCGTTGACGATATTGTAGTAACGGATGCAATCGTAACCGCACTCTTCGACCAAGTAGCGCACCATCTCTCCGCTGCTGTCGATCAGCGCCTGGTCGACGGGCTGCGCCTGCCGATCGACCAAGCTTCCGCCCCAGTCGCCGAGCAATACCGTCACGCCATGCGTATTGCAGAACCCGAGAATCATGTGCAAATCCTCCATGTTCCGCGACGGGTCGAACCGCCCGTCCGTGAGATACGACCGGATACCGCCCATCACGCGGATGAAACGGGGCTGCATGTACTCCAGCCTGTCGGTAAGGCGTTTTCGGTCGGCCGCAGAAAACCGGCCGTCGACGTCATGCACCTCGTAAGGATCCCACTGGACGCCGTTGCCGATATAGGCGTCGTCGATCACCCTGCCGCTCAATGTCAGCACGCCCCGAGCAGGCGACGTCCCCTCCGGCGGGGAAGCGTTGCCCCGCGCACAGGCCCATGCGGTTCCAGCCGCACAAACAACTGCAAATAAAGCATATCGCACAATTCTTTTTTCCATCGTCCGGATATTTTCGGTTACGAAGATAAAGATAAGCCGCCCAAAGCTTTCGCATGTAATACTTTTTTAACCGAAACAGATCGTTTGCCGACAATCGGCACAAGCACTACCGGGAAGCAACCCCGGAAGTTACATAAAAAACAAAAAAGTATAAATATCTGTTAAAATACTACTCTTTTCACAGTCGCCTCCGTTCGTATATTTGCATAACTGAAAACCGACTAAACCCGAATCCATGAAACACCTGCTTACGCCGCTGCTCGGAGCCCTTACGCTAAGCTTGTCCGGATGTCAGGACAAGCCCCAGCCCCAGTTCATCCGTGTGGAAAACGGACGTTTCGTCGGCGGAAGCGCCAATTCAGGCTATTTCGTCGGAGCCAACTTTTGGTACGGGGCTCTGCTGGCCACCGAAGGGCCGGGGCGCGACCGTGACCGCCTGTGCCGCGAACTCGACAGGCTGAAGGCATCGGGTATCGGCAACCTGCGTGTCCTGGTCGGGTCGGAAGGCAACACGGGAGTCATATCGAAAGTCGAACCGATCCTGCAAACCGCACCCGGAGTTTACGACGACCGCGCACTCGACGGGCTGGATTTCCTGATGTCCGAACTGGGAAAGCGGGACATGCAGGCAGTGCTCTACCTCACCAATGCCTGGGAATGGAGCGGCGGATACAGCCAGTACCTCGAATGGAGCGGCCGGGGCACCTATCCCGTTCCGGGACTGGCCGGATGGGACACCTTCATGGCTTACGTGCGGCAGTTCCACGAAGCAGAGGCCACCGACAGTTGTAAAATACTGTTGGAAAAACACATACGCCACATCGTCACCCGTACGAACCGTTATACGGGACGCCCCTACCGGGAAGACCCGGCCATCTTCTCCTGACCGCTCGCAACAGAAAATCGAGGAATCTCGTCTGACAACAAGGAACGCTTCTTCGCCTGGGTCGCCCGCACGGCGAAACTCATCAAGCAACTCGACCCCAACCACATGGTTTCGACCGGCAGCGAAGGGGAAATGGGATGCGAAGGGGACATCGGGCTATGGCGGCGCATCCACGCCCTGCCGGAGATCGACTACGCCAACATACACATCTGGCCCTACAACTGGCGGTGGATCAGCCAGGAAAATGTCGGGGGAGACCTCACGGCGGCCTGCGAAAAAACGACCGAATACATCCGCCGCCATGCGGAAATCGCACGGGAGCTGGGCAAACCGCTCGTCATCGAGGAGTTCGGCTACCCGCGCGACAGCTTCGCCTTCGAGCCCGGCTCGCCTACGACGGCCCGCGACGCCTACTACCGCCATATCTTCGAGCAGGTCATACGCAGTGCAGCGGCCGGCGACATCGTGGCAGGATGCAATTTCTGGGGCTGGGGCGGCGCGGCACGCCCCGTACACCTCAGCTGGCAAGCCGGCGACGATTACTGCGGCGACCCGGCACAGGAAGAGCAGGGGCTTAATTCGGTCTTCGACAACGACCATACTACCTTGCGGGAGATCACGGCGGCAAATCGCACGCTGGGCCTCCATGCACAAGCGCTTACGGCGACACCCGGCAACGGAACCCCGGCGGCCCTGCTCCGGCTCCTGCGGGAAACATCCGCCCGGAACCGGCTGTTGTTCGGGCAGCAGGACTTCCCCTTTTACGGCTGCGACTGGGCCTACCGGCCCGGCTGTTGCGACGTGAAGGCATGCTGTGGGGATTATCCGGCCGTGCTGGGCTGCGACCTCGGGGAAATCGAGCTCGGGACGGGGCATAATCTCGACGGCGTACCCTTCGACACGATGCGCCGCGAAATTGTCCGGCAATACGAACGCGGCGGGCTGACGACCGTCAGCTGGCATCCCCGCAACCCGTTAACAGGCGGCGACGCATGGGATGTGAGCGACCCCGGCACCGTACGTTCGGTACTGCCGGGCGGCAGAAACCATGCGAAATTCCTCGGATGGGTGGATCTTGCGGCCGATTTTCTCAACTCCCTGTCCACGAACGACGGCACGACCGTTCCGGTGTTGTTTCGTCCCTGGCACGAGCACACCGGGAGCTGGTTCTGGTGGGGACAACGGCTCTGTTCGACCGCCGAATACGAAGCACTTTGGAAAATGACCGTCGAACGCATGCGCGACAGGGGCGTACGTATGCTCACCGTCTATTCGCCCAACCCGTGCGTCACAGGACTGGAATACCTCGAGCGTTATCCGGGGGATGCATGGGTCGACATACTGGGGCTGGATGCCTACCACAGCAGCGATGCCGGGGCATTCGTCACGCGGCTCGGGGCATCGCTCGGGATCATGGATCAGATCGCCCGAGACCACCGGAAACCCTATGCCGTATCGGAAACCGGCATGGAGGGTATTCCGCGTGCCGACTGGTGGACGGGGGTACTGATGCAGGGCATCGGGGAGCAGCGTCCCGCATACGTACTGGTATGGAGGAATGCCTTACAGACGCTAAAACCCGGGCATTTTTACGCACCCTATCCCGGACAGGTCTCGCAGGCCGACTTCAACCGGTTCTATGCTTCGCCACGGACGTTATTCGCGGCCGATGCAGCCAACGCCTTTCAATAACAAACAATATAGACTCAATTTTCGACAATGACCAACTTTGAGGAAACGATGCATCGGTTGCAGTTGCAGCACGAGCAGCTCCTGACACGCAAAAATATGCCAACCGATGCCTACAACGGTATCTTCACCCGATACCGCCATCCGATACTCACGGCAGCGCACACGCCGCTTTTCTGGCGCTACGACCTCGACCCTGCGACCAATCCCTACTGCATGGAACGGATAGGGATAAATGCCGTGATGAACTCGGGAGCCATCAAATTCGGCGGCAAATACCTCCTGGTGGTTCGCGTGGAAGGTGCCGACCGCAAATCGTTTTTCGCCGTGGCGGAGTCGCCTAACGGCATCGACAATTTCCGTTTCCGGGACTATCCCGTCACCATGCCCGAATACGGGGAACCGGCAACCAACATTTACGACATGCGTCTGACGGCACACGAGGACGGCTGGATCTACGGCGTGTTCTGC
>OJOK01001228.1_pt1 | contig 11440 bp, 9 predicted proteins | sample 1598051 | NCBI WGS metagenome assembly OJOK01 (sample SAMN01915205, study PRJEB22387) | human gut metagenome | isolation source: stool | host: Homo sapiens | place: USA
AAAATCTTACCAGCACCAAACCGAATTTTTCGGATACAAGCGCCGGCGCCAACCAGGGATGCAGTTGACACGTCGTAGATCTCATTGCCCCGTGCAGAGGTGAGCTTTGTGATATTCTGCTGATGGGTGTGCGCGGTTAAAAAGAGCTGAATGCCGGCGTCCGCCAATCGGGCGGCGAGCTCTTTGCCGCCATGGATCACATCGTAGCCGGGAATATGCTCCAAAAGCTCAAATGGATAAAGCAATGGGTGGTGTGACATGGCGAACAGGTAATCCCCGCTCTCCTTGGCGGCCTTGATCTGCTCAAAAATCCAATGGAGGCAATCCTCAGAAAAGCCGATGAAAGAGCGCCCGTTGCCATCGTCGTTTAACGCGAGCAGGCGGATACCCTCCCCCAGCTTTACACAGTAGGACATGCTTTGTTGATGGATGCTGAGCGCGTCATTGGGGCCGAACTCCGCATAGAGCGAGCGAAGGTCATCCCGGTGCGTCGCCTCCACCGGCGTTGGTTCGGTTCCGCTGAAACGCATCGCCCGGAAGAAATCATTTTCATCGTAGCCTTTGCCGATGTAGTCATGGGTAGCCGTCGTCACATAAACCCTTTTCCCTGCCCGGCGCAGTGCCTGAAGGCGCTCGATGAATTCCATATGGCAGATTTTTTCGCCGCAGTTGATCAGGTCGCCTGGGATTAGGATAATATCAGTATCGCCGCACTGTGCCATAAAATCGAACGCAGCGTCAATAATGGCTGGGGATTCCTTTAAACAGATTTGATCGCCCTGCTCCCGGAGTAGGTAAGCGCGGCTATCCGGCTCATAAATTTGAGGGGAGAAATAGTGCGGGTCAGCAATTAAAAATACACGAAGCATTGCGCCGCCCCTTTCCAAAAATAATTAGTATGCAAAGCAAACAACGTTTCCGTCCAACGTATAGGTTTCGTTGCGGACATAGCCTTCGCCCTCCAGCGCGGTCAGGAAGGCGTCCCGCATTTCTGCATTGGGGAATTCAACCCTTGCTTCAACGGCGACTTCCTCCGGCTCACACATATAGCAGAAGATGAATCCGGTCTGCCACCATGTTTTTTCCATCTCACGCTTGAATTTGTATTTCCCATTGTGATAGAGCGTCATTTCCATCGGGATCATTTTCTCATCCGGGATAGTGTTGTAAAAATCATCCGTCAGGGTCGAACCGGGCTCACGGTAATAAAGCCCCATCTCCGCGCCAGTAGCGCCCCAGAGGTATTCGCCTTTCCACACCTGAAGCATCCATTCGTAACCGTCGTAGTCAAATTGAAACCGCTTGGTGTCAAGATAATAGCCGAAATGGGGCGCAATCTGATCATATAGCTCGCAGTAGCCGAGCTTGCGCATCCATGGGTCGTGCGCGGAAAAATAGATGCCCTGCGTTGCGTCGTAATCAAAGCCGATGGCCACGATGCCGCGCTGCCCGTCATCTCGAAAAACATTGCGGTCTTCATCGTAAACGATATTGATATCAAAATAATCATTGTCGCTCAACCACTGATAAAAGGGCTGCGCAAACGCCACAAGCTTTGGGTTTTGGGAGGACATAAATTTGCCGTTGAGCGTCAGCTCAACAATTTCCCAAAATTGTGGGCCCAGATCAGCAAGAGAGGGCTTATCCGCCGCATCCGGTTCGGTGGTAGGCTCCCCCTGCTGTGCCGATGAGGGAACCGCTTTTGCAGGCGTTTGTTTTATTTTGCGGTGGGCTGGGCCACCTCAAAGTCAATCTTGCCCAGATTGACGTCGGAACGCACGATGGTGATCATCATGGTATCGCCCAGGCTCCAGTTCCTGCCGGAGACGGGGTCGGACAGGCGCACGCCCTCGGTGAGCATCGTGCCGGAGGGGGTCAGGCTGGAAGCCGGTACAAAGCCCTCCACGCCGTTCTCCAGTTCAATGAACAGGCCGCGCTGGGTCACGCCGGAAATGCGGCCCTCGTAGCTCTCGCCCAGATGGCGGCGGGCATACTCGGCCTTGTAGCAGTCCTCAGCCTTGCGCTCGATCTGCATGGCGATGACCTCGCGCTCGCTGGCCTGCTTGCTGGCCCGCTCCGCAAAATCGGTATAGCGCAGGATCATGGTGTCCTTGTCGGTGCCCTTGAGCTGCTCGGTCATGATGCGGTGGATGGCCAGGTCCGGAGAGCGGCGGATGGGGCTGGTAAAGTGGGCATAGTCCTGCAGAACCAAACCGTAGTGACCCTTGGGCTTTTCCTCATACACAGCCTTAGACATACAGCGCAGCATACCGGTGTTGATGATCTGCTCATAGGCAGTGCCGCGCACGCCCTCCAGAATAGCGCTCAACTCCTTGGGGGTGGGCACGTCCTTGGCAAAGTGGTCGTTGACGCCGCAGGCCTGCAGCAGACCGTGCAGACGCTCCAGCTTTTCGGCGTTGGGCTCCTCGTGCACGCGGTACACAAAGGGGATCTGCTTGACCCGGGCAAAGTGGGCGGCGCACTGGTTGGCCAGCAGCATGAACTCCTCGATCATGGCCTCGCTCTCGCCGGAGGTGCGCTTTTTCACATCGATGCAGTGGCCGTTCTCATCCAGAATGAGCTTGACTTCCCCGCTCTCGAAATCGATGCAGCCGCGCTCCTTGCGCAGGCGGGCGCGGTGGCCGTACAGCTCCTTCATGGCGGGCAGCTGATCCAGCACCTCGGCGTACTTGGCCTGTGTCTCGGCATCGGCGGTGCCGGCCAGCAGGGCGTTGATCTCAGAATACACGCCCTTGACCCGGCTGCAGATGATGGATTTGACGAACTTGTAGTCGGTCAGATTGCCGTCCTGATCCAGACGCATCAGGCAGGAGAACGCCAGGCGCAGCTCCTTCTCGTTCAGGGAGCAGATGCCGTTGGAAAGGCTCTTGGGCAGCATGGGCACGACCTGATCCGCATAGTAGACCGAAGTGGCGCGGTTGAAGGCCTCCTCGTTCAGCTCACTGCCGGGCTTGACGTAGTGGGAGACATCGGCGATGTGAACGCCCAGCTCATAGCCGCCACCGGGGAGCCTGGTCAGGCTGACAGCATCGTCGATATCCTTGGTCTCGGCGCTGTCGATGGTGAAGATGGGCAGAGCGCGCAGATCCATGCGGCCCTTGCAGTCCTCCTCAGACACGGTCATGTCCTCGAACTTCTTGGCCTCGTCCCGCACCTTCTCGGGGAAGCGGGTGTGGATGTCCTTGGCATAGAGCAGGGCCTTGGCGCAGCGCTTGGCTTCCTCGCAGCTGCCAAAGCGCATGGAAACGCCCACGCGGTGATCCTCCTGCCGGGTCCCGCGCTGCAGGATCTCCACAGCCACCTTGTCGCCGTCCTTCGCGCCGCCCTCGCAGTCGCGCTGGATGGTCATGGAGATGGCCGGGCAGTCATCGGGCACGAACTTCAGGCGGCCCTCGATGCGGCGGACAGTGCCCACCATGTCGTTCTTCTGCTCGAGCACGGCAAGGATCTCGCCCTCATCGCTGCCCTCCACCCGGGGGTGGGCAAACTTCTCTACCAGAACGGAATCGCCGGGCATGGCACCGCGGGTAAAGCGGCCCGGGATGAAGATATCGCCGGATTCATCCTCCAGCATCACAAAGGCAAAGTTCTTGCCCAGCTTGACCACTTTGCAGGGCAGGGCCTTTTCGGCACGGCCGGAGCGGGCAGTGAAGAACACGCCGGACTTCTGGCAGACCACAGCGTCGTGCACCAGCTCGTCCAGAGCCTCCATCACCTTGCGGTCCGCGGCACGGTCACCGCCGAACTTTGCCTTGAGGTCCTTGACCATGCAGGGCTGGTTCTGGATGGCATGTTCAATTTTATCGCGTAATGACATATTTTTCTCCTTAACACTTTTCCGGCATTCTCCAATGGAACCCGGACAACTTCTTTCCCACGAGAGGTTTAGACAGAAAAACAGCCCCGCCTTACACGGGGCTGTACACGAGTGCTCAGGCCAGACGGCTGGCGAACACACAGGCCAGGATAGCCACCACAAAGAACACGATGCCTGCAATGCGGGTCACCTTGGCCAGCATCTGATCCGCAGGGGTCAGGCGTGCATTGTTGGCACCGCCCACACCACCGTTGATGGCACCGGCCAGACCCTGACCGTGGGTGTGCTGCATCAGGGTGAGGAGGATGATGACGGCCGAGACGACCAGCAGGATGGCACCGCCGACGATTTCAATGACAGACATGGATGGAACGCTCCTTTTATCTTTAGTTTCATAGAGACTGCATACAAATACAAGTGTATGATAGCACAAAAGTCCGGGAAATGCAAGAAAAACCGTGGGCTACGGGGCCAGAATTTCCAGCCCTGCCGCCACCCGGGCAAAGATGGCCGCGCTGGAAAAGGCAGGTTCAGCCTGCGTGTCCTGCAGCACCACGATGGTATAGCGGGGCTGCTCTGCCGGGACAAAACCCGCAAACCAGTAATTTTTCAGCTCTGTACCGCCGGAAAACTGGCCGGTCTGGGCCGTGCCGGTCTTGCCTGCCGCGGTCTGGCCGGGCAGGGCGGCCTCATGGCCGGTGCCCCCGGCCACTACACCCGCCAACAGGGCCTGCAGGGCGGCGGCGGTGCGCTTTGTGAGCACCCGCCTGCTCCGGACATGGGAAAGCGCCGTGAGGGGCGCGCCGGTGGTCTCGTCCAGAGTGGTCTCCAGCAGCAGCGGGGTGCGGCAGATCCCCCCACAGGCAATGGTGTTCATCATGGCGGCGACCTGCAGGGGGGACGCCAGCAGCTCCCCCTGCCCAAAGCAGAAATTGGCGTAGGCCCCGCTGGAAGCAAGAGCCTCCCGCTCCGGCAGGACCCCCGCCGCCGTGTGCAGGGCATCGGTAAGCGGGATCGCCTGCCCGAAGCCCAGCTGCTCTGCCATGGCGCGGACAGCATCGGCCCCCAGCGCCTGCCCCAGCCGGATGAAGTAGCCGTTGCAGCTCTTTTCCAGCGCGCCGGCCAGATCCACCTCACCATGGGGAATGCCGCCCGCACAGCGGAAGATCCGGCCATCCACCGCGCACCAGCCGGGGCAGGTGTAGACAAAGCCGCTCTCCCCTGCCTCCAGCGCCGCTGCCGCCACCACTGGCTTGAACACCGAGCCCACGGCATAGCACTGAAATGCCCGCTCCAGCAGGGGGCTGTCCGGGGCGTTCAGGCTGGCCGAAATATTCTCCGGGTCATAGCCGGGGCGGCTGACGCAGGCCCGCACCTTGGCGTTGGCGGTGTCCAGCACCAGGATGCAGCCGCTCTGCATCGTCTCGTTGGCCACGGCTTCGGCGGTCTGCTGGATCTCCCGGGAAAGGGTCAGCTGCACCCCCACAGCCCCGCTGTCGGCGGGGGTGAGGACGGGCTCGGCCCGCAGCTTTCCCTGGGCGTTGATGGTGCAGAGCAGGGTATCCCCCGCCCCGCTGCCGGTGAGCAGTTCGTCAAAGGCGGCTTCCAGACCGGCAGCACCATGGCCCTCGCCATCGAGATACCCCAGCAGCTGCACTGCCAGCGGGGCGGCAGAGCTTCGCCGCGCCGCTGGCCAGCAGGAAACGCCCAGCGCGGAAACATCCCGGTCCACCTCCAACAGAAACGGGGACGCGGCGTTCCGCTTCTGGTAGAGCGCCGCCTGCCCGGCGGCATCGGTGTAGGCGAACAGGCGGGCATAGCTGCCCTCCCCGGGCACGCAGAGGGCCATCCAGCGGGTGGTCTGCCCCGTGAGGAGCTGGCCCCTGTAATCATAAAAATTGCCCCGCCGGGCGGGCAGGTGGAGGGTGACCACGCTCTGCGCCGCCGCCCGGGCCCCGTAGGCCGTGTCGGAGCAGAGCCAGTACAGGCGGCAGACCACCGCCGCAAAGCAGAACAGCAAGGCCCCATACAGGGCCAGCACCCGTTTGCCGGACATGAAAACGCCCCCTCTCCCGCTTAGGATGGGCAGGAAAGGGGGCGTTGATGCGTTCAGGAGCAGATTTTTCGGACGAGCTCAGCAGCACGGGCGGCATCCTCGGCCGTGGCGGTGCCGTTGTAGCGGGCTTTGAGGTAGATCTGGCGCAGCTCGGCCTCGGCGGCAAAGTCCATACCGAAAGCGCGGCCGGTCAGGTCAAGGCTGGTATCGCCCCGCAGGATGGTCACGCCGTGGCGCTGGCAGTGGTCCAGATAGATGGCATACTCCCGCCGCACTTTGTCCACCGGGCTGAGGAAGAGCCTGGGCCAGCGGCGGGCACGCTTGTGGGTGCTATGCCGGACAGTGGTGTCCGTGCAGGCAGTGTCCGTGTGCCGGAACTTCTGGCGCAGGAAATGCCGCACCACCAGCACCGCACAGAGGACCGCCAGCAGGATACCGAGCGCGGTCAGCATCGACATCCCGTTGATGAGCGGTTCTGCGTCCTCGGCGGCTTTTTGGGCGTTGGCGATGACCTCATCGGTAGAAACGATCTCGGTGCGCTCCAACGGTTTGGGCGGAAAGAGGGTGAAGAGCCAGTGGATAAACTGCAGGATGCCGTGGAACAGCCAAGTCACACCCTGCACCACAATGTTGTTCAAAAACAGCTGCAGCACCGGCACGATCCCGCCAAAGTAAACGGCAGACGCAGCCGCCTTTGCACCGGCAACCACAACACTGCGGCTGAGCAGGAACGGCCCTGCGCACACCGCCGCCAGCACGCCGCCGGAAAGCAGCAGATAGCCCGGCCGGGTGGAGATCTCCGGGTCCTGCCGGGTGGTGCGGTTGAACCCCACCAGAAGCACCGCTGCCGCCGTTGCAAAGGGCAGGGCCGCCGAAAGCACCGCGTTGGCGTTCCACAGCAGCATTGCCACTGCAAAGAAGGGCCATACCCGGCAGAGCCAGCGCAGGCGCTCGGCCTGCCGCATCGGCGAAAGGGTAAAATCGCCGGTGTAGGCCAGCAGCACCGGATAGACTGCCGCCGGGAAATAGCAGAGCTTGTCCGCCCCTGTAGGCAGGAGGAGCAGCGCCGCCGCGCTCAGGGCCGCAAGAGTGGTGCGGAGGGGACGGCTGCCCTCAAAGCAGGAGGCCAGACCAAAGCAGAGGGCAGGCCAGACCAGCACCAGCGGCATGGGTGTCCCACCGAAGCTGGCGGCAAAAAAGCCCGCAAAGGCATAGTAAAAGCTCAGATCACCTGCCAGGCGCAGGGTATGTAAGAACATCATGCGCCCGCCTCCCCTGTCTGGGCCATCTCTACGGCCATTTCCGGAGTGAGCACCAGCAGCGGAATGCCAGGCAGGGGCCGCACGGCAGCACGCACAGCTTCTTCCGGCTCCGTTGTCACCACGATGCAGCCGACCTGTTCCTGCGGGTGGTAGTATTCGGCGCAGAACCGCGCGCAGGAAAGGGCGGTCTGCCCGGTGGCGCGGCCCAGAATTTCCAACACCCTGCGGTAGTGTTCGGGGCCGTAGCCCTGCGGGGTTTCCAGCGGCTTTCTCCACTCCTCACCGGAGAGAGCCGCATTGAGCAGCAGGTCAAAGGCAGCGTTTACCGCAAAGCGGTAGGACACCGCCTTTTCTTCCAGCCTCCGGCAGACTGTGCGGGCCATGGAGTAGCAGAGCTCCGCCGGTTCCGGGTGGTCGTAATCCTTGGTATCCGCATGGACTAGCACCACTGCCCGGGGCTCAGTGGTGTAATCCCACTTTTTGACCATGAGCCCCTGCCCCCGGACGCTCTGCTTCCAGGCGATGGAGCGCATGGGGTCACCGCTGGTGTAGGGGCGGTAACCCGCCGTGAGAATAGGATCCTCGTAGAGATAGCGGTTCACCGAAAGCTCGCCCAGAAAACCGCCCAGCATCTCTTCCAGTTCCGGCAGAGCGCACTCCCTGGGTGGAACAATAAGCTCGTGGAAGCCCCGCTCGGTGCGGGACTGTTCCACAAGACCCAGAAAATCGCCGCCGATGACCTGCATCGGTTCCAGCACATAGCGGCCCCGGCGTTCCAGCCTGAGGGCGGTGGAGAAATCCGCCTCCTGCCCCGGGCGCAGCCAGGTGGTGAACCGCACCGTGTGACCCAAACCTGCCTGATCCTGCGTAATGTGGTGCTCCGCGCAGGGAAGAAACTCCTTGTTCAGGTGGAGCTTTGCCGCCAGGAACATCTTCCAACGGGGGCCGCTGTTCCGGACAACGAGGTGGATCACGGCGGGCTCCCCGGCTTCCACAAGGTGATCCTCCACTTCCAGCCGCCCCTGCACATCGTCAAGGCTGTGGGCTGTGCTGTAACGCTCCAGCCCAAGGGCTGTGGCCACCAATAGCAGCGCGAAGATGACGGCGCTCATTCCGCACTCTCCAGCGGCACAGTGATCTCGGCCAACAGCTTGCGCATCCGCAGAGCGGCGGCTTCGGCGTTCATGCTGCTGCCCAGAGAAATGCGGTGAGAAAGCACCGCCGGGGCCAGCCCTTTGATGTCCTCGGGGATGACGTATTCCCTGCCCTGCAAGGAGGCATACGCCTGCGCAGCCTGATAGAGCGCCAGCGCACCGCGGGTAGACACACCGCTGACAAAGCCGCTCTGTGTACGGGTGGCTTCCACGATGTCCATAAGGTAGTGCTTGACCTCCTCGGAGACCTTGACCTCCCGGTAAGCCGTGCGGACGTATGCGGTCTCCTCTGGAGTAACGACGGCCTGCAGCTCGTTCAGCACGGTCTGGGCCGAGGGGCGTGAGAGCACCTCCAGCTCCTGCTCCCGGGTCATATAGCCCAGCGACAGCCGCATGAAAAAGCGGTCCATCTGGGCATCTGGCAACGGGAAGGTGCCATAGGATTCCAGCGGATTCTGGGTGGCCAGCACCATAAAGGGCTCAGCCAGGCGGCTGGTCACGCCGTCCACGGTAATCTGCCTTTCCTCCATGGCTTCCAGCAGGGCCGACTGGGTACGGGGCGTGGCGCGGTTGATCTCGTCCGCCAGCACAAAGTTGGTGAAGAGCGGGCCGGGCCGGAACTCGAACTCACCGGACTTCTGGTTGTAGAAATTGATGCCGGTCAGATCGGAGGGCAGCAGGTCGGGCGTGAACTGCACCCGTTTGAAGTCCCCGCCCACCGTGCGCGCAAATGCACGCAGGAGCATGGTTTTGCCGGTGCCGGGCTTATCTTCCAGCAATACATGGCCTCCGCAGAGGAAGCTGACCAGAATTTTCTCGGTAGCATCCTCCTTGCCCACAATGACACGGGCACAGTTGGACACATCTTTTTCGCGGTAGGCGGTAAAAGCGGCAGTGTTCATTGGTGTTTCCTTTCCCAAAAACAATTTTTCTAAGTGTACTCTTGTTTGGAAAGGGTGTCAACAAAAAGAAGGCAGAGCCTCCCGGGTGGGAAGTTCTGCCTTCTGCGGCGTATTGAATTGGTATGGGGAGCCGGTGCGGCTTAGTACATGCCGCCCTTCCAAACCACACTTTTGGAGCCGAATCACGAATATCGGGAAACGTAGACTTTTGTAGAATTATCAAGGCCACAAGCCGATTTTTCCAGATTCTCAGTTTTTGCACGATTCACGCTTTTCTACGCAAATCTACGCCACTTACCGGGTGATTGGCGTAAGTTTTGGCGTAAGCAATTCCGCTTCATACGTCGAAAATCACAGGTTGCCGGCGATCTGTTCAAAGGCTCTTTCAACCGATTCAAAGCTGCTGTGCGTGTAGACATCCAACGTCACACTGGCATTGGAGTGTCCCATCAGGTATTGCAGGCTTTTTACATCCAGCCCGGCCTGCTGAACATTGGTGCAGAAGGTGTGTCGCAGCACATGAGGTGTAATGCGCGGAACAGGTTTGCCGTACACCTTCTCAAACTTTCCCTGTACGCCACGCATATAGTTTTCCAAGTGCATTGCCACCTTCGGCATTCCGGACTTGTCCAGAAAGAGGAATCCGCTGCAACCATCCACCAGCGCTTCCACTTTCGTGGACGCTCTGGCTTTTACTACACGCCGCAACGCTGCACAAACGGTATCTGTCATGGGAACATTGCGGATACCGCTTTTTGTTTTCGGCGGTGTGACAAAGTAAGGCTTTTCAGCCGTCCGGCAAAGCTGCCGCCGGACATGGATACAGTGCCGTTCAAAGTCGATATCTGCTCGTGTCAGGCCATACAACTCACTCACACGCAAGCCGGTTCCCATAAGAATGACGATATCATCATAATAGTTGCCGCCATAGTCTTGAACGAATTGCAGATATTTCTCCTGCTGTTCTCTGGTCAGGGCATTGCGCACATAAGCGTCCTTCGGCACAACGTCCGACAGCTTGAACTTAAATGGATTCTTGCGGATGATGTCATCCTCTACCGCCATCTCAAACGCCGGTCTGACAACGCTTTGCAGGATTCCTATGGTGTTTTGCTTGAAACCGCTGTCATGCAGAAACACGAACCAGCCTTTCGCATCGGACAATTTTACCGTTTTAATGGCTTTTTGCCCGAAAGGGTCAGCATGAATCCGCTTGACCGCTGTGTTGTACGACCGAAGTGAATTGGGTTTCAACCCACGTTTCAGGTTCATATAGCGGTCAACCAGATCAGCCACTGTCATCTCTCCGGCAGCATAGTCGATGCCGTCTGCCAGATCGCGCCACAGTTCTTCTTCTTTTTTCCGCAGCTCTGTCAGGGATTTAGCGTAAATACAACGCCGTTTCTTGTGGATATCGGTATGACGATAGTCGTAGGTGCCGTTTGCTCTCTGGCTTTCGCCATCCTTCAAAACACGGCCCTTGCTATCTTTGCGCTTTTCAGACATTTAGAAACTCCTTTCTGTGAAAAGCGCATCTATAAGGTCAGTGTCAGTATAACACATCAACCATGCGATTTCCACCCGCAGCGAATGAGAAAAGGACGGTTTCACATTTGCAGCCTTTGGCAGCCTCTCAAATAGAATATGCTTGCTCGACAAAGCAATCGAACAGGCGACGTTTGATCAGACGCTTGTTTCCCACCCAGAGGACGAATTTGCATTTATCCTCATTCGTGATTTCACGCAGCTTGTTGATGCCAATGCCGGAGTAAGCCGCAGCTTCTTCCAGCGTCAGATTGCTCTTTTCCCAAATCGGAACTTGTCGGGACTTGGTCCCTCCATCTTGCTGATGCAAGACCGTTCCGTCGCTTGAAGTCTCCACCGGGGACTTCATTGCTTCGCAAACGCGAACTTCCTTCATAGGCAGACCTCCAATTCCTTGTAACCGAACGCCTGTAACCGGGCAGGAAAACTTTCTTTTTCTGTACGCAGGACATTCGGTGGACTTTATACTTTTTCTTATCTTTTTAAGGTTACATGGTTACAGAAAGCGGAAAACGCAGCAATCATGCGGTTTTTGCGCTGTAACTGCAGCGTAACCAAACCTGTAACTGACCGTGTAACCGCTGTCCATCAGAAGGGAAATCCCAGTTGCTGGGCTTCCGCATCCGTCATTTCGGAGAAATCTTCAGCCCCGGTTTCGGGGCTGGTTACGCGCTCCCAGCCTT
>OJOK01001255.1_pt1 | contig 11266 bp, 9 predicted proteins | sample 1598051 | NCBI WGS metagenome assembly OJOK01 (sample SAMN01915205, study PRJEB22387) | human gut metagenome | isolation source: stool | host: Homo sapiens | place: USA
GAACATAAATTACCGGAGCCGGTCTTGCGGATTTGTGTTTGTTTCGGACTATCGGCTTTTCCTCTTCTTCCTCAGGCTCCTCATATATTTCTTCTTCGGAATCCTGTTCGGAAGGACCATTCCATACTATTGTTTTTTCATAGTCTTCCTGGAATTCACCATTATCCTTGCTAACCTCAATAGTTTTGTCAAGATTATCAACGTCTTCCTCTGCTTCTCCAGAATCCTCATAATCAACTACTATGTCATCAAGCTCATCGTCCTCATCATCCAGAATTTTGTCCAATGTTGCATTGATTCTGTCTTCAAAGTTTGTGGTCTCTTCTGCGGTACCTACATCATCTTCCGACAATCTCCCCTTTTTTTCTTCGCTACTCATTTCTATACTCCTCAAATCAACAATGATTTCTGTCATTTCTCACTGCTTCCGTTTTTCGGTAGCGTTTTTATTATAACATACTTCTGCCTTTTTGCATCCTAAATTCTATCTTTTTTTAAGAATTTTCGTAACTCTTCGCAGTAACAAATTTTCCGGTCAACATATTCTTCCCGGAAATCACAGAGACGCCGGATACATGATTGGTACCCTGCGTCTCTGTTTTTACATATTCAACAAATTTTTGCCTGAACTTGCATATATTTATCTATTATTTCACTATTTCTCAACCAGAAGGCTTTCTCCTGTCATATCTGCCGGCTGTTCCATTCCCATTAACTCGATTAATGTAGGTACGATATCAGCTAAGCATCCACCTTCTCTTAATTTTAATCCTTCTTCAGCATTTACAAGGATAAATGGTACTGGATTTGTTGTATGTGCTGTAAATGGAGCTCCTGTTTCGTAATCTTTTAACTGCTCAGCATTTCCATGGTCAGCACAGATAAACATCTGTCCGTCCACTTCCTTAAGAGCCTCTACTGCTTTGCCAACACATTCATCAACAGTTTCCACTGCTTTGATGGCAGCTTCCTGTACGCCTGTATGTCCAACCATATCCGGGTTTGCAAAGTTAATCACAATCACATCATATTTGTCAGATTTGATCGCATCTACCAGTTTTCCGCAAACCTGAGGTGCACTCATTTCCGGCTGAAGATCGTAGGTTGCAACCTTCGGAGATTTAACCAGAATTCTGTCTTCTCCTTTGTTCGGCTCTTCCACACCGCCGTTGAAGAAGAATGTAACATGTGCATATTTCTCTGTTTCAGCAATACGCGCCTGAGTCATATTGTGTGCTGCAAGATACTCACCAAATGTATTGTGAAGCTGAACCTTGTGGAATGCAACCTGTTTATTCTGAATGGTATCATCGTAATCTGTGAAGCATACGAAAGTAACCTGTGGTCTTGCTTTTCTTTCAAATCCCTGGAAATCATCATCGCAGAATGCTCTTGTGATCTCACGAGCGCGGTCAGGACGGAAATTAAAGAATACAACAGAATCTTTATCAGATATAACACCTGTCGGCTGTCCGTCTTTCTCGATAACTGTAGGAAGAACAAACTCGTCTGTCTTATCATTGTCATAAGAAGCCTGAACTGCTGCCGGTGCATCTGTTCCCTTTACGCCTTCTCCTGTTGTAAGAGCATTGTATGCAAGTTCTACACGATCCCAGCGGTTATCACGATCCATCGCATAGTAACGTCCGGAAACAGTAGCAATCTCACCTACACCGATCTTCTTCATCTCTGCTTCAAGAGCCTCTACAAACTCTTTACCTGATGCAGGAGGTGTGTCACGTCCATCAAGGAAACAATGTACGTAAACCTTCTCAACGCCCTCTCTCTTAGCCATCTCAAGTAATCCATAAAGATGTGTATTATGGCTGTGCACACCACCGTCAGAAAGAAGTCCCATGAAATGTACTGCTGAGTTATTCTCTTTTGCGTTCTTCATTGCTGCAAGAAGAGCTTCATTCTTAAAGAAATCACCGTCCTGGATTTCTTTTGTGATTCTGGTAAGTTCCTGATATACGATGCGGCCTGCACCCATATTCATATGTCCGACTTCAGAATTACCCATCTGTCCGTCCGGAAGACCTACTGCCAGTCCGCTTGCGTTTCCTTTTACAAATGGATATTCTGCCATCAGCTTGTCCATAACCGGTGTTTTAGCCAGATATACAGCGTTTCCTTCCTTTTTGTCATTCAGACCATATCCATCAAGAATCATTAATACGGTTGGTTTTTTGCTCATAATGTTCTCCTTTTATGTTTATTCATAATTGATAACTGTTTTGCTGATATCAGGAGCAGAAAACTGATCATCTCTGCACAATAAAACTTTTATATCTGACATCTCTTATATAGTATCAAAATCTCAGGATTTTTCAATTCTTTTTTTGTATCTGTTTCATTTTCATTACTATAATATATGAAAAGAACAGTAACTTATTTTCCATATACACGAATGATCGTGGAAATCTTTCTTACGGAATCCCTGTTTCTCAGTTCTTCGATGGCAGTTCTGAAATCACCTTCTCTTACCTTCTCAGTGATCACAACTACTTCCGCACACCCTTCCACCTTGGTATCTTTCTGGATAATCTGTGCAACACTGACCTGATATTTGGCAAAAATAGCAGTCATCTCGGCAAGAACACCGCAGCGATCCTCTACTTTGAGACGGAGGAAATAACGGTTATGTGTATCTTCCATTTTCTTAACAGGGATATTCTTGTAACAGGTACATCCGATTCTGCCGCAGCATCCTGCAAGAATATTTCTCACAATATCAAATACATCACCCACAACTGCACTGGCTGTAGGAAGTTCTCCTGCTCCTCTTCCGAAGAACATGGCATCCTCCACTGCATCTCCATGGACAAATACTGCATTATAGGAATCATTTACAGTTGCGAGCGGATGGGAACTGGGAATCAGCATCGGGCACACATATGCTTCAATTCCGTCTGCTTCGTTTCTTGCAACGCCCAGAAGCTTGATATCACGTCCCATTTCTTTCGCGTAATGAATATCTTTTGATGTGATCTTGGCAATTCCCTCTGTATATACATCGTTAAATACCACACGTGAATTAAATGCCACAGATGCAAGAATCGCTACCTTACGTCCTGCATCCAGACCTTCGATATCAGCAGTCGGATCAGCCTCCGCATATCCAAGTTCTGTTGCAAGTGCCAGGGCATCCTTAAATTCCATACCTTCCTGAGTCATCTTTGTCAGAATAAAGTTTGTGGTTCCGTTTACAATACCCATAACTTCTGTCATGTGATTTCCTGCCAGACACTGTTTCAATGGTCTGATGATCGGAATACCACCTGCTACTGCTGCTTCAAACAGAAAATCCACTTTACTCTCATGTGCCGCATCCAGAAGCTCATGACCATGTACTGCGATCAGATCCTTGTTTGCAGAGACTACATGCTTACCGGCTTTTAATGCAGAAAGGATGTACTCTTTTGCAGGATTAATCCCACCCATCAGTTCAATCACAATCTCAATCTCCGGATCATTTATAATCTCATCCCACTGGCTGGTGAGCAAAGAGGCGTCTTCTATCTTCGCTGCTGCCTTATCTATATTTCTCACAAGGATTTTCTTTATCTCAACTTTACAGCCAATCTTGGCCGACATTTCCTTTTCCTGATTCTTCAGTACCTTATATACACCTGTTCCTACTGTTCCAAATCCTAACAGTGCGGCTTTGATGACATTTTCATTCATTTTGCAGGATTCCCCTTTCGTTTTCGTTGGTTTTTATAGTATGGCAGAATTTCCTATTTGTCAAGTTTGTCTGCATTTTTAAGCAAAATCTTTATCATATTTTCAAGTTCTTTGTTCCGTCTGCGAAGCCATCTCACATACCATAATATCCCCACTCCTGCCACCCAGGCAGAAATACAGAATATTCCATCCAGGATCATATAAACAGTTCTCTCTGTTCCCCCGGCAGGGGCTCCACTCAGGAAGCAGTAATACATTGCCACTGATATGCAGGCTGCGGCCACGCCTTCCATTATCTTTCTGATCGTCTTCATTATATCACTTTCCTTCTCAATAGTGTCTTTATAAAGACACTGTTACAAGACCTATTTTAACCCGATAATAAATATGAATCAAGAACAAATCGGACGGTTATTACATATGATAAGCTATAGAAAATTATGGAAGACTATGAAGGAGCGGAAAATCAGCCAGTATGCCCTGTACACTCACTATGGCATAAGCACTTCTTTTCTGGATAAACTCCGTCATAATGAAAATGTGGAAATCCGCAGTCTTGATATCTTATGTTCAATCCTTGACTGCGATTTCGGTGATATTGTAGAACACATTCCGGATAATGCTGAACCTGAGGAAAAATAATTTTTTCGGGTTCAATATCAATATGATGTAGTTGTGTCCTTTTATAGAACTATTTGTTCTTTTTATCTTTCTCATGATGTTAGGTCAAAAGGTATTTTACAACCAACCTGATATCTTCTCATATCTATAATATATTTTGCTTATCATATCCTGCAGAAAGTCAGGCGGATATTCGCAATCTCCACAGGGGACTTACCTGATTCGGTTAAAACATTATTTATAATGTTATCCTATAAGTCCATTCACAAAAACATAAGATTTTTTCATTTATTTATGATATACTTATTACTGTCTCCTTCGTTCTCAGTAACGCAGACTTATCTATGGCATTCTCTTCAGGCGCATAATATCATCCGCTTCGCAATTTATCAGTTAAATAGTGCGTTCAGGAGACTTGCTGCAGATTTACAAAATATTTTTACCTGAAAGGATCGTAGTATATATGAAATATGATGTAGTGATCATCGGCGCAGGACCTGGCGGTATTTTCTCTGCCTATGAACTGATGAAACAAAATAACGATTTAAAGATTGCTGTTTTTGAGGCTGGAAATCCTCTCAGTAAAAGACATTGCCCAATTGATGGTGACAAAGTAAAAACCTGTATCAAATGTAAAACCTGTGCCATTATGAGCGGCTTTGGCGGTGCCGGTGCTTTCTCTGACGGCAAATACAATATCACAAATGATTTCGGCGGAACACTTTATGAACATATTGGAAAGAAAGACGCTCTTGACCTGATGCGTTACGTAGATGAGATCAATGTTGCCTACGGCGGACAGGACACAAAAATGTATTCTACAGCCGGAACCAAATTCAAAAAACTTTGTATGCAGAACAAATTAAAGCTTCTGGATGCTTCCGTACGTCATCTGGGAACAGACATTAACTATGTGGTTCTTGAGAACTTATATGCAAAATTAAAAGAGCATGTTGATTTTCATTTCAACACTCCTGTAGAACGTCTGGAAGTACTTGAAGACAGATACCGTATCATCACAAAGAATGATACCACTGACTGCAACAAATGCATTGTATCCGTAGGCAGAAGCGGAAGCAAATGGATGGAACAGATCTGTAAAGAACTTGATATCCCAACCAAATCAAACCGGGTAGACCTGGGTGTACGTGTAGAACTTCCTGCTGTTATCTTCTCACACCTGACAGACGAACTGTATGAGAGTAAGATTGTCTACAGAACAGAAAAATTCGAAGATAATGTGAGGACTTTCTGTATGAATCCTTATGGCATCGTTGTAAACGAAAATACAAACGGCATTGTCACAGCAAATGGCCACAGCTATGAAGATCCGTCCAAACAGACAGAAAATACAAACTTCGCACTGTTGGTAGCCAAACATTTCTCTGAGCCATTTAAAGACAGTAATGGATATGGCGAAAGCATTGCCCGTCTTTCCAATATGCTGGGCGGCGGAGTGATCGTACAGCGTTTCGGCGATCTGGTGCGCGGAAGAAGGAGTACGGTTGCACGTATCGAAGAAGGTATGGTACGACCTACTCTCGCAGCTACTCCCGGTGATCTGAGTCTTGTTCTCCCGAAACGTATCCTTGACGGAATCATTGAAATGATTTATGCTCTGGATAAAATCGCTCCCGGGACAGCTAATGACGACACCCTCCTCTATGGTGTGGAGGTTAAGTTCTATAATATGGAAGTTGATATTGATGAAAATCTGGAAAGCAGATACAAAGGCCTGTATATCATTGGAGACGGAAGCGGTGTAACCCATTCCCTGTCCCATGCTTCTGCAAGCGGTGTATATGTAGCACGCCAGATTGTTGAGAATCTGTAAAAGACCGGATTTCTTCTGATGGATACCTCTAACTACAGCAATCAATAACCTTAAAGTCCCCATCTGTCTCTTACAGTTGAAACAGATAGGGACTTGTTTATTATATTTTCTGGTATGCCATCCATTTATCCATTCCCAGACGTTCAAATGAACCACAGTACTGAAATCCGCATTTTTCCAGAAGTTTCTGCATGGGGATGTTATCGCTGTATGTATCCATACGGAGATTCTGTGTCTGAGCATAGGCCCAGTCCAGACAGAATGATGCGGCTCCTCTTACTATTCCTGTGGACGCTACCCTGTGAACTACTCCATAGGGTTCTTCATTCAGCCATTTTCCATTAATTTCTTTATAATCTTCATCTTCTTCCGCCGCATAATAGAAAACACAGGCAATCCGCCCTTCTGACATGCACAGATACATTTTATCAATATCATGCTCTATCAGTTCTGCTGAGGGGTAATCTTCACCCCACTGTTCTGCATTGCCATTTTCTCTCATAAATTTGCGGGCTTTATCATAAACTTGCATGATCTGCCCAAGATCCTGCACTGATGCTTTTCTTATTTCCATGAAACCTTCCTTTTCTTTTGGTATTTATATTCTTTTAGTATTTGTATTCGTTTTGATTTTTCGTCTATTTCTCAAATTTTTTCGTCAAAAGACAAATATTTTCACAATGGTCTGTAAAACTGAACATATCTACCGGCTGTATTTTTCTCACATCATAGCCATGTTTTGTCAAATACTCCAGATCTCTTGCCAGTGTTTCCGGTCCACAGGAGATATATACGATTCTTGATGGATTCAGTTTGATAACAGAGGACATAAACTTTTTATCACTGCCTGTACGGGGTGGATCCATAAACACAACATCTGCATGTTCTCCGTTTTCTGCCATATTTTCCATAAATTCTCCTGCATCTCCCTGATAGAAACGTGCATTTGTAATCTTATTTTCCTTTGCATTGATTCTGGCATCGCGGACTGCATCCGGATTTAATTCCACACCAATGACATTCTTTGCCCGCTTTGCAGCTACAAGTCCGATTGTTCCTATTCCGCAGTATGCATCTATCACTGTTTCTTTTCGTCCAAGCCCCGCATATTCAATTGCTGTCTTATACAGAATTTCTGTCTGTACAGGATTTACCTGATAAAAAGACTGCGGAGAAATGCGGAATGTGCATCCGCAGAGCGTATCCCGGATATATCCTTTTCCATAAATGACGATATCACGCTCACCCAGTACCATACTGGTCTTCTTATCATTGACGTTAAGCACAACTGTTGTAATCTGTGGGTATTTCTTTCTCAGAGCTTTCACAAAATTATTTTTTGAAGGAAAGATCGGGGAACCAATCACAAGAACCACCATGATCTCATCTGTGGAAAACCCTCTTCTCACCAGCACATGGCGCAAAAGTCCATATCCTGTGTCCTCATCATATGTTTTGATTCTAAAAGATTTCAGCATATCCCGAATTGTACGGATGATTTCCTGACTGATCTTATCCTCGATCATGCACTCTTCTATCGGAACAACCTTATGTGTTTTCGCTTCGTAGGTTCCACAGATAATATTACCTTTTTTATCCCTGTCAAATACTGCATGAACTTTATTTCTATAATAAAAGGGATCATCCATTCCCATGATTGGTTTTACATTTGCAAACTTTCCAAGAAGCTTCTTCATCCTTTTCTGCTTGGCGGCAAGCTGTTCTTTATAAGGAACACCCTGATACTGGCAGCTTCCGCATTTCTTTGATACACTACATTTTGTTACTTTTTCTTCCATAAAATATTAACCTGCTTTCTATAATTACACATTTTTTACATTATATCAGCGAAAATGGATTCCCGCAATCAGACAATCTTTATTTATCTGTCAATTTCCTCTCCGAATGTCGAAAAAACAGGGATTCTGTCGAAATGTTTTTGACTGATTTCTGTTGAAACTTGTAGACGAATGTAGAAAAATATGATATAGTTTATACATACAAAAGAGAAAATCATCGAATTGCCAAAGAGAAAAAAATTTATATCACCAAGGATAAAAACTCAGAAATACTCCAAAATACAAAAGATAAAATACATGAACTAAATACACCTGATAAATAGTCAAAATACAAAAGTATCGAGGCATTCCTTTCGTGCAAAAGAGATTTACCCAAAGTACAAAAGAAACAGCTTACAGCAGATTTTTACACCAGATAAAAAAGACAGTTTCAGTAATGAAGCTGTCTTTTTCTTTATACATATTAATTTCATAAGATACTATGTGTCTGACATAGCCAAACAAATATTCGTAAACGCAATTAAAGCAGGTAACTTACCTGCTTCAACTATAACAATCCCCTGAATACAATCCAATCAGTAAAATTACCAATTTTCCTGTATTCAGGGGCATTATATTATTTCTCGTTTGGACACAAAGATTATCTGCTTATAATCAGTTTTTTATTCTTATTTGTAGTTTACGATCTTTCCGAAATCAGCTTTCAGAGAAGCGCCACCTACAAGGCCGCCATCGATATCGTTCTGAACGAATAAGTCAGGTGCTGTTGCAGGATTTACAGATCCGCCATACTGGATACGGATTGCTTCTGCTGTTGCTTCATCATAGATTTCAGCGATGCATGCACGAATACCTGCGCATACTTCCTGAGCCTGCTCAGTTGTAGCTGTTTTACCTGTTCCGATTGCCCAGATTGGCTCGTAAGCGATAACTGCTGTCTTAGCCTGATCTGCTGTAACACCCTGGAATCCAACTTTAACCTGCTGACGGATGAAATCCATTGTCACGCCCTGTTCTCTCTGAGTAAGAGTTTCGCCACAGCACATGATAGGTGTAATTCCATGTTCGAAAGCTTTGAGAACTTTCTTGTTAACATCTTCGTTTGTTTCTCCGAAGTATTCTCTTCTTTCGGAATGTCCAAGAACAACATATTTAACTCCGGCATCTACGAGCATTGCAGGGGAGATTTCTCCTGTGTATGCACCTTTCTCTTCAAAGTACATGTTCTCAGCACCAACCTGGATGTTTGTTCCCTTAGCAGCTTCTACAACCGGGATGATATCGATTGCAGGTACGCAGAATACTACGTCTACTTCATCGTTAACTACTAATGGTTTTAATGTTTCTACTAATTTAACGGCTTCGCTTGGTGTCATGTTCATTTTCCAGTTACCAGCGATAATTTTCTTTCTTGCCATGATGATTTATCTCCTTAGTATCCCTGTGGGATGTTATTATATTCTTATTTATCGTTTGCTGCTGCAACACCCGGGAGTTCTTTTCCTTCCAGGAATTCAAGAGATGCACCGCCACCTGTGGAGATGTGTGTCATCTTGTCGCCATAACCAAGGATGTTAACTGCAGCTGCAGAATCACCACCACCGATAATAGTTGTGGCATCTGTTTCAGCAAGTGCTTTTGCAACAGCTTCTGTACCATGAGCGAAGTTTGGCATTTCGAAGCAGCCCATCGGTCCGTTCCAAACAACTGTCTTAGCATCTTTTACTGCGTCACCGAAAAGCTTCTCTGTTTCCGGTCCGATATCCATTCCTTCCCATCCGTCCGGAATCTCACCACGTTTAACAACCTGGATATTACAGTCATTAGAGAAGTTATCACCGATTCTGTTATCTAACGGAAGAAGAAGTTTCACACCTTTGTCTTCTGCTTTCTTCATCATGTCCAATGCATACTGAAGATAATCATCCTCACAAAGAGATGTTCCGATATGTCCACCCATAGCTTTTGAGAATGTGTAAGACATACCACCACCAATGATAAGAGTATCTACTTTATCAAGAAGGTTATTGATTACAGAAATCTTGCTGGAAACCTTAGCTCCGCCAAGGATAGCAACAAACGGTCTCTCAGGATTGTTCACTGCATTTCCAAGGAAATCGATTTCCTTCTGCATTAAGTAACCAACAACTGCTGTATCAACATATTTGGTCACACCAACATTAGAGCAGTGTGCTCTGTGAGCTGTACCAAATGCATCATTAACAAATACATCACAAAGAGAAGCAAGTTCTTTGCTGAATTCGTCTCCGTTCTTTGTTTCTTCTGCGCGATAACGTGTGTTTTCAAGTAAGATAACATCTCCGTCTTTCATCTCAGCTACTGCTGCTTTTGCGTTAGGTCCTACTACTTCAGGATCTGCTGCAAACTTAACTTCCTGTCCTAATAATTCGGAAAGACGTTTTGCAACCGGTGCAAGAGATAATTCCGGTTTCGGCTCTCCCTTCGGTTTTCCAAGGTGGGAGCAGAGAATAACCTTTCCGCCGTCAGCGATCAGCTTCTTGATTGTAGGAAGAGCTGCAACCAGACGGTTCTCATCTGTGATCTTTCCATCCTGCAGAGGTACGTTGAAGTCGCAACGAACCAGAACTCTTTTGCCTTTTACGTTGATATCATCAACAGATTTTTTATTAAGCATTGGCATATGCCTCCTTTTTATTATTCGCACATCTGTGCAATTACAGCCGCAGCTGTATAAAAAAGGAGCCCGGTCCAAAGAGACCGGACCCCCAATGAGCCTATGGATTATGCATTCAGCAGTTTTCCGAAGTGGTGGGAAAGATCCTGCAGGAGAAAATCAGGGAGATCATTTGACAAATCCTGTTTATTGTGCTAAAGTATGACAAGAGTAATTCGTACCCGGTTTTCCAGGTGAAGACCGGGTTATTTATAAATCAAATGTTCACAAAAGGAGAAAACAGACTGTATATGAACAAACAAGAAAGCGATATCATGAAAATATTATTACAGACTCCATTTATCAACCAGCGGATGCTGGCAGAAGCTTCCGGACATTCGCTGGGGGTGGTGAATCGTTCGGTGAAAGAACTGGTGGCTCAGGGGTATCTGGATGAGCAGTTATGGCCGACTTCCCTGGCAAAGAAAGAATTTCAGGAGCGGTCTCCGAAAAGAGCGATCATCCTGGCAGCCGGTTTCGGGATGCGGATGGTTCCCATCAACACGGAGGTGCCGAAAGGACTGTTGGAAGTCAACAAAGAACCTCTGATCGAGAGGCAGATCCGCCAGCTTCACGAAGTCGGGATCCGTGAGATCTATGTGGTAGTCGGATTTATGAAAGAGCGATATG
>OJOK01001266.1_pt1 | contig 11178 bp, 7 predicted proteins | sample 1598051 | NCBI WGS metagenome assembly OJOK01 (sample SAMN01915205, study PRJEB22387) | human gut metagenome | isolation source: stool | host: Homo sapiens | place: USA
CGGCCTGCCCCGCTCTGAGAGCCACAGCCCGGCTCTGGTGGACTGATGCGGCTGGTCGATACGCGCCCGCCCTTCGCGGGGCTGGCAAACCTCTCGGAGGGCGCACTCGCTTCCCTGCCCACCCCCTGCTATCTGCTGGACGAAGCCCAGCTGCGCCGCAACGGCGAAATTCTGCTGGGGGTCCAGCAGCGGACGGGCTGCAAGATTTTATTAGCGCAGAAAGCTTTCTCCAACTTCGACCTCTATCCGCTTCTCGCACCCTACCTCGCAGGCACTGAGGCCAGCGGCCTCTACGAGAGCCGTCTGGGCAAGGAAGAGCTGTCCGAGAAGGAGAACCACGTCTTCTGCGCCGCCTACCGGGTGGACGAGTTCAACGAGCTTCTGGATTACGCCGACCACATCGTGTTCAACTCCCCGGCCCAGCTGGCAAAGTTCGGCCCTGCGGCCAAGGCGGCGGGCAAGAGCGTCGGTCTGCGCATCAACCCGGAGCGTTCCACGCAGGAAGGCCATGCCATCTATGACCCCTGCGCCCCGGGCAGCCGTCTCGGCACCACCCGCGCCCAGTGGGACGCGGCTATGGCAAAACAGCCGGGCCTCGCCGCCCTGCTGGACGGCCTGCACTTCCACACCCTCTGTGAGCAGGACGCCGACGCGCTGGCCGTGACGCTGGACGCTGTGGAAGAGAAATTCGGCGGCCTGCTGCCGGGGCTGAAATGGCTCAATTTCGGCGGCGGACACCACATCACCCGCCCGGGCTATGACCTTGCCACGCTGGAAGCCTGCATCGCTCGGATACAGGAGAAGTACGGCGTACAGGTCTATCTGGAGCCGGGCGAGGCGTGGGCGCTGAACGCGGGCTATCTCGTCACCACAGTGCTGGACACTCTGCAGAACGGTGACACCAGCCTCGCCGTCCTCGATATGTCTGCGGCCTGCCACACCCCGGACGTCATCGAGATGCCCTACCGCCCTCCCCTGCTGGACGCGGGCGAGCCGGGCGAAAAGCCCTGCACCATCCGCCTCGGCGGGCCGACCTGCCTCGCGGGCGATGTCGTGGGAGACTACAGCTTCGACGCCCCGCTTGCCGAGGGAGACCGGCTCATCTTCGGCGACATGGCCATCTACACCACCTGCAAGAACAACACCTTCAACGGGATGCCTCTGCCGCCCATCTGGGCGCTGGCTGAGGACGGCACCTGCCGGGAGCTGGTCCGCTTCGGCTACAACGACTTCAAAATGCGGCTGGGTCACCGCGCATAAAACGAAAGCCATCGGCTGTCTGGGCCGATGGCTTTTTGTTTACTTGAGTTTCTTTTTGGCTTCGTACTCCCGCAGGGCGGTCAGCGCCTCGCCCGACAGCGGGTAGAGGGCCAGCATATTGAATATGGTCATCAGGCCGATGCCCACGTCGCCGAGGTCCCACACCACGGTGTAGGCCTGCATACCGCCGACGACCAGCATCACCAGCGCCAGCACCTTGTAGGCCGTCTGCCAGAACCAGCTGTCGCCGAAGAGATAGGCCACGTTGCAGCGGGCGTAGTAGAGGATGCCGATAAAAGTAGAGAAGCTGAACAGTGCCAGCGTCACTGCGATGAAGACGACGCCGAAACTGCCCAGATGGTACTGCATCGCCGCCTGCAGAAGGTTCATGCCCTGCAGGCCGCTCGTCACGCTCTCGGGAGCCAGCAGCATCACGAAGGCCGTGCAGCTGCAGATGACGATGGTGTCGATGAGGACGCCCAGCGCCTGCACGAGGCCCATCTTCACGGGGTCGTCGCACTCGGCGGCAGCAGCGGCGCAGGGGGCCGAACCGGAACCGGCCTCGTTGGAGAAAAGGCCCCGCTTGATGCCGTTCATCACCACAGCGCCAAAGCCGCCGCCCACGGCCTGACGCAGGCCCAGCGCCTCCGAGAAAATGCGGACGAAGACACCGGGCAGCTGGGGCAGATGGGTGAGGATGATCCAGAGGGTCATGACGAAGTAGCAGCCCGCCATGATGGGGACGATGACGTCGAGGCTCTTGACGGTGGCCTCCTTCCGCAGGACGATGACCGCCGCAAGCGCCGTCAGCACCAGCGTCGTGACCAGCGGCGGGATGGAGAACGCATTCTGGAACGCCTCGCTCACCGAGTTGCTGACCACCTGACTGATGCCGCACCAGCAGATGAGGCCCGACACGGCGAACAGGCAGGCCGCCACCGAGCAGCGGAGCTTCCTGCCCCGTTTGCGCTCCGCGAGGGTGTGGAGATAGTAGGCCGGGCCGCCCCGCCAGCCGCCGTAAAGGTGGTCGGGCTGCTTGTATTTCTGGGCCAGCGTAGACTCCACAAAGGAGGTGGATGCGCCCAGCAGAGCCGTCACCCACATCCAGAACACCGCGCCTGCACCGCCCACAGACACCGCCGCCACGACGCCCACCAGATTGCCCATGCCCACCCGGGTGGCCGTGGACACCACCAGCGTCTGGAAGGACGAGAGGCCGCTGCCCTTGTCGTTCTTCTCGCAGACCGCCGCCAGCATATCCCGGAACAGCCGCACCGGCAGAAGCCTCGTGCGCAGGGTGAAGAACACCCCCGCCGTCAGCAGCAGGATGACCATAAACGAGAGACTGAGGGTCACATTTCCCAGATGCAGGGTAAGCAGATCACCCCACAACAGGCGGTAGACGCCCTCGATGATTTGAATGAGCACAGCATTTCCTCCCAGTGCTTGGATTTGGCCGTTTTTGCACAAAAACAGGCCACCGCCCTTTATTATAGACGATTCGGCCTGTTTTGTAAATCAGGAAAGTGAAGTTCAGGAGAAAAAAGCAACAGCGACGACCGCCGCCAGTGGCGGAAACAGGGAGGAGCTGTTGGGGCCGCGGCCAGCAGGATGCGAGCGGCAGCGAAGCAGACGCTGGGAGCCGCAACCCGGGCTCCTTATCAGGACAAGATCATTCTGTCATTCGCAAACTCACCGCCGCTGGCGATCTGGAACTTTGCCAGCAGGTCGGAGACCTGCAGGTTCTTCTTCTCCTCGCCGGAGACGTCGTAGATGATGTGACCCTCGTGCATCATGATGAGGCGGTTGCCGTACTTGATGGCGTCCTTCATGTTGTGGGTGATCATCATGGTGGTCAGGTGGTTCTCCTCAACGATCTTCGCCGAGAGGGTCAGCACCTTGAGGGCGGTCTTGGGGTCGAGGGCGGCGGTGTGCTCGTCCAGCAGCAGGAGCTTGGGCTTGTTCATGGTGGCCATCAGGAGGGTCAGCGCCTGACGCTGGCCACCGGACAGCAGACCCACACGGGCGGTCAGCCGGTTCTCGAGGCCCAGATCAAGGCTCTTGAGCAGTTCACGGTACTGCTCCCGCTCCGCCCTGGTGATGCCGATGCGGAGAGTTCGGGGCTTGCCGCGGCGGGCGGCAAGGGCGAGGTTCTCTTCGATCTGCATGGTGGCGGCAGTGCCGGTCATGGGGTCCTGAAAGACGCGGCCAATGTAGGCGGCGCGCTGATGCTCGCTCAGACGGGTGACGTCCACGCCGTCGATGATGATCTTGCCGCAGTCCACGGGCCAGACGCCGGCGACGGCGTTCAGCATGGTGGACTTGCCTGCGCCGTTGCCGCCGATGACGGTGACGAAGTCGCCCTCATTCAGCTTCAGGTTCAGGCCGTTCAGGGCCGTCTTCTCGTTGACGGTGCCTGCGTTGAAGGTCTTGGAAACATTTTGTATCTCAAGCATTGTTTGCGCCCTCCTTGTTTGCCTTTTTGGCCGCAGGCTTTGCGAAATATCTGCCCTTCCAGTACGGCACGGCGAGGAAGACAGCCACAACGGATGCGCTCAGCAGCTTTAACAGGTTTGCGTCAAAGCCGAGGGTCAGCACCAGCTGGATGACGATGTAGTAGATGATGGCACCCAGAGAGACGGAGACCATCTTGAGGGCGAAGTTGTGGAAGATGCGGCCAAACACAGCCTCGCCGATGATGACAGCTGCCAGACCGATGACGATCGCGCCGCGGCCCATGCCGACATCCGCAAAGCCCTGATACTGGCTCAGCAGAGCGCCGGACAGCGCCACCAGAGCGTTGGATACGGCCAGACCCAGCACGATGTTGAAGTTGGTGTTGATGCCCTGTGCGCGGGACATGGCGGGGTTGGAGCCGGTGGCGCGGATGGCGCAGCCCAGCTCGGTGCCGAAGAACCAGTACAGCACGGCGATGACCACAGCCGACACCAGAATGACCATGATGATGGGATTGTGGAGCGCGAACTCCTTGACCCAGCGCAGGGAGATGAGCAGGTCATACTTGTCCACGTTGATGGACTGGTTGGCCTTGCCCATGATCTTCAGGTTGATGGAGTAGAGGGCCAGCTGGGTCAGAATACCAGCCAGAATGGCCGGGATGCCCATAAAGGTGTGGAGCAGACCGGTGACAAGGCCGGTGGCCAGACCGGCCAGCAGGGCGATGAAAAGCGCTGCCCAGACGTTCATGCCGGAGAGCAGGCACATAACGCAGACCGCGCCGCCGGTGCCAAAGGAACCGTCTACGGTCAGGTCAGCCACATCCAGGATGCGGTAGGTCAGATACACACCAATGGCCATGATGCCCCAGATGAGGCCCTGCGCACAGGCACCGGGCAAGGCACCGGGCAGGTTGGCAAGTCTTGCAAGAATATCCAAAACGTTTTCCTCCTGTAACTACACTTTTTTCTGATACGGGAAAGCGGAGAAGAACAAAAATCCGCTCTTCTCCGCTGATTTTATTGTAAAGTCTCTTCGTTACTGCAGCGTGAACCCAGCGCCCCTATCAGGGGAGCTTTCTGCAAAACAGACTGAGCGCCTGTTATTCCTCAATGGCCTCGTAACCCTCAGGAACGGTCATGCCCAGGTCATCGCAGATGGTCTTGTTGTACTTCTTGGTCACGTTGGTGTACTCAACGGGCATGGTGGAGATATCGGCCTCACCGGTCAGAACCTTGGCAGCCATCTCACCGGTGGTATAGCCCAGATCGTAGTAGCTGATGGACAGGGTCGCCACGCCGCAGCCGGAGCAGATGCCCTCCTCACCGGCGAACACGGGCTTCTTGGCCGGGCGGCAGATGCCGTCGATGATGCCGGTGTTGGCAGCGCAGGTGTTGTCGGTGGGGACATACACTGCGTCGTTCTCGTCGGCAGCCTTCTGGCAGACAGAAGCAAGATCGTTGGAATCAGAGAAAGCGTACTGGGTGGCGGTAACGCCCTTGGTCTCCAGGTACTTCTGGACCTCGTCTACCTGATACTGGCTGTTTGCCTCGGCAGAGCAGTAGAGCAGGCCCACCTTGGTGGCCTCGGGCAGCCACTCGGTGATCATATCCGCCTGCTGATCCAGCGGAGCCAGATCAGAGGTGCCGGAGACATTGCCGCCCACGGTGCCATCGAAATCGGTCAGGCCCAGAGCCACGCCGTACTCGGTGACGGAGGTGCCCAGAATGGGGATGCTGTCGGTGGCAGCCTGTGCGGCCTGCAGGGCGGGGGTAGCGTTTGCCATGATCAGGTCAACACCTGCGGAAACAAAGCCGTTGGCGATGGTTGCGCAGGTTGCGGAATCGTTCTGGGCGTTCTGGAAGTCAAAGGTGACATTCTCGCCGAACTGTGCGGTCAGAGCATCCTCAAAGCCCTTGGTGGCAGCGTCCAGAGCGGCGTGCTCCACCAGCTGGCAGATGCCAACGGTATACTTCTGGCCGTCAGCCGCTGCGGAAGAAGCCGCAGCAGAAGAAGCGGTGGAAGAAGCAGCCGTGGAGCTGGAGGAACCGCCGCAGGCAGTCAGGGCAGCAGCTGCGCCGCAGACAGCGGCGGCAGACAGGAACGAACGACGAGAAATTTTACGCATGATATTACTCCCTCAATTCTACTTTCGCGGCAGCAGGACACCGCATGAAAGTCAGTATTCAAGCGGCCAATCGCATCGCGCTGCCGCTTTACACTCGTGAAGTATATCACACTTTCCGCTCTAAAACAACCGGGGAACAGCCCGAATTATCAATCAAAGTAATTTTATCTATCACTTTTTTCGATTGCTCTGTGCCGCATTTGCATTCCTTCGAGCTTTTTCAGCTCACCGTCCAGCCAGAGCAGATTTTCTTCCAGCTGGGGGCGGTACTCTTTTGCAAAGTCGTACCGGTAATACAGCGTCTGCCACAGCTTTTCCTGCATCCGCCGGGCAAACACCGGCTCAAACAGAGCGTCCAGCCGCTCTACGGTATCTTCCAACTCCATGCACACCTGCGCCCAGCGCACATCGGTGGCCTCCCGGGCGGGCACATCGTAACGGGCCAGATAATCCCCCACCCTTGCCGCAATGACCTGCCCGCCGCACTGGGTGGGCTGCAAAAAGTAGGATACCTGCCCGTCCTTCGTGATCTCCTGCGCCAGCGGGTAAAGGGCGCAGACCAGCGGCTCGGCATCGTGGATGGCGCAGTGGTTCCCGGTGAGGAAGGGGCAGTTGCCGCGCTCCTCCTTCAGCGGGGCCAGCCGCAGCACCGGCAGGTGGCTGACCCGCCCGATGCTTCCCCGGCAGAACGCCCGGGCCACGGTGCGGGGCGGCAGGCGCAGGCGGGCCGCAATGCGCCACAGGTCAAAGCCCGACAGCACGATATCCTCCCGCCCCCGGCAGCAGCCGCCGCAGCCCGCGCAGGCAAACGAAAACGCCTCGTCCCGGGCAAGCAGGGGCGCGGTGCGGGTAAAATCGGTGCGGCCGCAGAGATCGACCTGTGAATCCTTGAGCATGATGGTTCTCCTGTTCTGTGAATGGTTTTGTTCCATTGTACCACAAAGCCGGGCACAGAAAAAGGGAGCGCATCCGCTCCCCTGTTCAGGACCCCCGGCTCACACGGCGGTAGACCGTTACGGCATCCTCGATGTGGTAGGGCGCGGTGCTGTGGTTTCCCCCTGCCCCGGCCGTGACCAGAATATATTCCCTGCCCTTCACCTCGGCCAGACTGGCAAGGCAGAGCCCTGCCTCCCCGGTGTAACCGGTCTTACCGCCCAGGATCCGGCCACTGTGCAGCTCTGTGCCGTCCAGCTGGCTCAGCAGGGTGTTGTGCATCGTGAACCCCTGCGGGTGGCAGTTGGTGGCCGGAACGGTATACCGCTCCGTGGTAAACAGCTTGCGGAAGGTCTCGTTCTGCAGGGCTGCTTCTGTCAGCCGGGCCATATCCCGCACGGTGGAAACATGTTCTGGGTCGTGCAGGCCGGTGGGGTTGCAGAAATGCGTGGCGGTCATCCCCAGCTCTGCTGCTTTCTGGTTCATCCGGGCCGCAAAGGCTTCCTCGCTACCGCTCACCTCCCGGGCCAGCGCTTCGCAGCACTCGGCCCCCGAGGGCAGCATGGCCCCGTACAGCAGATCCCGCACCGTGGCCGTTTCCCCGGGCTGAAACCCCGCCAGCGAGGCATTCTGGGCCTGCAGAGCCGGAAAGATCTCCTCGGGCAGGGTCACGGGCGTGTCGAGGTCCGGGTTTGCTTCTATGGCCAGCAACGCCGTCATCATCTTGGTCATGGAAGCCGGATAGATCGTGCTGTCGGCATCCTTTTCGGCCAGCACCTCTCCGCTGTCGGCCCGCAGTAAAATGGCATGGGGACTGTTCAGCCCATCCAGCGTGACCCGCCGGGGCCACAACAGCAGAAGCAGGGTCGCCAGCACCAGCAGCCAGAACAGCCGCCGGAAAGCTCTGCGCCGGTGCTTCCGGCGGTGCGGTGAAGTTTTCATTCTCGTTCTCATCCTTTTTTGCAAAATCAAAAGCGCTTTCATCCCCTAATACGGGACGAGAGCGCATTTTTCTGCAAAAAGTGGGGCCGCCCCACAAAAATTTGTGCAGCGGCCCCAAGCCAGTTTAATATTTTACCTTTTTTACGTCATTTACAGAAGCGTGTTCAGTGCTGTGCCTTATGGAACATACTCTTGCGCTTACGCTCCAGCAGATAACCGGCAGCCAGCAGGACACCGCCTGCACGCACCAGAACATCTGCCATCCAGTTGGTGGTACCGGTCTGGATCAGCTTGCCGCTCTCCGGGCGGGCATCCTGTACCGGCGGGTTCACGGGGGTCTCCGGGGCGGGCGTGGTCTTAGCGACTGCCTGCTCCACGGCGGGAGTGGTGGGCCGTGCATCCTGCACTGCCGGGGTAGTCGGCGTAGTGGGAGCCGGAGGAGTCGGATCGGAATCCTCAGGCGTTTCCGGTTCCGGGTTCGTGGGGATCACAGGGTCGGTCACTTCCCGCAGAGCGCCGTAAATGGTCACGGTGTACCGTGCGGAGTCAGTGCCGTCGATGTTCTCGCCGGTGACCTTCACGTTGGAATCCGGGCCAAAAGCATCCAGCACACCCGCTGCTGCGGTGGTGTTGGGGTTGTTCTGGCTCTCATAGCCCCAAACGATGGTATAGGTCTTGCCCTCATACTCGTACTCGGTGCCATAGACCATATCATAGGCGCTGGGTGCACCCTCTGCCTGCTTTTCGTAGTTGCCCCAGATGAGCTTGGTATTGCCCTCTGCATCGGTGGTCTTGGTGAAGTTCAGGCTCTTACCGTTCACCACCATATCCCGCAGAATAACGACCTGCTCGCCATTCTCAGCGGTCTGGTAGGCAGTGTCGAAATTGTATCCGGCCTGCTTCAGCTCTTCCAGTGCCTTGCCGATGATCTCCGGGTCGTGGGAACCGTCCACATCCAGCATATAGTTCAGTGCGGCGGCGGGCACCCACACGGAGAGATACTGCTTCCCGGTCTCCTTGTTCAGGTCAGAGAGGTAGGTATAGGTCTGGCCGTTATAGGAAAGGGCATCGAAGTTTGCGTGGGCATCATCCTTGGTCAGCAGGAAATTGGTCAGCTTGTCGCCCTGCTCGTTCACCGGCCACAGGGTGTTGTCGGCCTTGTAATCATAGGTCAGCGTGCCACCGGTAACGATGAGCTTCTGGCCCTTGTCATTCTTAGTGCCAACGATAGAATTCACATCCACATGGGAGCCGTTCTTGATGGTAGTGGTGGAGTTGGTGCCCAGAGAATAGATACTACCTTTGCGGAAATTGCCCTCAGTGATAAGGGTGCCGTTGTCCATGGTAAGAGTTGCACCGTTACCGAGAACAATAGCACTTGCACCTGTTGTGGCCTGCGAAAGGTGCAACTTGCTATTTTGATCAACCAGAATACGGCTTGGATTCTTGCTTAGGTTAACACGTAGAGCATGAGCATAGCCCTTCATTTGCAGATTATATTCGCTCTCTCCGGTAACATGCAGTTTGGTCGCACCACTCTGACCGCCAACAAACATCATACCAACACTGCCTATGGAGGTAACCTTGCTCTTGCCGCTGATTTCTACTTCATCAAAACCAGCGTAGATACCTGTGGGAGCTTCCAATTTGACCTCGCTCTTGTTGGTAACGGTCAGTTTTCCCTTTCCGTTACTCTCGGGGCCGTAGATGGCAGTACCATTCTGAGCACTGACGCTTCCGGTGGAGTTGTCAAATGTGATGTTGGTGCCGCCTTCAGGAGCAACGGAGATCCCCATGCCATTGCCGCTGATATTCACCTCGGAATTATCGAAGGTGATGTCCCCGGCACCGCCCTCATAGTCGATGCCACGGCCATTGCTGTCGATGTTCAGCGTGCTGTCCTCTACGGTCAGGCTGGAACCGGTTCCGCCATAGATTGCTGAGCTCTGTGTTCCCTTGATCTCCAGTGTGCTGTCACCTGTTACCGTGATGTCATCGGTACTGTCAATGCCATAACCATTGTTGCCGTAGACTAAGCCTTCCTGATCATTATCGATTTTATAAGCACCGCTGCCCACCGTGTCAATGGTCAGGCTGGACTTGTCCTCTACGGTCAAATCGCCCCGCTGTACGATACCGCGTCCACCCTGCGTACTGGAACCTGCTTCTGTGTGCTTGATATCCACATCGGCGTTGTCCGTCAAGGTCACATCAGAATCGTTAGAGATCACCATTCCGGTAGAAGTATGATCAATGTTCAGAGAACCTTGGTCGCTGGTCACGTCACCCTTGATGGTCAGGGACGCACCCTCGCCACTGCTGTCATCACCTGCGTTTTCGCCGCCCACGCGGATACCTTCCACATTGCGGTTGGGGCTGCTCTTGCCTTTTTCTTTCGCGGCTTCTGCTTCCTGGGCGGCATTCTCCAAGGCTTCCTTGCCATCAATGGTGTTTTTGCCCTTTAATGTAACGTCCACCGTGGAGTTATCCCGTGCAACAATACCTGCGGTGTTATCTTTCTCGGTCAGATTGATTTTGGTATTATCCAGCGTCAGGTCAACGTTGGTTTCCTTGTTTTCATCCTTGCCTTCCAAATTCACACCAATATCAATGCCGTTGCCGCCGGTGGTCAGGTTGGAATCCTTGACTGTCAGGTCAACATCTGCACCCTCGCCCACCTTGATGATGGTTTTATCTTCTTTGGCATCTGCGGGCACTTCAGCCGGGGTGCTGGTGATATCCACATTCACACCGTCAACCACAATGGTTGCACCCGTCACATCCTCTTTGACCGTGATGGTGTTTGTGGTTGTGGTCTCAGACGTGGAACTGTTCTCTGTGTTGTTGCCAGAAGCATCGGTGGATTGTGTGTCATTATCCGTAGGTATGGGTACCTCTGTGCCATTGTCGGAGTTATCAGTGGTTGGCGCGTGGCCGTCCTGGACGTAGATCGTACCATCGCCAGTTTTCGCTTTCTCATCGTTGACGTAGGTGCGGTTCTCATCGCCTTTATCCTCGCCCTGATAACTGAATGCACCGCGATTCTTATCCTGGTCAACAGTTACACTGCCACCGCCCAGATAATACGTCACCGCAGAAGCACTGGGGCCAACCGTGCTCACGGCAACCGCAGTAGCCAGCGACATTGCTGCCAACTTGAATTTCTTGTTTGTCATTTTTCTTCTGCTCCTTTCCAGTTCATGCTCACATGATCGAAAAGTGGTGGTCAAACAGCAGGCCGATCCTTTGTCAACTGTTTTTTGCATGGGAACGCGTTTCTCCCAAAAGCGTTTCCAGCCTTATGATAGCACACCGTACGAAAAAATCAGGCAGAAATAGAAGCCTTTGGCAATTTCTTTGCCAGTGGAAGAAAGTACCGTGCAAAAACAACAAACCCCCAAGGAATTTCTTCCTCAGGGGTTTCATTTGAGTCGGCGACTACCTATTTTCACGCGCCG
>OJOK01001268.1_pt1 | contig 11167 bp, 6 predicted proteins | sample 1598051 | NCBI WGS metagenome assembly OJOK01 (sample SAMN01915205, study PRJEB22387) | human gut metagenome | isolation source: stool | host: Homo sapiens | place: USA
AGTGTGATCTACTTTTAATTCAAGGATTATACAATCTGCAGTTGTATCATATGGATAAAAAATAAAATCTACATATCCTGTTCCGGCCTTATCCTCACGCTCCACACGATAACTGTCCCTTGCTGCAAGATATACCAGATTAACTATTGCAGATAACTCTGTCTCATGATTATACGATAGCAGAGGCACCTCCGTGTTATGCGCAAATTCCAGTATTCTCTCCATGGTCAGCGTGTCCCCTGCCAAGGTTGCTTTAAGCATTTTCTCGGACTCTTTTGCTAAACGGTATACATATCCCAATGACTTATTTTTCACAAGAAGCTCATCAAATTTCTCCATCAGCTCTCTGTTTGGAATGCACACTTTTCCATTAAGATAGCTTAAAAATCCATACACTACCATTGCAGAATATATCTCGTCTCTTGTTGAAAGATTCATTGATGTTGCCGCATACTCCTGTATTTTTGCAGTCACGGACTCGCCGGATATCATAAGTGCCAGATCATCCCTGACATCAGAAATATTATTTCTGATATAATAATATATCTCATCATATGGTCCCGAACTTGTCCAGTAATTTGCCAGATTATTAAACTGCAATGCAAATACTACTGAACGTGGATTGTAAACGCGTTCCCCCGACTTTGTATAGTAACCATTATACCAGTCACGGAGTCCTTTCCTCGTCACGCTCTTTTCCTTATGCTGCCTGTCACACTCTACAATATATCGTCTGTACAGATCATCCACTTCATCATCGGTAAATCCAAAATACTCTCCAAACATTGGTGAATTTACCATTGTAAACTCTGCAAACATATTAAGCTCAGAACCACTGGAATATTTTGCAATGGGTAAAATGCCTGTCATATATGAAAGAACCACATATGGGCGATCCTTCAAAAGATTACTTAAAAATGCCACATATTTTTCTTTATCAATCTCATTTATAAAATCTCTGTGGAATATAAAATCCCATTCATCCAATACAAATATAAATTTCTCACCACACTGCACAAATACACTCTCAAGAATGTCTCCGACTGCATCTGCCTCATTTATTTTAACCTGTGGAAATGCATCCTTTACATCTTCAATCAAAAGTGCTTCTATGCGCTCGATATATTGTGTATATAAATCACAGTTTCTTGGCATTTTACTGAAATCTATGCGAATGACATTATATTGATTTTTATATCTTCTATAGTCATCCACCTGTGATATTGCGAGACTATCAAAAACATCACTCGAATCCGATGCTTTCTGAAAAAAGGAGCTAATCATATTTGCCATAATTGTTTTGCCAAATCTACGCGGTCTGGTAATACAAATATGACGATTTCCTGCACTTACATACGGAAACAATTCCCTAAGCATAAGTGTTTTATCCACAAAATACGGACTTAAGCTCTCACTTTTATACAATGTATATGGTGTTATGCTGTTCAGATATGTTCCCATAGTGTCTGCTCCTTTTCGATACCTGTCTTTTCTATAGTTTTATTATACCTTATAGCTGATACTTTTACGAGTCAATTAAATGATTTTTCTCATAAAAAAACTCACAATCGTTTTTTCGATTGTGAGTTTGCACATCTGCTAGACACATTATGTATGAGTAATCTGATTTCATCAGCTCAGCTCTATCTCATACGCTCCGGCTTCAAAATCCACCGTTAGAAGCGCATATGCTTCACCGTTATCATAGCGGATTGAAAGCTTTGGTCCTTCTCCTTCTACTGTGATGACAGCTCCCTTCTCAAACGCCTTATGGGTGTTTCTCATGCGAAGCAGCTCAAGTTGCTTTGCAACAACATCCTTTTTTAGCGCCTCCCTGATATCGGAGGCACTAAGGTTTGTCCTGTTGATTTCCTTATGTCCTGATTCCCCTGCACGTCTTACCGCCTCATGGTCATTTTTGCCTGCAAAGAGGTCCAGATACCATACCTGCGGCTTGCCCGGCATGAACATCTGAATAGCACGGGCCAGAAGCATTTTGCTGTCAGACTCACCAAGCGCACTGTAATATGTGGCATTGACCTGATAATATATATTCTTCTGTCCATGAAGATTTTTGACCATGCCGCCACGAGATACAATCAAATCTATAAGCGAGCGAATATCGTCCTCCGGAAGCAGACCCTTTAAATCCAGAAGAGGTATGCCGTCATGGCAGCCAAGCATATTGACAGTGGAGATTTTATCATCCACAACCTCACGCGCCCATTTTGCAAGGTAATCTGCTCTCCTGTTCTCAATCGCGTCAATTACTAGTCCCGGTAAAAAGAAATCATATGTGGCATAGCCCTTATCTGCAAGGGTTTTGTATATTTTCTCCTCATATGCCGCGTGTATTTCAGGCAGCAGAGTCAGCCCGAGCGGAGCTGCAAGCTCATGGATCTGCTGTAGAAATTCCCAGGTCTCAGGATCATTCAGGAAATTCTTTTTTCCCGGTGCCTTAGGCGCATAGGCAAATGCATCGAGCCGCACAATAGCCGCACCGTAGGATGCTATTTTTTCAAGTGTTTCACGATAAAAATCCCATACCTTTTCGGACTTTATATTTAAATCCATCTGCCCCAGATATTCTCTGCCATGCACCTCCTGGTAAAATGTGTTCCAGTATGGCACCCTTCGTCCATCCGGAAACTCAACCATGAGAATCGGAAGCCCCGGCTTTCTGAAAAACATCTGCTTTAAGCATGACTCATCAGGCTGTATGTAGCCCTCGTCCGTCATGACTCCATGACCTTCCCAGAATTTGTTCCAGTCTATGAAAAAATCCCGGTACTCCGACTCATCGCCCTTTTCCACAAGATCCTTGAACTGTGATGACTGTGCTGAAGCATGATTTAAAATAAAGTCAAGCTTTAAGTCAATCCCCAGCTCCTTCAATTGCGATAAATCCTCTATTGTCGCAAGCTCCTCATTCAGATTGTAGTCCACGACCGAAAATCCGCGGTCCAAATCCGAATGATACAGGCTTGGCAGAATATAAAATGATGAAAATGTGTCCTGCATTTCCTTCTTTTTTAGCAGCGCTGCGATATCGGAAAGCTTACCGCCCAGACTGTCAGGATATGCGTTAAGCATAGGTTTATTGTTCATAGACTTTGCCATCCTTTCCAACTACTATACGCGCATTTTTACTCTGTAAATCAAGCTTTTCCTGCTCCAACTCTACCACGCGGCATATGAAAGGGCTTGCGGCGTTTTCGTCACGTCCTCTCTTAATGCGGCGCGCCTTTGTCTCCTCAGGCGAACTCTCCAGAAATACAGGTATATCAACACCCTTAAGGTATTCGCTTCCTCCATGGGTCCACTCCAGGATGAGCACTTTAATTCCTGTGAAATCAGTCTCGTCATATGAGATATCACCGTCCTCGCGGCCCATATGCTTTATCTCAATTATATCTTTTCCTGCCTTAAACTCTGAAAGCTCCTTGTTAATCCTGTCAAAGTCAATCTCCTCAGGTGTTCCAAGATATCCACGTAAGCCATCCTCGCCGGACTCGTTATACACATTAAGGCGTTCCTCGTCGTTTCTCATCGGGATACGGTGTGGATAATTGTCCCCAGTCAGCACATAGCAGGCTGTATTATCCTTCAAAAAATACTGCTGCAGGGCTGCTGCAATCGTTGTCTTTCCTGAGCCTGAGCCGCCGTAGATGCTTATTACAATACGTTTATCAGAAGCACTATCTGCAGTGTCAGCCTCATTTAATTTTAGATTGCCGCACACCTTCTTTATCTCATCATACAGCTTCTTTGCCTCATCAAGCCTGATAAATGAAAACTGATATGCCTCATACTCCTTTACGGCAAACGGAAGCGGTATTCCGGCATTCATCAGTGCTGCACCTGTGTACTGCCTGCCGGTATTTTCCTCAATATATACTGCATCAGACTCCAAGCCCTTAAGCTTCACATAGCATGCTGCCGCATTTGCCTCTGCATACAGACGAACCACGCTCACAAGCGCCCTGTCCTTTGCCCTTGAGACAGACATCCACGCAGCCACCTCATCCTCAAATGGGCTTGTAAGGCGCCAGTAGGTGCCCTCATTTATAAGCATCTCATACTTCTTAAAGGTCTTGATCTGCTCTCTGATTTCTTCCTTTTCCTCATCCGACAGAAGGGCCGGATTCAGCTCATATCCAAAGGTTCCTGCCATGGCTGTGATGCCTCTTGTTTTAAGGCTTGTCACTCTGCCGGTCTGATGATTTGGCACTGCCGATACATGCGCTCCCATGGACGATACCGGATAGAAGAATGATGTGCCATACTGTATTCTTGTACGGTTTATGGCATCTGTATTGTCACTGCACCATATCTGTGGACTGTAGTAGAGCATGCCTGCATCAAATCGTCCACCGCCACCGCTGCAGCCCTCAAGAAGTATATCCGGATATCTTGTCACCAGACGCTCCATAAAATCATACACTCCAAGCACGTAGTCGTATGCAAGATTTCCTGCATATACGTCAGCCATGCTTCTGTTCATATCCCACTTCACGTAGTCGATTTTTCCCTGGTCAAACACTGCGCAGATCTGATCGAAAATATTGTCCCTGACTTCTTTTCTCGAAAAGTCTAAAAGAAGCTGGTTTCTTGAGCGTACAGGAAGCTTTCCCGGAATCTGGATAGCCCAGTCAGGATGCTCTCTGTACAGATTACTGTCCTCATTTACCATCTCAGGCTCAATCCATATTCCAAACTTCACTCCCTGCGCATGCACTCTGTCGATGAGCTCAGAAAGTGTTCCGCCAAGCTTTTTCTCATTCACAAACCAGTCACCGAGTGATGAATTATCATCATCTCTCTTTCCAAACCAGCCGTCATCCATGACCACCATATCTATGCCCAGTGATGCGGCCTCCTTTGCAAGGTCTACTATCGTATCACCGGTAAAGTCAAAGTAAGCAGCCTCCCAGCTATTGATGAGCACCGGTCTTACCTCATGTGCAAATCTGCTCCTGCACACATGCTCACTGATGCAGGTGTGGTACTGATGTGAAAGCTGTGAGAAACCGTCTGCCGAGTATGACATAATCACCTCAGGCACTGTAAAGGTCTCTCCTGCCGCAAGCGGATATGAAAACAGCTCATCGGAAAGCCCCATTAAAAGGCGTGTCTGGTTAATCTGATCCTTCTCTGCCTCACATGAGAAGTTGCCACTGTATACAAAAAGCATACCATAGCAGTCTCCTGCATTTTCTGTAGTATCTCGCTGTGCGAGAATAACCGCCGGATTGTACTGGTGGCTGGAGGTTCCTCTGCGGCTTCCGAATGAAAGTGTGCCGTGTCCTAAGTGTGTGCGCTCAAGATTTCGCTCCATGGCATGCTTACCGTAGAATCTGATCACATCATAATCTCCGTAAACCATATCCAGGCAGGCAGCATGAGCCTTTTCAATTGTAATATTTCCACTGCCCGTATTTTTAATAAGCACACTTCTTGTGATGACATCACAAGCCTCAAGCACGCCATAAAGCAGATGCACCTCAACGCCTGCGATATCATCGCCAAGAACTATTTCAAGAGTCTGCGCTTCGTCATCAGATGCCCACACTGCCGGAAGTCCCTTCAGAGCGTATTTTCCGTCTCTGATTTCATGACTCTTATAAAGAAGCTCAACACTCTCAGTGCCCTGTTCGTTTTTGATATCAAGCGCAATATTTCTGAAATCGCCTGTGCCAAGAGTCGGATACTCCTGTGGCAGCGTATCAAGCGAATATGTACGGTTCATGCCTGCTGCGTAAGGATTGCCTGAAAAGCCTCTGTCAGCATATGTCAGCACATAGTCCATATCACATGTGCTTTTTGCTCCGTAGTACAGATGCAGCAGATAGCCAAGTCTGTCTATTTGCATCTGATATGTGGTGTGAGCTGTCTGTAAAGTAAAAATTTTCTTGTTTGGATTAAATATAATTGCCATAAAATCACTCCATATCATTGTTAAAATAGTGTTTAAAAATTATCCCTTGATCGCACCGTTTGCAACACCGTTTAATATCTGCTTCTGGCAGATTATATAGAATATAAGTATCGGTATCAAAGCCAGAATATATGATGCAAATGCCAGATTGTAGTTGGTTCCAAACTGTGTCTGGAAATTCAGCTGTGCCAGCGGCAGTGTATTCTGTCCTGTTCCTGACATGATGACAAGCGGTGTCATGACATCATTCCAGGTACCGAGTGCTGTCAGGATGGCTACTGTCGCATGCATAGGCTTCATCATAGGAAATACAACTCTCCAGTATGTTGTCCATGTGCTTGCTCCATCGATATCTGCGGCCTCCTCAAGTGCCATAGGGATATTTTTCAAGTATCCACTATATAATAATACATTCATTGGCATATAAAATACAAGATATAAAATGATAACTCCTGCCCTGTTTCCAAGTCCCACCTGCGCAGTCTGCTTTACAAGAGGCATCATGAGAATTGAGAATGGCACAAACATACCGCTTACAATGTAAAGATATATGAAACGGAAGCTCTTTTTCCTTGCCATGCCTCGTCCGATAACATATCCTGCAATCGAATGGATAAGGATTGCGAGAACAATGGTCACAATAGTGATAAGCAAGCTGTTTCCGAGAGAATGCCAGAAATCAGTCACCTTCATAGCCTCTGTGAAGTTTGAAAAGCTCCACTTTGAAGGGAATGAAAGAGCTCCTGCGACATCATTTGTCATCTCACTCGGTTTCTTGAAGGCAATGATAACAGCCATATACAGCGGGAAAAATACGGTTAAGGTTCCCAATATTAAAACGATGGTTAGTACCCAGTTTGTTTTTTGTTTTTTCATTATAACTGCTCCTCCTTCTTATTCATAACGCCCATCTGGAATAGTGAAATAGCCACAATTACAACAAAGAAAATTACTGCGTTTGCACTCTGGAAGCCAAACTGTCCTCCATCCATACCATTTCTGTAAATCAGGTATGAGATTGACTCAGTGCTCTGCGCCGGGCCGCCCTTTGTCAATGACATAATCTGGTCAAATACCATGAGGAAGTTCTTTGTGCTGAGCACCAGATTGATTGTAACAAATGGCATAACGAGTGGAAATGTAACCTTCCAGAACTGCTTCCATTTGCCTGCTCCGTCGAGCATGCTGGCTTCGTAAACATCCTCAGGTACTGTCTGCAGTCCGGATATATAAATGATGGTATTCATGGCAACCGCCTGCCATACCCCGACAATCAGCACACCAATCCATGCATATTTTTCACTCGCCAGAATACTGTTTTGTAAGAAACCGATGTTGAAGGTATTTCCTACTACCGGCAGAATATATGTAAAAATAAAGCTGAAAATGTAACCAATAACCAGTCCGCCAAGGATATTCGGTACGAAATAAACACCTCTTAATGCACTCTTGCCGCGGATATTGCTGTTTAACGCAACTGCCATTACAAGGCTTAATACATTTACAAGTACGGTTCCTGCAATCGCATATTTAAAGGTAAACAGATAGCTCTTTCCGACTCTGGCGTCGGTAAACAGGTCTGTATAGTTTCTAAGTCCGACATAATCATATGAGCCATAGCCCTTGTAGTTTGTAAAGCTGTAAATCACACCCTTTATCATCGGCAGTGTGTTGAATGCGAAAAATAAAACCACAACAGGTATCACAACTGCCCAGAATGTCTTGTCCCTATTTGACATTTTCTTTTTCATTTTGCATCCTCCTGTTCCTTCTGGTAATCCTGTACTTCACGAATCAGATCTCTGTTGTAACGCTTCCAGTCTGAATCAAATTTCTTTAAGAACTTTTCCTTTGCATTGTCACCTGTGTCAAGCAGATATGTCTGAATCATGGCATCCACGCTCATCTCACTTGGATAATGATGATCCTGATAATCCGACATACGGTTGTCCTTTATATACTCCTGCATATCCTCCAGTGTATCCGGTATTGCGAAATCTCCCTCCTTGCAGGCAATTCCGCCCTGGTCATCCAGATATGTCTGAATTGTCTCATCGCTGTACAGATATTCAAGCACCTCGTATGCTGCTTCCTTATTTTTGCAGGCCTTCATAACTGAAAGCTGTAAATCTATTCCTGAATTTAACACATTGTCAGCCTCATTATCATTTGCCGGGAAAGTAAATGAACCGATATTCATATCAGGATTAACCGACTTAATCTGAGGAATAGCATAGCTTCCTATCGTGTACATGGCAGATTCACCTCTGGCAAAGGCTGTACATGCGTCATTGTAGCTGTAAGCATATGGATTGTCCTCTGCATAATCAAGCAATGTGCGTATCTTGTCGGCAACCGGAGAATATGCCTCCTCAAATGTCGTATTTCCCATATTTACCTGATTACAGGTGTCTGAATCACAAAGACCTACTGCAAGGGCATTCCACGGTGCCAGACAGGTCCATGTATCCTTAAAGCCCAGATACAAAGGAAGTGTTCCGCTTTCCTTTATCTCATCGCACAGTGCTGTAAACTCACTCCAGGTTGTAGGCACCTTCCAGCCATTCTCCGCAAACATATCCTTGTTGTAAAGCACTCCTGCTGCATTTGCGGCGTAAGGAAGTGCATAGGTGCCATCCTTTGGAATGAACTCAAGCTCCTTGTCCATATCCAGATATGCCTCTTTTACAGTGTCCACTACATCCAGATCTGAGATATCCTCAAACAAATCTGCATCCAGGAAATTTGAATAATTGATATCTCCACCTATTGCAATGATATCCGGATAATCCTCACGGATGAAGCGTGTCTTTAAAATAGTCATAGCCTCATTCGGAGATGAGATAGTCAGGTGAATATCATCATGAGTCTCATTAAATTGCTTCTCAATCTTCTCAAAAGCCTTAACAGCCTCCGGCTTATAAGAAACCACCTCAATCTCAGTTTTTCCGTCCGCCCGCTTTTCATTTCCACATCCGGTCAGTCCTGTCGTGCACATTCCGAGTGCCAGCACAACCGCCATAGCCTGACAAATCTTTCTTTTTGCCATATTTTTCCACTCCTTTTCTGTTTTATTTGCTCTTTTTCCTGATAAACCGATTATAACATACCATTATGCATACAATAAATACCTTTATTTTTGCTTTTTTATACCAATATGCTATAAAACATGCTATAATTGCATATAATGTCGCATAAGGGTATATTTATAGTATTAATCAATAAGGAGTGACTCACATGGACAAGCTTTCCTTCAATATTTTTCCAAATGTAAATTTCATAGATTTGTGTATGTACCAGTTCGGCCACGAGCAGTGCGAACCGGGACACTCATTTGGTCCTGCCACAAGAAACCACTATCTATTCCACTATGTACTGTCCGGCACCGGCACTCTGATGGCCGATAATGCAAAGGGCATTACACAAACCTACAACATAAAAAGCAGGCAGGGCTTTCTGATTTTTCCCGGCCAGATAAATACCTATATCGCAGATGACAAGCTTCCTTGGGAATACATATGGATTGAGTTTGACGGTCTGCGCGTCAAGGAGGCTCTCACCACAACAGAGCTTACCAAAAATAATCCTGTATATCACACACATTCAAAGGATATCCGCGAAAAGCTTGTTGAGGAAATGCTCTACATCACAAGGCATCCCTCAGAATCACCGTATCACCTGATTGGGCATATGTACCTTTTTCTGGATTATCTGATGCAGTCAGCCAAATCATCAAAACTCGTTCCAGGTGGGAAAATGAGTGATTTTTATATAAAAGAAGCAATGAATTATATCGAGCAGAATTTTCAGAATGATATATCAATCGAAGATATTGCCAGAGTCTGCGGCATAAACCGAAGCTATCTGGGCAAAATTTTCAAAAATTCCGTTGGACATTCACCTCAGGAATTTCTCATGAATTATCGTATGATAAAGGCCACAGAGCTTTTAAAGCTGACCTCCTTATCCATCGCAGATGTTGGTTCTGCCGTTGGATACGAAAATCAGCTTCATTTCTCACGCGCCTTTAAAAATATCTACGGAGTGGCTCCGAGGGAGTGGAGGAACGAGCATAAATAAGCTCACTGTTCATCCTTCACAAATTCATTTACATTGTCATGGGTCACCTTCTCATACGGCAGATAAACATACTTTTTATCCTCAAACTTTATGTTTTTCATGCTGCCCCCGGTGGCTGCCAGATAGGCAAGCTGAGCCATAGCCCTTGCCTGTCCCTCCTTGTCATTGTAGACTGTTGCCGCAAGCTTCGACTGCTGCACTGCTTCAAGCCCATCGTCTGTGCCGTCCACTCCAAAAAATGCAGGTACATTCGACTCCGTCACACCAAGCTTTTCGTATGCGTCTATCGCTCCGAGTGCCATTGCATCGTTGTTTGCAATAACCAGCTCTATGCTGTTTTTATACTGACCTATAAGCTGTGTCATACGGTTCTGCGCCTGAGCACGATTCCAGTTTGCTATCTGACAGCTCAGCTTTTCTATCTGAATACCGTCATTCTTCATGCTCTCTGTCACACTCTCTGTCCTGACGATGGCATCCTGATGTCCCATCTCTCCCTCTAGGATGACGTACTGTATCCTGCCATCACCGTTTTTATCCACACCCGGATTATTCTTTATATAATCGGCAATGAGTTCCCCCTGCATCTGACCTGACTGCTTTGCCTTGGCCCCGACATAGTACAGCTTATCCCAGCGATTTAAATCCTCATCAACCGGCTCCCTGTTAAAGAAAATAATCGGGATGTCATTCTCCATTGCAGCATTTATAATATGCGACAAATCTGTTCTGTCTGCCAGATTAATACACAGCACATTGCAGCCGTCCTCTATCATCTCCTGCACCTGGTCATCCTGTGCACGCTGTGAGCCTGCAGCATCCATGATTGTCATGCTGATATCGTATTTGTCTGTATCAAGACTTGCGCACTCCTTTTTGAAAGTTTCTATCAGCTCCCCGATAAATGTATCCTTCTGGTCATAGCATGTCACGCCTATATATATCTGTTTTTTCTCGTCAACTCTTGTGTTGCTGCACGAGACAAATGACAATATCAGTGCAAAACACAGTATCATCATGGTATTTCTTATTCTGCTTCTCATTTATTGTTCCCCCACTACTGGCTGATTGCATACAAAAGCTTCTTGTTTTCTTCATCAAACAGATTTTTTCTGGTAAGAAGCTGGTAAGATACCGGCTTTTCCTCTA
>OJOK01001270.1_pt1 | contig 11165 bp, 9 predicted proteins | sample 1598051 | NCBI WGS metagenome assembly OJOK01 (sample SAMN01915205, study PRJEB22387) | human gut metagenome | isolation source: stool | host: Homo sapiens | place: USA
GGATATCGCATCCCCTTAGGATTTTCGCCTTTCCTTGTATTCCAGCGCTTTGCGGTCTTATCGTGGTAGTGGTTTGGTAGCGGTCCAAAAATTTAAAGTGCGGTTTTTCCTGTGATACCAACGGTTTGCAGAATCGCTACCATGGTAGCGCACCCGTTTCACTTAAAAAAAGACGGTGCAGCTGAGCTGCACCGTCTTCTGAAATTTATGATGGAATTTTCGGAATTTTACACGTTAAAGCGGAAGTAGATCATGTCGCCGTCCTTGACGACGTACTCCTTGCCCTCGCTGCGCAGCAATCCCTTTTCCTTTGCCGCCGCGACGCTGCCGCAGCGGATCATGTCGTCGAAATTGATCGTTTCGGCGCGGATGAAGCCGCGCTCGATGTCGGAGTGAATTTTGCCCGCGGCCTGCGGAGCCTTGGTGCCGTTTTTGATGGTCCAGGCGCGGCACTCGTCCTCGCCGTAGGTCAGGAACGAGATGAGGCCGAGCAGCGCGTAGGAGCACTTGATCAGGCGGTCGAGGCCGGACTCCTGAATGCCGAGCTCCTCGAGGAACATCGCGCGGTCCTCGCCGTCGAGCTCGGCGATGTCCTGCTCGAGCTTGGCGCAGATCGGCAGCACCTGCGCGCCCTCGCGGTCGGCGAGCTCCTTGACCTGCTGGAGATACTGGTTGCCGTCCTGATTCGCAAAGCCGTCCTCGTCCATGTTCGCGGCGTAGATGATGGGCTTGAGGCTCAAAAGATCGGCGGTCGCGATGAGCTCAGCGTCGTCGGACGAAACCTCGAACGTGCGCGCGCTCTTGCCCGCGTCGAGGTGCTTGGCGAGAGCAGAGAAGAGCTCGACCTCGTGCAGGAACTTCTTGTCGCCCTTGGCCATCTTCGTCGCCTTTTCGACGCGGCGGTTGACCATCTCAAGGTCTGCCATGATGAGCTCCAGGTCGATGGTCTCAATGTCGCCCAGGGGGTCGACGGGGACGTTCGTGCTCGCGTCGGCCACGACGTGCATGATGTTTTCATCGTCGAAGCAGCGCACAACGTGCACGATGGCGTCCGTGCGGCGGATGTTCTCTAAGAACTTGTTGCCGAGACCCGCACCCTGGCTTGCGCCCTTGACAAGACCCGCGATGTCGACAAATTCGATGACGGCGGGGGTCTTCTTTTTGGGGCGGTACATCTCGGCGAGCTTATCGAGGCGCTCGTCGGGAACGGCCACCATGCCGACGTTCGGCTCGATGGTGCAGAAGGGGTAGTTGGCGCTTTCCGCGCCCGCGTTGGTGATCGCGTTGAAGAGAGTGGACTTGCCGACATTCGGCAGTCCGACAATACCTAATTTCATAGCTTTCTCTATCTCCTTAAAAAGTCTTGATTTTCAAGGGCTTCCGGAATCTGGCACACTTGGCTTACGCCATTTTTACGCCATTTTCGCATGGACTTATATGCTAGGAAACCCTGCCTGATTCGAATTGCCGCACAGCCTGATCCAAAGATTCGGATGTGACATGGACGTAACGGTCCATCGTTGTCTTTATACTTGCGTGCCCAAGCAGCTTTTGCAGCACCTTGGGCTGCACGCCGCATTCAATCGCTCGTGTGGCGTAGGTATGGCGTAAAGCGTGCATACAGAATTTTTCAATTTCCGCTTCGTCACATAGCTTATAAAGGTGGGTATCATAGGAACTGTTTTTCGCCGGTTCCCCGGTACGCCAGTTGATAAAGACAAGATCGCGCATGACCAGCCGGGAGATTGCCCCCGTTCTCCGATCAATATATTCCAGTGTTTGCGAGAGCAGCGGAGATTCCTTTTGCCAAGGGCGCTTGTCCTTGATTTCTTTCAGAATTTCATAGGCCCGATCTGTCAGCGGGATGGTGCGATAGCTTTGCTGCGTTTTGGGAGGACCTGCGCGCCAAAAGTGCTGCTTGTGGCGGTACTCCAACGTTTTATTGACCGTGAGCGTGCGCTTTTCAAAGTCAATCGCATCCCACGTCAACCCGATCATCTCACCGGTACGCAAACCGGTTTCAAGGATCAGCGCGTACTGATTGTAGTTGTGGGAACGTTTCGCAACTTCAAGAAATCTGATTTGCTCATCCCGCGTTAAAAAATGAATGTCGTCCGGCGCTCGGACCGGCTTTGTAAAACGCACACTGTCCATCGGGTGCTTGGCAATCAGATCATTCATTTTCGCAGCTTTGAACATCGTACCCATTGTGATATAGGTCTGCCGGATGGTAGACCCTGCATAATCCGCATCCATGGAAAGCAGCACTTTTTTGCAGTGCATGGGCTTCACATCGGAAAGGAGCATTTTGACGATGATGGGCTGGATATTCTGCTTGTATCGCTCCCGATAATTTCGCAGGGTGTTGGGTGCCAAATCGCCCACAATGTTCTCAATCCAAAATGAAAACCATGCGTCAACCGTCGTGTCCGAGGGGCAAAACACATCTTCGTGCTTGTCGGCATATTTCGCCTGCTCGATCCAGTTACGCGCCTCGGGAATCGTCTGGAAATATTTCTCATGTCGTTTTCCTGCTTTGTCTACAAAACGTGCGTGATATAATCCGTCCCTTCTCTGGCAGATACCCTTGCCGCATTCTTTGCCTCGTAAACTTTTACCCATTCGGAAGCTCCTTTCCCACTATGAGAAGAACCCCCTATGCATTTTATAATTGTAGCACAAGGACTTTCTTTTCTCAATAGTGAACTTACCGTCAAATCATCAACTTATGGCTGATATATTGCTCGAACTCCCTGCGTTTGACCAGCTTTTTGGACCCAACATAGAGAACAAACGGGCAATTCGGACTGCGTAGCATACTCTCGATCTTGTTGATCCCAATGTTGCTGTATGGAAACTGAATTGATCCATTTTGTATCCTTTCATTCATTTCGGCTGGTTCTTTTTTGCGCAAGAGAAATGCCAATCTTGTATCAAAACAGCACAAGTAACCTCCGTTCTGTCAGCCGGCACTCATTCTAAAAGACATAACCAGTGAGATTTTTTACGGCCCGCCCTTGTTTCCATCCGAGACAGATTTACTACAATAGCCATGAGGGTATGCGAACGAAGGGGTGACGGCGGCAGCTTCCAACTCAGGCAAAATTCATATCGGTTTGGCTCGCGTGTTGGCTTTTCGGAATAGACTCTGATAAACCGGGCAGCTTTCAGCTCGTTGATGTGCTTCCGCAGGCCGGAAGGCGCGATCCCGTACTTTTTTGCGTCCTTTTGTGAAAGAATGAAATTCTTCCTTCCGTCGCTCTCCATGGCCATGCAGAAATAGAGAAACCGGCTGCCGGTGCTGAGTGCGTGGAACTGCTTGGAGAGGAGCAGTGAGTTTCCAACCTGAATGAATCGTTTTTCTTTGTTATCCACCTTGGCGGATAAGGCCGGTACAATCGTAGGTCCGTGTTTTCGTTTGCTCAAATCAAACTCCTTCTTTCATGTAAGCATAGGGGGGGTGGATGTCTCATCCCTTCGTAATAAATGTAGAAAACCGGCCCTGTTTGACCACCCATTCAAGGCAGAAAAAATTACACTCAATGTAAACTTTCGTAAACACAGAATGGTCTGAATCTACATTAGGGCTACACTGAGTGTAATGCTTGTGAGTATGTTTACTTATTCCAACATTAAGCGTAGTGCGGCATCGAATGGGCATCTTCCGGTACACAGCCGAGAAAGGCGACTCTTTTTGCGAATCGGTCGCGGAACACTTCTCCGGCAGGATCTGCGCCGCATGCTCAGCTGCCAATATCCAGCTCGTAGGTGCAGAGGTAGAACAGGAACGACGTCATCTGGTAGCGGCTGATGCGGGTGCCAGCGGACGCCAGCAGCTCGTCAAGGCTGCTGTCCCGGGTGGTAATGTCCTTTTCATCGCACCAGAGCATCGCTTTGGCTGCCTCTCTGCCAAGATCGGGGGCATCCCGAAGAAGCTGCCTGAGCTGCATCTGATCCACGCCGGTATCGACGCCTGCCATGATCGCGTAGCGGCGAATCAGTACGCACGCCGTCTGATAGTCCACCTTGTCATCGTATTCGGCATTGGGATCATTTTGCCGGAGCAGCCTTGTCTGATAGGCCCAGCACACGGCATTATAATAGGGATGGGCCGCGTTGAATTCCTCGTTCTCGTAGTCAGCCGGAAGGGCGGTGTTGTCCGTTTCCGGCCGGCCCGCGATGCGGTAGAGCACATCGACAAACTCGCCCAGCCTTGCCGTGGTCTTGCCGCCGAAGGTATCCGGTGTCTCCGGATCCACATAGCCCTTGCGGTACATATAGAGGACGCTGGCCTGATTGAAAATGCTCTTGATGTCCGTGAATACCACCGTGTCCGCAAGGCTTCCGCCGCTGGACTCTTTGGCAAAGACGTGGGCGTAGTAATCGCTGTTGAGGATGTTGCCGGAGAGCTGGAACCTGCTGTCCACATAGAGCCGGTAGGCTTCCGCCAGCTTGTCGGAGACAGTGATGCTTTCATCGGCGGGGATCGCGGTTTCCGTACCGGCGTCATAGCGGAAGGTCTTCGTCAGAAAAGACTTATCCGACAGCACCGCTACATGGAGGCCGCTGGAGAGTACATCGGTGCCCGCCAGCAGGCGGGAATCGTAATCCACGCCGAAGAGATTCAGCAGTGTCGGCAAGATGTCCGCCGTGGAGCAGTATTCATCCACCACGATGTTCTCTGAAAGGCCGGGAACATAGCAGATGAAGCTGTTGCGGTACTTCTCAAAGGTGGTGTCCAGCGTCTGCCCTGCCAGCTCGTTGTACTCGTCTTCGGTCAGGCCGTAGGGGTAGTGGTCGTTGGTCAGGACGATGCAGGTCTTGTCGGCAACGCCAGCCTCCTCCAGCCGCTGCATCAGGTACTCCAGTGCGTATTCCAGCTCCAGATTGCAGGCAATGTACGCCTTCACCGGCTCAGAATAGGGCAGATCTTTCACCGCGTCCCGGTTTTTGGCGCTCATGGCGTTGTCCCAGTTGTACTGGTAGTGACCGCTGAAGGTCATGTAGTAGGCGTGGAAGGGCGTTCCGCTGTTGATGTAGTCGTCTACGGAGGCCTCCATCATCTCCAGATCGGAGGAGGGCCAGTCGATCTTCATGGCCAGACCAGAATCCGCCGCCTTGAACGTGTAGCCCATGTTGGCGTGGGTGATGTTCCGGTTGTAGAAATCCCCGATGTAGTCGTGATAGCCCATGCCCTTGAGCGCATTGCCCAGGCAGAACGGCAGATAGTTGGTGCCCGCCACATTGAAGCTGGAATCCGTCTTCGTGCGGGACATATCCGGATAAAGCCCCATGCACATGGTGTATTCGCCGTTGGTGGTGACGGACTGGAACGTGCCGTAGTAATTTTCAAAGAGAATACCCGTATGGCTCAGCTTGTAGAGCGTCGGCGTCAGCTCCTCGCTGATAAACCACGGGCAGAAGCTCTCGGCGCAGATGGTGATGAGGTTATAGTCCTTAAGAAGTCCTGTGTAGTTGTTTTTGCGGGTGGGTGCTGCATTTGATAGATACTCGTCTGTGGCCTTGAGAATATCGCTGTCGGTACTGTCTGCAAGAGCCGTAAAATCGATGCTTTCGATCACGTTATAGGAGTTGCTGCTGTATGTCCGCGGAACATCGCTCATATTCAAGGACGACGGCGTGATCACAATGCTGCCGCTGCCGCTGAAGAGCATGTATCGAAGCTCCTGCGCCGTGGTGGCCAGCATACCGATTTTTTTATAACTGCTGTCGGTGGAGGTGTTCACATTGGTGAAGGTACGATAGACGGAAAAGGCGTTGTCCCGTCCAACATACATGAGTCCCGTGACCGTCAGCAGCAGTGCGAGGAGCACGGCAAAGGAGGCCATAGTCTGTTTCCAGCGCAGCCGCAGCTTCAGAGCCTGCCCCCTTCGCAGGGCAAGGCAGAGGATCACGGCAATCAGCGGCAGCAGGAGGAGCAGGATCTTCAGCAGATTTTGGCGGATCCCATAGAGAAGCTGCGAGTTGAAATTGACGACCACATTTCCGCCCATGCCGATCTGGCTGACGGGCATGAAATCTCCGAAGATGCAGTGATAGACCAGCTGCACCTCGGCCAGCAGCACCTGTGCCGCGACCAGGAAAACCCCTGTGATCTGGCGCAGAACCTTTGGCAGGCTTGAGACTACCAGCGTGCAGAGTGCGCCGCCCAGCAGGCCAAACAGGACAGGATATCCCGCGTACCGGTCCATCGAGCCGAATACGCACAGATGCAGGCACAGCTCCACATAAACGCCGGTCAGGCAGAACAGCAGGAGATTTTTGCGCCACGTATTCCAAAGGCCATGGCTCATGGGCACTGCCGCTTCAGCAGCAGTGCCAGAGCCTTGATTTGTATTTGTCATGGATACATCGGATGTTTTTTCTTTGAGCATATTGGTTCTCCCGTTGGGGCTTTTTTAAAACGCTTTGTAGAATTTCAGCTGAATATGACAGATAGAGAGCTTATCTTAGAACAAATATTGAAAAAAGGCAACGGTTTCTGTAAAAAAATCAGGAAAGATTTACAGGTCACGCGGAGAATTCTATGCACCAAAGTCTGTCAACCGCAGCTTTGCAGCCCGCCTCCGGGCTGCAAATAAGGACTCTGCACCTGAAAATTGTACAAGATACATACAGACACATTGCAAAAGCCGTGCTATACTGTACGGAAAATTGAGAGTACCATTGTTTCAAGGAGGTGTGTGATGTGACGGAGACTTTGTTTCGCTTAAAGCGGCATTTGACTTCTTTTCAAATCATGATCCTCGGCTTTGCGGGCGTGATCCTATTGGGGGCGCTGGTGCTGATGCTGCCTATCGCCACAGTACAGCGGGTCTGGACGCCGTTTCATGAGGCACTGTTCACCTCCACCTCCGCTGTCTGCGTGACGGGGCTGGTGGTGCAGGATACCGGCAGTTACTGGTCCGCCTTCGGTCAAACAGTCATATTGTTGCTGATCCAGATCGGCGGGCTGGGGGTGATCACCGGTGCGGTGACCTTCCTGATGCTCGCCGGGCGGAACATCACGCTCAAGGAGCGCAGCGCCATGCAGGACGCCATCTCCGCTCCCGCGGTGGGCGGCATCGTGCGCCTGACGAGATTTATCCTCAAGGGGACCTTTCTGGTCGAGCTGCTGGGCGCGCTGGCGCTGCTGCCAGCCTTTTGCCGGGACTATGGACTGCGGGGCGTATGGATGTCCGTTTTCCATTCCGTTTCCGCCTTCTGCAATGCGGGCTTCGATATTCTGGGGCGGACGGATTCCCTCTACCCCTCGCTGACGGCGTATGCCGCAGACCCGCTGGTCAACATCGTGATCATGCTGCTGATCATCGTGGGCGGCATCGGCTTTCTAACGTGGGACGATGTCTGTACGCACGGTCTGCACCTGCGGCGTTACCGGATGCAGAGCAAGGTCATTCTGAGCGCGACGGCGCTTTTGATCACGATTCCGGCGTTTCTCTTTTATCTGACAGACTTTGCGGACCTCCCCGTGGGAGAGCGGATATTGGCCTCCCTTTTTCAGTCGGTCACGCCGCGGACGGCCGGCTATAACACAGTGGATCTGACGGAGATGACGGATGCCTCTCAGGCGGTCACCATTTTGCTGATGCTCACCGGCGGAGCACCCGGCTCCACGGCGGGCGGCATGAAGGTCACGACGCTGGCAGTTCTCATTGCCAACGCCATTGCCGCCTTCCGCAGGCGAGAGGATCTGCAGCTCTTCCACCGCAGATTGGAGACATCCACTGTCCGCAACGCCGCCGCCATTCTGCTGCTGTATCTGGGGCTGACCTTTGCGGGGGCGGCGGTCATCAGCGCAGCGGAAGAGCTTCCCCTCGGCGCCTGTCTCTATGAAACAGCGTCCGCCGCCGGTACGGTGGGCCTGACGCTCGGGCTGACACCGCAGCTCGGGACGTTCTCACAAGGCATCCTCATTCTTTTGATGTTCTTCGGGCGCGTCGGGGGACTGACCTTGATCTACGCCGCGTTCTCCGGGCACGATCTGAGCTATGCCCGGTATCCGAAGGAAATGATCACCGTAGGCTGAAAGGAGCGCACGATGAAAACGGTATTGTTGATTGGACTTGGCCGCTTTGGGCGGCATCTTGCCATGCAGCTCAATGAGCTGGGCCATCAGGTGATGGCGGTGGACAAAGACGAAGAGCGCGTGAACGAATGTATGCCCTTTGTCACCAACGCGCAGATCGGTGACAGCACGCGCGTGGACTTCCTGCGCTCGCTGGGCGTTGGGAATTACGACGTCTGCTATGTCACCATCAGCGGGAATTTCCAGAACTCGCTGGAGACGACGTCGCTGCTCAAGGAGCTGGGAGCAAAATATGTGGTATCCCGCGCGGAACGGGATGTGCAGGCGAAATTTCTGCTGCGCAACGGCGCGGACGCGGTCGCCTACCCGGAAAAGCAGCTGGCGAAGTGGGCGGCCATCCGCTATACCGCCAACCATATTTTCAGCTACATTGAGCTGGACGAGCAGCACGCCATTATCGAGGTTGCCGTGCCGGAGGATTGGCAGGGCCTCAGCATCGGCGAGCTGGACATCCGCAGAAAATACGGCGTCAACATCCTCGGTGTGAAGCGGGAGAACAAAACCGACGTGAACATCTCGCCCGAAACGGTGCTGGACGCTGATATGACACTGCTCGTTCTGGGGGAAAACCAAGAACTTAAGAAGCACTTCCGGCTGTAAAGCAACATAGAGTCTTGCACGTATAAGGGCTTTACGCGCCGGAGAGGCATCTCAACAAAAGCGTGCAGGTTTGCGGAGGAGGATCCCGCGTTGCGCAAAAACAGCAAAAAATGAGGGAGGACGGCTCTGTCCTCCCTCATTTTTGCCCTGCGCTTTCGCCCTTCTCCGTCAGCTGTTTTTCCAGTGCGGTCTGTCTGGCAAGGATGGCATTGACCTTGTCGTAAAGATCCTCGATCATGATCTCCGTTTTAAGGTTGACCTTATAATCGTTCTCTGCACGGCGGCGGTCCTTTTCCTCCTGCCGGTTCTGGCTCATCATGATGAGCGGTGCCTGAATGGCCGCCACGCAGGAGAGCACCAGATCGAGCAGGATGAAGGGGTACGGGTCGAACGCCTTTGCCGCCAGCAGCGTGTTGACAAGCATCCACAAAATCAGCACGCCGGTGAAGGAAAAGATGAACGCCCAGCTGCCCGCAAATTTGGCAATGGCGTCCGCCGCCCGCTGGCCGAGGGTGTATTTTTCCTGCTCACCCGCGGGATTTTCGGAAATTTTGCTGTCTGCCAGCAGGTTCAGCACTTCCTCGTCCGTCATATCGCGGCGGATGTCCTTGAGGACTTCTCTTAAAAGCTTACGGTTTTCTTTCATTGTGATATCATCCTTTTCTGTTTGCGAAAGTTTTGGCGTATTATCATGACGAAGGACCCGACGTATCTCGACCTGGCTCACTGCTCGGCCGTGCCGTGCCGCGAGTTCCTGTTCGGCACGGACACGATGGGGCGCGACATCTTCTCGATGATCTGGTACGGTGGGCGGCTGTCGCTGTTCATCGGCGTCGGCTCGACCGTCATTTCGACGCTGCTCGCGATCCTCTTCGGCACGGTCAGCGGCCTTGCGCCCAAATGGCTCGACGCGCTGCTGATGCGCCTGACCGAAATTCTTCTCAGCGTGCCGAACCTGCTGCTTGTCATCTTCCTGCAGGCAGTCATCGGCACGCCGAGCGCGTGGAGCATCGCGCTCGTCATCGGACTCACAAGCTGGACGAGTATCGCCAAGGTCGTGCGCACCGAGGTGCAGCAGCTGCGCGCGAGCGAGTATGTCATCGCGGCGAAGTGCATGGGCGACAGCTTTTTCCACATTCTGCGGTGTCACCTTGCGCCGAATTTCTTCTCGTCCATCCTCTTCATGGTGGTGATGAATGTGCGCAGCGCCATCATCGCCGAATCGACGCTCAGCTTCATGGGCCTCGGCCTGCCCATCGAGGTCGTGACCTGGGGCAGCATGCTCTCGCTCGCGGAAAAGGCGCTGATGACCGACGCGTGGTGGATCCTGCTCATCCCGGGCGCATTTTTAGTCGTGACGCTCCTTTGCATCACAAACCTCGGCGACTACCTGCGCAGCCGCACGAGCAGAAAAGAAAGCAACCTGTAAATAGCAAAAAGAAGGCACAGCCGCTCGGCTGTGCCTTCCTTTTTCTGCGGATTATTTTTCGTTTACGATCTTCATGAACTCTTCGCCCGTGATGGTCTCCTTCTCGTAGAGGTACTGCGCCAGCTCATCGAGCTTCGCGCGGTTCTCGGTGAGGATGTTCACAGCCTTTTCGTGCTGTTTTTTCACCAGCTCCACCACTTCTCTGTCGATGGCAGTCTGGGTCTCCATGGAGCAGGTCAGGGAGGAATCTCCACCCAGATACTGGTTCGTCACGGTCTCCATGGCTACCATGTCAAAATCTTTGCTCATACCGTAGCGGGTGATCATGCCTCTGGCAAGTTTGGTGGCCTGTTCGATATCGTTGGAAGCTCCTGTGGTCACAGACCCGAAGGCGATCTCTTCCGCGGCACGTCCACCGGTCAATGTAGCGATCTTGTTCTCCATCTCTTCCTTGCTCATCAGATAATGATTGCCTTCCTCTTCCACCTGCATGGTATAACCCAGTGCACCGGAGGTACGGGGCACAATGGTGATCTTCTGCACCGGTGCGGAATTAGTCTGCTTCGCTGCTACCAGTGCGTGTCCGATCTCATGGTATGCCACGATCCGCTTTTCCTTATCTGTAAGGATGGCATTCTTTTTCTGATAACCGGCAATGACTACTTCAATACTCTCTTCTAAGTCTGCCTGGGTTGCGAACTTACGTCCATCTCTGACTGCCCGAAGAGCTGCCTCATTGACGATATTGGCAAGCTCTGCACCGGAGGCTCCGGAAGCCATACGGGCGATTTTATTGAAATCTACATTATCTGCGACTTTGATCTTACGGGCATGCACTTTCAGGATTTCTTCTCTTCCTTTCAGGTCGGGAAGCTCTACCGGCACACGTCTGTCAAAACGTCCGGGACGTAACAGTGCGGGATCCAGACTCTCCGGACGGTTGGTGGCCGCCAGGATGATAACACCGTTGTTGCCTTCGAATCCATCCATCTCGGTCAACAGCTGGTTCAATGTCTGTTCTCTCTC
>OJOK01001285.1_pt1 | contig 11041 bp, 10 predicted proteins | sample 1598051 | NCBI WGS metagenome assembly OJOK01 (sample SAMN01915205, study PRJEB22387) | human gut metagenome | isolation source: stool | host: Homo sapiens | place: USA
CTTGCCGGTCTGGGTCAGGTCGATCAAAACTTCACCAATCGTTAAAATGTCCATGCGTTTTCTCCTTATTTTTATCCTATAAGCTAAAACCCAACGATTACCGCTGGAACAGATAATGAATGTAAGCAGCTGCACGCTCCGGGTGCGGTGCATTCTGCACTACCCCAAGATAGACCTTGCCAGAAAAACCTGCCTGCCTGACAAACGGCGCGTCCGAAATATCCAGCACGGTCCCACCGGCGTTCAAACCCGACAGTGCATGGAAAGACGCATCCAGTGTCCGCAGATCGAGAAAATAATCATCTGCCAACAGTCGATCCCGTGCGTATTCGTCCATCAGAACAACATCTAACCGCTGGGCACTGACTGCACCCAGCAGCTTCATCTCCGAAGCATATACATACTGCTCCTCTGCGCGTTCGCTTTCGCTGAGCAGCAAGCCGGACAGCAGATCGACCTGTTGCTTTTTGGTCAGACCCTGCGCCTCGGCAAAGCCGGTGGTAAGCTGTTCCGTCAGATCAGACCCGGCAGTGATATTTACCAGACCAAGGTAAAGCACATCCTCTTTTTTTGTCATATGGCGGTAGGCTGCATACCCGAGGATATAGACGACGATGAGTACGATCGCAATGGGCAGCTTGTAATATGCCCAGATGTGCTCCCACTTTTTGCGCCCATGGAGGGAGCGGAGCGTATCCCGGTCAGTTTTTGTCATAGTCGCGTTCCTCGTATACCGCATCAGGGTCTCCACCGATCAGATAGAGAATCCGAAGCATCAGAAAGGAGCAGAGCATGGCGCAGAAGCCCATGCCCAGCAGGAATGCAGGCGTGAACACAAACACTATGACGTACCCCATGATGCCATAGATCGCCGCCATCAGCAGGGTGCAAAACAGATACCGGACACCCACGAGAAACGCTGTTTTCAGGATGCCGAAGGTGGTGTTTTCAAACCGTGCCAGCAGAGGAAAGGCATACAGCAGAACAATGCCGTACAGAACTGCCGCACCAATAAGCACTGCAGTGAGCAGCGTCCAGAAAATGTTTTCGCTCCACATTCGGCGCAGCACAAAGCCATCCACAGCCAGGAAACTGCCGACTGCCAGCAGGATAAGCCAGAGTTTTGTGGCAGGCTTAAAATTTTCCCGGAACGCCTTAAAAAACATCCGGGTCAGACCATCATCCCGATCTTCCGCCATTTTGAGCGTGACGTAGAACAATGCGGTCGTAGAAGCCCCTATGGTAACGATGGGCAGGCTGCACACGAGCCATAAGATGTTCAGATAAGCACTGTAAGTCAATTTCGTCAGCACAGCAAACAGCGGCTTGTCCGTATTGCACAGGTCACGCATGGGGGTTCTCCTTTCGCTCAATCTCCTGTGGATTCGCGCAGGATCAGGTTGGTTTCCGTATAGACGGTGCGATAGTTCAGCGATGGCTCTTCGATACGGGTCATAAGCAGATTGGCAGCGGTGTAGCCCATGATCTGTCCATGGATATGGATTGAAGTCAGACGGGGGACAAAGTAGGAAGCCTCCTGACTGTCATCGAAGCCGCAGACCCAGATATCATCGGGAACCGAATACCCCAGCTCATTCAATGCCTTGACCAGATCCATGGCAACAAAGTCATTGGCGCAGACAAAGGCATCCGGCATCGTTTTGAACCGACGTATGGTTTCGTACAGGGATACCGGATAGTTCTGCTGTCCAGATGGCATCGCACAGGTGCTCAGGCCTTCTGTCAGACCAAAGTGCTCCACTGCATCCTTATAAGCCATATAACGCTCAAAGAAGGACTGACAGTGGTTTTTATCCCCCGCAAAGCTGATGCGTTTTTTGCCGCGCTGGACCATGTGGGCCACCGCATTCTGAATCTCAATGCGGTTTTCCATATAAAGGCGGTCGGCTTTAAGAGGAGGACGCATATCCATCACAGGGGTGTCTACAAACAGCAGCGGAACATCCAGATCGCACAGCATCTGTGCGTAGTCATAGTCGAATACTTCAAAGCAGATGATGCCGGCTGTGCGCTGGATGTCGAGAGAAGATGGAAGTTTTTTCTCTTTCAGCTCTATGGGAGAAATGCGATGAATGGTCATGCCGCTGTGCAGATGATCGATTTCCGACTGGAAACGATCCAGCATCATGGAGGAAAAGTGAGAGCTGCTCAGAAACTGGGTCGTCAGCATGGCGATTTCCCGTTTGTCACTCGGCAGAATGGAAAGCCCTGCTGTTTTTGCAGCGCCTTCCTGAAACAGCGGCAGATAGGCAAACTGCTTATAGCCCATTTCGGCGGCTTTGCGCAGGATCTTCTCCCGTGTGGCATCTGCCAGCACACCGGTGTTGTTGATGGCCTTTGAAACTGTGTTGCGGGAAAGCTGCAGTTCGTTTGCAATATCCTGAATGGTGACCTTGGTTGCCATAAGTCATCCTCTTTCTTTATAATATAGGAGCGGATGTTCTTTTTTTATAGATAAAGTCTGGTGACGGATCTTATTCTTTGCGACTCCAGTATAGTGCAAATGCACAAATTAGTCAAATGCAAAAATGCAAATCATCATTTTGCATATTTGCGCACTTTCGAATTTGTGCACCTGTACAAATCCACAGTATTTATTGATATATACCATGAATTATCGTTGACATTCGCTTGCTTGCGTGATATAAATGAATTACAGAGTTTTACATTTGCACAATCAAAGTGAAAAACGTAAAATTCAAAGGTGCAAATGTAAAACATAAATCAAGCGGCAAGCAAATCAAAAAGGAGGAGAATGATTCATGAAAGCAAAGACGGCCTCGCCGGAAACGGCTGTGCTGACAGCAGAACGCAAGCTGCACAACACATGGGTCTACATCAAACGGCATTGGCAGCTTTACCTGTTGTTCCTGCTGCCTGCCGTGGTGCTGACGCTGGTGTTCAAGTACGCTCCCATGGGCGGTGTGCTGATCGCATTCCAGAAGTACAATCCCTTCAAGGGCATCTGGGGCAGCGAGTGGGTAGGCTTCAAAAACTTTACCCGCTTCATGTCCTCGCCGGACTTCCAGCGCTATCTGATCAATACCCTGAAGCTGAGCGTCTACGGTCTGCTGTGGGGCTTCCCGATCCCCATCCTGCTGGCATTCCTGCTCAACCGTATCGAGAGCAAGAAGATCAAGCAGAAGGTGCAGCTGGTGCTGTATATGCCCAACTTCATCTCGGTCATCGTGCTGTGCGGTATCGTCCGGGTGCTGCTGAGTGTCACCGGTCCGGTGAACGGCCTGCTTCACACCAGCATCAACTTCATGACGCTGCCGGAAGCGTTCCGCCCCATCTACATCATCAGCGGCATCTGGCAGGGTGCCGGCTGGGCATCCATCATGTACACCGCATCCCTTTCTAACGCCAGCAAAGATCTGAAGGAAGCTGCGATGATCGACGGCGCAAACCTGATCCAGCAGATCATGACGGTGGAGTGGCCCGCCATTAAGGATATGGTCGTTATTCAGTTCATCCTGCAGGCAGGCAACATCATGAGCATCGGTTTTGAAAAAGCCTATGCCCTGCAAACTGACCTGAACCTGAACACTGCCGAGATCATTGCAACGTACGTTTATAAAAAGGGCCTGTTGGACGGCGATTACAGCTTTTCCACGGCAGTCGGTCTGTTCAACACCGTTGTCAACGTCATCCTGCTGATCGCAGTGAACAAGGTCGTTGCCAAAATGAACGATGGCAAGGGCTTGTAAGGAGGGGTTTACCATGGCAAAACAGAAAAAATCAAAAATGGCCCTCTACACCAGACAAGATAAGATCATCCTGTACTGCGGCTACGCACTTCTGGGCTTGTTCCTGCTGGCGATCATCGTTCCGATGATCTACATCGTCATCGCGTCCTTTATGGACCCGGTCACTCTGCAAAACAAGGGCATCTCCTTTGATTTCAGCAAGTGGAGTCTGGATGCTTACCAGCGTGTCGTTTCGGACAAGCAGATCTGGGTCGGCTTCAAGAACGCAATACTTTACTCGATCATCTTCACCATCATCTCGGTAGCTGTGACGATGCTTGCCGCTTATCCCATGTCGCTGCCGGACTTCAAAGGCAAAAAGATCTTCAACGCCTTGTTTGTGATCACGATGTTTTTCAGCGGCGGTCTGATCCCCACCTACCTGCTCATCAACAATCTGGGTCTGCTGGATTCCATGTGGGCGGTCATTCTGCCGGGAGCATTCAGCGTGTGGAACATGATCATTGCCCGTACCTATTATCAAGGCATCCCGCGTGAGCTGCGCGAAGCTGCGGATGTGGATGGAGCCAGCGAGATGCTTTACTTCTTCAAGATCCTGCTGCCCGTCTGTATGCCTGTGGTGGCAGTTCTGGCTCTGTGGCAGTTCGTGGCAATGTGGAACAGCTACTTTGACGCCATGATCTACCTGAACAGCGCATCGAAGCAGCCGCTGCAGCTGGTGCTGCGTTCCATCCTGATCCAGAGCCAGCCGGAATCCGGCATGATCGCAGATATCCAAAGTACTGCCGAACGTGCGAAGATGGCAGAGCTGCTCAAATATGCAACCATTATTATTTCCAGTCTGCCGCTGCTGGTGATGTATCCCTTCTTCCAGAAGTATTTTGACGCCGGCATCATGGCTGGTTCCATTAAAGGCTGAGGATATTCCAGAATTTTATGAGCCGGTACGCTCATCTGTTACACGAAAAAAGAAACATGAAAAAGGAGAAAATACCATGAAAAAGCTGATCTCTCGCCGCAACTTCCTCAAGGTCTGCGCTCTGGCGGGCTCTGCTGCTGCTCTGTCTGCCTGTGGCGGCGGCAAATCCACCGGCAGCAACAATTCTGCTGCCGCAGCTGTGGACACGACCGGTGCCGTTACATTTCCGCTGTCCGAAAAGGTCACCTTTACCGGTATGACCAGCTTCCCTGTGGGCAGCGAACCCGAGCCGAACAACCGCACCATCTTCAAGCGTCTGGAAGAGCAGACCAATGTGCACATCGACTGGACCGCCATCCAGTCCGACCAGTGGAGCGATAAGATCACCCTGAATATGTCCAACCCCAACACCCTGACGGATTTTGTTTTTACTGCTGATTTTACCGACAGCAATCTGCTGCGCTACGCAGATCAGGGTGTCATCCTCAATCTGGAAGACTACATTGACAACAATATGCCGAATCTCCAGAAGGTCTTTGAGCAGTACCCGGAGTACCGCACCATGTGCACCGACAGCGATGGCCACATCTGGGCACTGCCCTGGATCGAGCAGCTCGGCGCAGAAAAGACCGCCATCCAGACCATTGGCAACATGAGCTTCATCAATACCAAGTGGCTGAACTTCCTCGGTCTGTCGATGCCCACCACAGTGGACGAGTTTGAGCAGGTGCTGATGGCATTCCGTGATAACGCCGCTTCTCTCAAGGCAGAGTATGGCATTGACGGCGACATCATCCCCATGTCCTGCATCGTCAACAACGGCGATCAGGACCCCAGCATCCTCATCAATGGCTTTGGCGAAGGCTACGGCGACGCTGACAAGGACCGTCATATTGCCGTTACCAACGACCGGAAAGTCATCTGTGCCGCCACCCAGCAGGGCTACCGTGATGGTCTGGACTGGCTGCACAAGCTGTATGCCGAGAAACTCATCGACCCGGAGTGCTTCACGCAGGAGTGGTCCACCTATGTTTCCAAGGGCAAGGCTGGCCGCTATGGTGTCTGCTTCAGCTGGGATGTTGCCAACATCGACAACCTGACCGACTGGGAGCCGCTGCCTGCCCTGACCGCCGACACCCGAAATATCACTCCGCAGAACGGCTCTTTCACCAGCGGCTTTGCCCGCGGCAGGTGTGTTGTCACCGCAAAGGCGGCTAATCCTGCACTGGTTTGTGCATGGCTGGATCAGATGTACGCCCCCCTCCAGTCTCCGCAGAACAACTGGGGTACCTACGGCGATGCGGAAGGCTTTAATATTTTTGAACTGTCCACCAACGATAAGGGCGAGCCCATGCTGAAGCACGCTCCTCTGGGCGATGCTTCTCCCGTGGAAGTCCGTGAAGCGCAGTGTGTCAGTGGGCCTCTGGCGGTTCTGGATGATTACTATGGTGTATACGTTACCTGCCCGGACGATGCACAGTATCGTCTGGACTGGATCAAGGAGATCTACACCCCGGATATGAACAACGATTATGTCTATCCCAATGTCTTTATGAGCAACGAGGACACCGAGCAGGTCTCTAACCTGCAGGCAGATCTGCAGACCTACATGAATACGCAGAAGGCCAACTGGATCATGAACGGCACTACGGATGCAGAGTGGAACGAATATCTGAGCAAGCTGGAAGCCTACGGCCTGTCCGACTATCTGGGCATTATGCAGAAATATCTGGATGCTTACTACGCATAAGAATTCTTTCCTTTGGAGGATTCCATGAACGATTTGACTTTACAAAAAGCCCGTGCCTACGAGGCCGAGCACGGCGCAGCCATTTCCCCGGCGGAACGCCCTGCCTACCACATGACTCCTTATGTGGGCTGGCTCAACGACCCCAACGGCTTCTCTTATTATAAAGGGAAGTATCACCAGTTCTATCAGTATAACCCCTACGATGTGCGGTGGGCGCCCATGCACTGGGGTCACGCCGTCAGCACCGACCTGCTGCACTGGGAGTATCTGCCCTGTGCGCTCGCACCGGATTCCCCGGCAGACAATGGCCCCGGCTGTTTCTCCGGCTCTGCCACCCAGATGGATGACGGCAAGCAGCTGCTGATGTACACCAGTGTGGTGGCAGAAAAGCAGCCCAATGGGGAGATGCGGGACATCCAGACCCAGAGCATTGCCATCGGTGATGGACTGAACTACGAAAAGCCTGCCTGCAACCCGGTGCTGACCCAGAAAGACCTGCCGGAAGGCTTCAGCAAGTTCGACTTCCGGGACCCCAAGATCTGGCGTGAGACCGACGGCACCTACTCTGCCGTCACCGTCTGCCTTGCCGAGGATGGCAGCGGCGCAGCGGTACTGTTCCAGAGCAAGGACGGCTTCGACTGGCACTTTGTCACGGTGCTGGAACGCTGCAACAATCAGTACGGCAAAATGTGGGAGTGCCCGGACTTCTTCCCGCTGGACGGCAAGCAGGTCCTGATGCTGGGGCCCATGGAGATGCTGCCCAAGGGCGAGTTCCACAACGGTCACAACGTGATCGCCTTCATCGGCAGCTACGACGAAGCCACCCACACATTCACCAGGGAAAACGTGCAGCAGATGGACAGCGGCATCGACTTCTACGCTACCCAGACCACCCTTGCCCCGGATGGCCGCCGGCTCATGACCGCATGGCTGCAGACCTGGTCGGACACCGAGGATAAGCCGCAGGGCTGCAAGTGGTTCGGGCAGACCATCTGCCCGCGCGAACTGCACATCAAGGACGGGCGCATCGTTCAGACCCCGGTGCGGGAGCTGGATGCCGTCCACGGTAAGCGCACCCTGCACGAAAACGTGACGGTGCAAAGCGAAACTTCTCTGGAAGGCATCAAGGGCCGTGTGGCGGATCTGACCGTCACGGTGCAGCCCGGCGAATACCGCTCCTTTACCCTGAAGCTGGCCGCCGATGCAGACCATCACACCAGCCTGACCTACGACCCCTACACCTCCGAGCTGACGCTGGACCGCAGCCATGCCGGTTCCCGTGCAGACATCGTTCACAGCCGCAGCTGCAAAGTACGCAGCCAGAACGGTGCGCTCAAGCTCCGCATTCTGCTGGATAAAAACAGCGTGGAGGTCTTTGTCAACGATGGTGAGCAAACCATGACCGCATGGATCTACACCCCGCAGTCTGCCGATGGCATCACCTTTGCTGCCGATGGCAAAGCAACTGTTACGGTGGAGCAGTTTGAACTGGACCTGTAATCTGATATTTCCTTCATTTCTCCTTCATTGAATACAGCCCCGCTTTGGCTTCTCCTTCGCCAAAGCGGGGCTGTGTTTGTTATGTCATTGATCTTTCAGCCTGCCGTGGTCACAGCTGAGGGAAAGATAATGCTCGATCTCCCCACCCAACACCATCTGCGTATACTCCAGCGTCTTATTGTATAGCAGCCAGTCCAGTTCTGCTCGCTGTGCGGGGGTGTTGCCGTACTCGTCCTCGACGGCAATGCAGTCGATGGCAAGGATGGTGCCACCCTCGAACCGGGCTTCCACTCGGTTGGTATCCATATTGTAACGGCAAGAAAGCCGTTTGTTCATAAGGAAACCTCCATGTTTTTCACATTTGCTTCTTCTGCGGTGGAAAGTTCCGGCTTGTCCGTTTGCAGATTCATGAATCCGCTTTGTGATGCAGCCCTTTGCAGGTCTACACCCATCCACCACACACCCGATTTTTACACCAAAACTAGAACAACGCTCTTTTTGCTCTGCACAAAATCATACATCGTTTGGCGTAAAATTGGCGTATGGCGTGGTTTTCTCTGGAAATTCATCAAAAGAAAAAGCCTGAAACTTCTCGTACCATCAAGAAGTTTCAGGCTTTGTTTTGCTTAAATTGGAAATTTACTGCTCAATCGGCTTCATCGTGGGGATACTTTCCGGAACCGGCTTACAATGCTTCGTGATGCTTCACAATCGCATTTTCACTTGCGTTCCCGGTATTCATAATCCTTCGTGATTCGCCGTCATTCTCGTAGTTTTGCTGTCAATTTGCTGTCCTTGGAAGAATTTTGCTGTCAGACAAAACGCTCAGTAAGAGCCCTTCTTTGCTATCAAAAAATATCCAGTGTAGCAGCCAAACGCTCAAATGATTCCTGTTTTTTCTCCTCGGTCGCCTCGGCATAAATGTCCATCGTGGTCTGAATGTCTTTATGCCCCATGACCGATTGGATGACCTTCAGGTTGGTCTCTTTTTCGCAAAGCCTTGTGCAGAACGTGTGCCGCAGGTGATGTGCCGAAAAGTCCGGCAGCAGAACCGCTTCGCGATGCTGCTTCTTTGCTTCTACTTCCTCGCCTGCGTTGTAGTCTGCAATGATGCGCTTGATAGCGCGGTTCACAGACTGCGGATTCGGAACATTACCAAAGCGGTTGCAGAAGATGAAGCCCGACATACCATCAATCTCCACATCGTTCCAGCCGGATTCTTTTTGTTCTTCATGCAGCATTTCAAAGGCATCCTTTACGGTATCAAACATAGGGATCGTCCGAACGCCTGCTTCCGTTTTAGGCTTTGAGATGTGCAGAACCGAATTGCGGCTTTCGCCCACCGGGTAATAGACCAGGCTGTGATTGATGCTGATAGTACGCCGCTCATAGTCCAGATCATCCCAGCGCAAGCCCAACGCTTCACCAATGCGGCAGCCTGTTCCCAGCAGCACCGTAAACAGCGGCCACCAGTGGCAGTAGACCGGATGATTGGCGATATGCTCCATGAACGCCCGCTGCTGCGGAATCGTCAGGGCATGACGCACACCAGTGGTCTGCTCGGAACTTTTCTTGATTTCTGCCATCACACCATCCGTGGGATTCTTGCGGACGATCTCATCCCGAACCGCCAGCTGAAAGGTTGGATGCAACAGCGTATGAACGCTTTCGAGCGTGTTCGTCTGCAAGCCCTGCTTATCCAACAGGTAATTGTAGAACTGCAGCACATCCGAATACCGAATCTCCGCAATTTTCTTCTTGCCGAAGGTATCACGGATAAAGCGGTCATACATATAAAGATAGTTGCTCCGGGTGGTCTGGCGTAGATTCGTTTTCAGGCTCATGTAGCGGTCAAACACAAAGTTGACCGTTGCTTTGCCTGCAACGTAAATATCCAGACCGTCCATCTGGTCTTTAGTTAGCTGCGCTTCCTTCTCCCGAAGGGTCACAAGATCATTTGCGTAGATGTATTTGCGCCGTCCGAAAGGGTCAGTATAACAATACATATACCGCTTATCGGAAGCGCGTTGCACCTCTCCTTTGCGTAGTACACGTCCTCGAAAATCTTTTCGTGCAGTTGCCATATCAATTCTCCTTCCCGAAAGAAGAAGGGCCTGATACTTATTCCGGGTCAGACAAAACCTTGCTTAAACCCAGTAAGACAACTTCTGTGATAGTCATTTGGTGTTGTGCAGCATAAGAACGGATACGAGCGTATAGGTCGTCCTCCACCCGAATATTCACATAATTCTTCTTTGCATTTTCGGATTTTGGTCGTCCCATCTTTGCCATAATAGTTCTCAATCCTCCACAACATTAGTAAACAATTTGTGTAACAGAAAGTCAAGCCAAATTCAATCGATTATTTTCTGCCGAATGTAAGCATCTGCATAATTCTATTTTTGTGCCAACGTTAAAGGATGTGGAATGTCTCCAGATACCTTTCAAAAATCTAACAGTTTACTAAAGTCACCTTGTCGATTTTGTATACAGCCTTAGCCTCTTTAGCGAGTTCTGTGAATTTTGTCAGACCCATGCTGTACTTTTCGGCACCTTCTTGGTAGCGGACAAATTTCTTGGCGTTCATTTTTGTTTTCTCAACATCCTTACGCGAGTAAGCCATTTCTTAGTACCTCCGTTCATTTTGTGTAGGGGAAAATATGAAAAACTTGTATCTATAACGATACAAAAATACCGTGGAAAGAAAAGCAATCTTTCCACGGCACGATCTGTCGTTATAGCTGTGCGTTTTTATCCCTCTGCAATTCCAGACAGGCAACCTTTCCCGGCGCTGTGCCCTACAATGGCCTTGCGACCATTGCAGTATATTTTCTCGCATCTTGGCACGCTCGCAGATTCCCGGTCATGGCGCTGCTTCCCCAATGCGGTACAAGCAGAGGACGCTATTCTCTTTTTCGGAGGCTTTTACCCCTCCTATAGTATAAGAGAACACGTTCCCGGAATTTTTCGCAGAATTTTTCAAATTTCTTCTAAAAAAGTTAAAAGTATTCGAAGCTGCGCCTCTTTGGGATTGAAAGATGTCATGATATTTTTAAAAATCACGAGTATAATAATAACAGAACAGAAATACAAAATCACGAATGTGTGAACGGAGGACAGTATGGAAACATTATATGAGTA
>OJOK01001286.1_pt1 | contig 11031 bp, 6 predicted proteins | sample 1598051 | NCBI WGS metagenome assembly OJOK01 (sample SAMN01915205, study PRJEB22387) | human gut metagenome | isolation source: stool | host: Homo sapiens | place: USA
TACAGAAAATATTTTTTACTCCTAAATATTTCGCAAGGGATGAAAGGTTCTGAAGAGGCGTCACACTGTACTGTGGGAAACTTCTGTGGAACTCATTTGCTTTCTTTACATTTTCTTCGGACATCAGTTCCAGGTGTTTATCATCTGATTTCGGAACCTCGTTTACAGTCCATTTTAATCCTTCTGTCATAAAATGACCTCCCTAAATTTTCTTTTGGTTTTTTGACTTCCTGTTTGTTTCTAAAACTATCATACCATAAATTTTGGATTTTGCAATAGAAATATACAAAATTTTTTAGGTTTTTCAAAAAAAAATTAGGTTTTATAATTTGTACATTGATATAAGGATTTGGATATGATAAAATAATGAGTAATGTTCGTTTTATTTTTACAGGATAGACAGTAAAGTGGGTATAAAAGAGCAATACAAAAGATACAGAAGAGGAGAAAATATTATGGCAGTATTTCATGCATTCCGGGCACTTCGACCTACACCGGAAAAGGCTGCTGATGTGGCAGCACTTCCATATGATGTGGTAAACCGGGAAGAAGCAAAATCAATCGGAGATGAGAATCCCCTGTCCTTTCTTCATATTGACAGACCGGAAATGGATCTGGAACCTGAGACAGATCTGTATGATGATCGGGTTTATGAAAAAGCAAAAGAAAATCTTGACAATATGGAAGAAAAGGGAATTCTTGTTCAGGATCAGAAGGCCTGTTACTATATATATGAACTTGTAAGAAAAGGAAAGACACAGACCGGTATCGTAGGATGCAGTTCCATTGATGATTATATTAATGGTGTAGTGAAGAAACATGAGCTTACCAGAGAAGATAAGGAACAGGACAGGATCCACCATGTAGATTCCTGTAATGCAAATACCGGTCCTATTTTTCTGGCATGCAGATATCCGGATTCTCTGCTTACACTGATGAATAACTGGAAAGATCATCATGAAGCAGCATATGATTTTACAGAAGAGGATCAGATCACACACAGAGTATGGGTGATTGATGAAGATGAGGTCATTTCTGAAATAAATAAGGAATTTGCAGGGATTGATTCTCTGTACATCGCAGATGGACATCACCGCGCAGCTTCCGCTGTAAAAGTAGGTTTAAAGAGAAGAGAACAGAATCCGGGATATACAGGGGAGGAAGAGTTTAATTATTTCCTGTCTGTTGTATTTCCCTATGACCAGCTCTGCATTCTTCCTTATAACAGGATTGTAAAAGATTTGAACGGCCTGACTGTAAAGGCATTTCTGGGCGCCCTGAAGTTCAACTTTGAACTGATGCTGATGCCGGGATTTCCATGCAGGCCTGTAGAGAAGCATTGTATGGGAATGTATGTGGACGGACAGTGGTATCACCTGAAAGCATGGCCGGATATCTATGAGAAGAAGGACGTGGTCGGACAGCTGGATGTATCCATTCTTCAGGAAAAAGTCCTCAGACCAGTCCTGGGAATCGAAGATCCGCGCACAGACCAGAGAATCTCCTTTGTGGGCGGAAGCCATAAGGCAGCAGAGCTGGCAGAGATTGCGGACAGAACCGGCGGTGTAGCCTTTGTCATGTACCCGACATCTATGGAAGACCTGATGAAGATTGCAGACGAGAACAAATTAATGCCTCCAAAATCCACCTGGTTTGAGCCAAAGCTTCGGAGTGGGCTGTTTATACATAAGTTATAATTTGCCGAAGATGTCTTATAAAAATATTATAATAATTTCGCTGTAGACTTTTTCTTCCTTCAATGGTACAATTGGTTCTATACAAAAGAGAACGAAACGTACTATAACGAAAGGAGGGAAGAATGTGGAAGATGCGGAATTGAGAAATATCCTTTTTTCTATACAGGGAAGCATTGCCGGTTTTCAAAATGATATGTCCGATGTAAAGAACGATATCGCAGATATGAAGACAGATATTGCAAACATGAAGACGGATATCACGAACATGAAGGCAGATATCACGAACATGAAATCAGATATTGTGCAACTCAAGGGAAGCGTAAAAACTATAGAACTTAAACTGGAAAATGAAATTGGCAGAAAAATATCTGCCCTATTTGATGCACGTATGGATGAGCTTCGCTATAGAAAGGAGAATAAGGAAACTCGAGAGAAAGTTTTTGAACTGGATATGCGTGTAGACAATTTGGAAAAGGCCATCATGCCAGCGTAACTGTAACAGATGATTGTAAGGCTTGTACATAGGAGAAACAGGAAGAAATTTTATAACATAAAAAGTACATGAAATTTCTTCCTGCTAAATTTGTATAATTTTTGTAAATTTTTCAAAAAACAGTTGAAATCACAGAAATAATTTGTTATACTAACTTGCGTTACGGGGTATGGCGTAGCTTGGTAGCGCGCACGGCTGGGGGCCGTGAGGTCGCAGGTTCAAATCCTGTTGCCCCGACTGACATATGGTTAAATCGTTTGTAGTATATTTACAATGAATGATTCAGACGTATGTTCATTTCAAAAAAGCCAAATAAAGTTATAAGTAAAATGCAATGATAAGGAATAGTACACCCGGACCGGAGCACAGAGAACTGCTGGTTGCTGAGAAGCAGTGGAAGGAAATTGTGGAACTCGCCTTTGAGCAGCTGCCTGAAATTATACAAGAGTAGGTGCAGACGGTTTCCACCGTTATATGGAGAGGATATAAGAATACCGGATATCCGGAGATTCCGTATCCCATGAGTGTATGACATTGTTCATAAATAAGAGTGGTACCGCGTAAGATGATAATATCTTTCGTCTCTTGCAGATAAGTCTGTGGAGATGGAAGATTTTTTTATGTCTTTTTACAGTCAATCCCCACAGTCCAAACATAATATTTACATAACGGAGGAAGAAAAAATGATGAATCCAAGCAAATATCAGAGACAGTATTTTATGCCGCCTGTTAAATGCATGAAATGGGCAGAAAAAGAATATGTGGACAAAGCACCGATCTGGTGTTCTGTAGACCTTCGTGACGGTAACCAGGCACTGGTGATTCCAATGAGTCTGGAACAGAAAATTGAATTCTTTAAACTTCTTGTAAAAATCGGTTTCAAAGAAATTGAAGTAGGTTTCCCGGCTGCTTCTGAAACAGAATATGAATTTCTGCGTACCCTGATCGAGCAGAATCTGATCCCACAGGATGTAACTATTCAGGTTCTGACTCAGGCCAGAGAGCATATCATCCGCAAAACTTTTGAAGCTGTCAAAGGCGCACCGAAGGCAATTGTACATGTGTACAATTCCACCTCTGTAGCTCAGAGAGAACAGGTATTTAAGAAATCCAAAGAAGAAATCTTAAAGATTGCAGTGGATGGTGCCGCATTATTAAAGAAACTGGCTGATGAAACAGAAGGAAATTTCCAGTTTGAGTACAGCCCTGAAAGCTTTACAGGCACAGAACCGGAATACGCTCTGGAAGTATGCAATGCAGTTCTTGATGTATGGCAGCCTACAGCAGATAACAAATGCATCATCAATCTGCCTGTAACTGTACAGCATTCCATGCCGCATGTATATGCAAGCCAGGTAGAATATATGTGTGAAAATCTGAAATACCGCGAGAATGTAATCGTATCTCTCCATCCGCACAATGACAGAGGATGCGGTGTTGCAGATTCTGAAATGGGATTACTTGCAGGTGCAGACAGAATCGAGGGTACTCTGTTCGGAAACGGTGAGCGTACCGGAAATGTAGATATTGTTACACTTGGTATGAATATGTATTCTCAGGGTGTAGATCCAAAACTTGACTTCTCTGATATGCCACATATCTGTGAAATATATGAAGAATGTACCGGAATGAAAGTAGGCGAAAGAAGTCCGTACAGTGGTGCACTTGTATTTGCCGCATTTTCCGGCTCTCATCAGGATGCAATTGCCAAGGGTATGCACTGGAGAGATGACAAGGATCCGGATCACTGGAATGTTCCGTATCTTCCAATCGACCCGACAGATGTGGGAAGAAATTATGACGCAGATGTTATCCGCATCAACAGCCAGTCCGGTAAAGGTGGCGTGGGATATATCCTTGAGACCAAATTCGGTCTGAACCTTCCTCCGAAAATGCGTGAGGCAATGGGATATGCCACAAAAGCTGTTTCAGATCACAAACATAAAGAGCTTCATCCTGACGAAATTTTCAATCTGTTTAAACAGACCTTTGAGAATATCACAGAACCATACAGCATCAATGAAGTACATTTCCAGCAGAAAGATGGTGGTATTGTAACAAAAGTTACCTCTACTTTCCGCGGAAAGACAATCACTACAGAGGCATCCGGTAACGGACGTCTTGATGCAGTCAGCAATGCACTGAAGAAGGCATATGAGCTGAAATATTCCCTGGAAACATATCAGGAGCATGCGCTGGAGCGCAGTTCAAGTTCCAAAGCTATTGCTTATGTCGGTATCAAAAAGCCGGATGGAACGCTTGCCTGGGGTGCAGGCGTAGACGCAGATATCATTCGCGCATCTATTGATGCACTTGTAACAGCGATCAATAACCGTTAGATTGTTCCGACACGCCCGATTCTGTCCTGCTGTTTTTTGACTTCTGCAGGTCAGGCTAATATCCGCTTGGCAGGGAATAATATAGTTTACATAAAATATCAAAAATCAGATACCGGTCAGATTGTCCAGAGGACTTCCTGACCGGTATTTTTTTGTATTTATAAAAATACAAGAAAGTCTTAATGTACGCGATAAAGTACAATAAAGAAGCAAACTCCGATGAAAAGCTATCAGAATTGTATTTAATTAAAATCATAAAGGAAATTAATTGACATAACACTCATGTTTACGTATACTGACTGCATGGGCAGAAAAGTGTCCTAAATAAGTACAATTTACATTTTATTATCTCACTCCAGGCCAGTGAGAGATGCGCGGAAATATTTTAGAGAAAGAGGTAAAAGAATGAAAAATTTCGAACAGTGGAATGGCTTTAAGGGCAACCGTTGGAAAGAAAAAATCGATGTACGTAACTTTATTGGAATGAACTATACACCATATGACGGTGATGCTTCTTTCCTGGAAGGACCTACAGAAGCTACAAACAAACTGTGGGGCAAGCTCCAGGCACTTCAGAAAGAAGAACGTGCCAAAGGCGGAGTTCTTGATATGGAGACAGAGGTAGTTACATCTCTGACAGCATATGGTCCCGGATATATTGATGAAGAAACAAAAGACCTTGAAAAAGTTGTTGGTCTTCAGACAGATAAACCTCTGAAACGTGCTTTCATGCCATACGGCGGTATCAAAATGGCAGAGCAGGCTTGTGAAACTTACGGATATAAAGTAAGTGACAAGATTAAAGATGTTTTCCACAACTATGAATTTAAAACTCACAACCAGGGTGTATTTGATATCTACACACCTGAGATGAAAGTAGCACGTCACAACAAGATCCTTACAGGTCTTCCGGATACTTACGGACGTGGACGTATCGTTGGCGATTACAGACGTGTGGCTCTGTACGGAATCGACGCTCTGATCGAAGGAAAACAGAAAGACTTCGCAGCATGCGACCGTCAGGGTATGAGACGTTATGACTTCCAGCTTCGTGAAGAGATCGCTGATCAGATCCGTGCTCTGAAAGGCATGAAAGTTATGGCTGAAGCTTACGGATATGATATTTCACAGCCGGCTAAAGATGCAAGAGAAGCATTCCAGTGGCTGTACTTCGGATATCTTGCAGCAATCAAGACTCAGAACGGTGCTGCAATGAGTGTTGGACGTATCTCCACATTCCTTGATATCTATATTGAAAGAGACCTTGAGAACGGAACTCTTACAGAGAAAGAAGCTCAGGAGCTTGTTGACCACATGGTAATGAAATTCCGTATGGTTAAATTTGCACGTATTCCTTCTTACAACCAGCTGTTCTCCGGTGACCCGGTATGGGCAACTCTGGAAGTAGCAGGTATGGGACAGGACGGACGTTCCATGGTAACAAAGAACGACTTCCGTTTCCTGCATACACTGGAAAACATGGGACCGGCTCCGGAACCGAACCTTACAGTTCTGTATTCTTCAAGACTGCCTGAGAACTTCAAGAAATATGCTGCAAATATTTCTGTTACAACAAGTTCTGTTCAGTATGAGAATGATGATGTTATGCGTCCGGTATGGGGCGATGACTACAGCATCTGCTGCTGTGTATCTGCTACAGAGACAGGTAAAGAGATGCAGTTCTTCGGCGCTCGTGCAAACCTTGCAAAATGCCTTCTTTATGCGATCAACGGCGGTGTTGATGAGAAGACAAAACAGCAGGTAGGACCAAACTATCAGCCGATCACTTCTGAATATCTTGACTATGATGAAGTAATTGCAAAATATGACAAAATGATGGACTGGCTGGCTCATCTGTATGTCGGAACACTGAACATGATCCACTACATGCATGACAAATACTACTACGAAGCAGCAGAGATGGCTCTGATCGATACAAAGGTTGAGCGTTCTTTCGCAACAGGTATCGCAGGATTCTCTCATGTAGTAGACTCCCTGTCCGCTATCAAATATGCAAAAGTTAAAGCTATCCGTGATGAAGACGGTATTACAACAGATTTCCAGGTTGAGGGTGACTTCCCACGTTATGGTAATGATGATGACAGAGCAGACGAGATTGCAACAACTCTTCTGTCTACATTCCTTGAGAAACTGAAACACATCCATACTTACCGTGATTCCAAGCCAACCACATCTATCCTTACTATTACTTCCAACGTTGTTTATGGTAAGGCTACAGGATCTCTTCCGGATGGAAGAAAAGCAGGTGAACCTCTTGCACCTGGCGCAAACCCATCTTACGGTGCAGAGCAGAACGGTCTTCTTGCTTCCCTGAACTCTGTTGCCAAGCTTGACTATGAAGATGCTCTTGACGGTATCTCCAATACTCAGACAATCAATCCTGATGCTCTGGGACACAGTGATGATGAACGTTCAGAGAATCTGGTACATGTACTTGACGGATACTTTGATCAGGGTGCTCATCACCTCAATGTAAACGTATTTGGTAAAGAGAAACTGATCGACGCTATGGAACATCCGGAAAAAGAAGAGTATGCAAACTTCACAATCCGTGTATCCGGATATGCTGTTAAGTTCATCGACCTTACAAGAGAGCAGCAGTTAGACGTTATTGCCAGAACCTGCCACGACAGAATGTAATTAATGGATGATGATATAATGGATAATAAACAGATAAAAGGCTATGTTCATTCTTTAGAAAGCTTCGGGTCCGTTGACGGACCCGGAGTAAGATATGTGATTTTTTTAAGCGGCTGTGCCATGAGATGTCAGTTCTGTCATAATCCGGATACCTGGAAGATGAAGCAGGGAGAGCTTTATACGGCAGATGAGCTTCTTAAGAAAGCTTTACGTTATAAGGGCTACTGGGGCAGCAAAGGCGGTATCACTGTAAGCGGTGGTGAGCCATTGCTTCAGATGGATTTTCTTACAGAATTTTTTAAGAAGGCAAAGGCAGAGGGTGTGCATACGAATCTTGATACCAGTGGAAATCCCTTCACTGATCAGGAACCATGGCATTCCGGATGGCTGGAGCTTATGAAGTATACAGATCTTGTAATGCTTGATATCAAGCAGATTGACGAGCAGGAGCATATTAAGCTTACCGGTCATTCCAATAAGAATATTCTTGCGATGGCGCGGGAACTTTCTGATATGAAAAAACCTGTATGGATCCGTCATGTGCTTGTGCCGGGCGGAAGTGATAAGGATGAATATCTGCACCGGTTAGCTGATTTTATCCATACTCTTTCCAATGTGGAGAGAGTGGAGGTGCTCCCTTATCATACGCTTGGTAAGTTTAAATGGGAGAATCTGGGGCTTTCTTATCCACTGGAGGGGGTTAATCCTCCGACGCAGGAAAGGATTGATAATGCCCGGAAGATTCTTGGAGCTATCTGAGTAAAAATATATAGCTGTCATATCCTCTTTTTGGGGGTATGGCAGCTTTGTTTTTGGTTTAAAAAGGGGACGCGAAGCAGGCGTATAGTTGTACCGGATACGGTTTCGGCATCTAAGAGATTCTAAGCCCTCGAAAATCCGCTAAAAGCATGAGACGAAAAGTCCGGAATTACTCGCTGTCGCTCAGACAAGGGACTTTTCGTCTCATAACGCAGATTTCCGAGGACTAAGAATCTCTAAGATGCCTGCAAATGCATCCGGTACAACTATACGCCTGCTTCGCTGGTTTTGGTTAAGATATAATACAAGGTGGAGTGTGAATTATAAGAAGGACTTTGTTTATATAAAAATGAATTGAGACGTGAAATATATCCCCCGGGAGGGCTTGTTGGGGGGAGGGTGGATTTGATATAATTTTGGTCATATATGATTATAAATTGCGTGCATGGAGGTTGGCATAAGGTGAAGGATTTATTATCGGAGATTGAGAGTTACTGGACTACCCGGGCTGAGGGGTATTCTGAAGTTAATCATAAGGAATTGAATGGGATGCAGAAGGGGGCATGGCTTGAGGTGTTGAAAGGGCAGTTCCCGGAGAAAGCGAAGGATGAGATTAAGATTTTGGAGATCGGAACAGGACCTGGATTTTTTCCTGTTATTCTGGCTGAGGCGGGATATAAGGTGACTGCTGTTGATTATACACAGGAGATGTTGGATACTGCGAAGAGGAATGCCGGTAATCTTTGTGAGCGGATTTCTTTTTATAAGATGGATGCTCAGAATCTGGAATTTGAGGATGATGTGTTTGATGTTGTGATCAGCAGGAATCTGACATGGAATCTGAAGGATCCTAAGAGAGCTTATGAAGAGTGGTGTCGTGTACTGAAACCGGGCGGAAAGCTTCTTAATTTCGATGCAAACTGGTACGGTTATCTTTATGATGAGGAGAAACGCCTGTCTTATGAGGAAGACCGAAAGAGTGTGGAGAGTGAGCATCTGGATGATCATTACCTCTGTACGGATATTGACAGAATGGAGAAGATTGCACTGCAGATGCCTCTTTCTTCTATTAACAGACCGTCCTGGGACAGGAAGTTTCTGAAGGAGAACGGGTTTGAGTCTGTGGCAGTGGATACCGGGATCTGGCAGCGGGTGTGGAGTCAGGAAGAGAAGCTGAATTATCATTCTACGCCGATGTTTATGATCAGCGCTGTGAAGGAAGAGAAAAACGTCTGGTCCGAGAATGATGGAATGGGTGATTCTGATAGCGGATATGACAGGAAAAGAGATTTGGAGGATGCCATGCTGTGTGCTGCTCCGGGTACGAAAAAGAGCGGATTCCTGAAACTGGGCGGAGGTGAGTTTTCGCTTCCTTATACAGTAATCTGCGGTTCTCATCCCGGAAAGACAGTTCTGATCACCGCTGCGGTCCACGGAGGAGAATATGTGGGAATCCAGGCTGCTGTTGAGCTTGCAGATAAACTGAAGCCTGAGAAGATCCATGGAAGAGTGATCCTGGTTAAGACTGTGTGCAGGAAGGAATTTGAGGAGAGGAGCGGCAGTATCTGCCCGGAGGATGAGAAGAATCTGAATCGTGTATTTCCGGGGAATCCGCAGGGAACCAGGATGGACCGTCTGGCGTATGAGGTGGTTCAGAAGCTTCACAGTGCAGCAGATTATTATATTGATCTTCACAGCGGGGATGATTATGAGCAGCTTACGCCTTATATTTACTATGCCGGATGTGCAGATGAAGATGTGGTTCAGATGTCAAGGAAGATGGCAGAGCAGGCAGATGTTCCCTATATGGTAAAGTCTAATGTGGCATCCGGTGGTTCTTACAATTATGCTGCCGCATGTGGCATTCCCAGTGTTCTGATCGAACGTGGCCAGATGGGAGGCTGGAGTCCGGAGGAGGTTCATTCTACAAGAAAAGATGTGCGTAATATTCTGTGTGCGCTGGGTGTTTACGATGGCATGAGAAGTTACAGTAATTATTATCCCATGGAAATTGAAGATGTGCGTTATCAGTCTGCCAGTGTATCCGGGCTGTGGTATCCTGCCAAAAAACCGGGAGATATCATTAAGGTTGGAGAGTATCTTGGCTGTGTTAAGGATTATGAGGGAAATATTCTGGAGACAAGTTTATCCGATTTAAATGGAGTGGTTCTATATCAGACGGGAAGTCTTCAGGTTATTAAGGATGGTCCGATGATCGCATATGGCAGTTTCAGCAGAAGAAAGGATGAACGCAAGGAAAAGATCACAAATTACTGGGCGAAAAGAAGCGACAGTTTTATGGAACAGAGAAGAGCTGAGCTTCACAGTGATATGGCTGATAAATGGCTGAAAGAGATCGGGACTTTTCTTCCTGATGGAAAATTAAGGATTCTGGATGTGGGATGCGGTGCAGGCTTCTTTTCCATTCTTTTAGCAAAACTGGGACATGAAGTTACAGGAATCGATCTGACACCGGATATGATCATTCATTCCAGGGAACTGGCAAAAGAAGAGAACGCCTCCTGTACGTTTGAAGTAATGGATGCGGAAAATCCGGATTTTCCTGATGGTACCTTTGATGTGATCGTGTCCAGAAATCTTACCTGGACACTTCCGGATGCAGCAAGAGCATATAAAGAATGGATTCGTGTGCTGAAAACGGGAGGAATCCTGATCAACGCAGATGCCAATTATGGTGCAGATGATTTCTCAGATACTGCTGATCTGCCTGCCAATCATGCTCATTTTACAGTAGGCGATGCCATGATGCAGGAATGCGAGGAAATTAAACGCCAGCTTCCTATCAGTTCCTATGTACGCCCTGCCTGGGATCTGGAGACACTGGGAAAACTGGGTATCAACAGATTCTCCATTGATCTGGGTATCAGCAGCAGAATTTATACAAAGAAAGATGAGTTTTATAATCCAACCCCTATGTTCCTGATCTGCGGCGAAAAAAATAAATGTAATAATTGAGAAAAATGAAGCATATATTAAAGGGAGATTTCATTGATGGAACCTTCCTTTTTTCTTTTTTGCAAGCCAAAATGTTACAAAAATATGAAAAAAGCTTGACAAAATC
>OJOK01001288.1_pt1 | contig 11010 bp, 17 predicted proteins | sample 1598051 | NCBI WGS metagenome assembly OJOK01 (sample SAMN01915205, study PRJEB22387) | human gut metagenome | isolation source: stool | host: Homo sapiens | place: USA
CAGGGGGCGTTTCGATTTCGCCCCCTGCACCCCCTAACGACCAAAAGGGAGGGGCGCAGCCCCTCCTTTTTGGATTATCCACCCCGTGCTTCTGACGGTGCGGCATTGCTGCGCTCGCCGCTTTGGGGTGCCGCTTTTTTAGCTTTCTGCTGGATCGCCATTGCCAATAGGTTCATCGGGGATGATGTCTTGTAAAATGACTTGCTCTTCTGCGTCTAACAAGGCTTTTTTCAGGACTTCGCGGGCAAGGATGCCTTTGCCCGCATCATAAAGGTCGATGGCCTCGCTCATATTTTGGACCATCAAATGATATAGTGTCTTATACGTCGTCATCTTCATCACCTCATTTGTAGTTTAGAACAGAATATTCAAAAATTCAATAGAATAATTTGTTCTACGTATACTGTGTTTGGTGATAAACGTGAAGAGATACCGGCGCATCCGCGATTTGCGGGAGGATGCCGATTTGACACAACGTCAGGTCGGCGAAGCGATCAACGTTCCGCAGCGCACATACGCATATTATGAAAGCGGCGAAAGAATGCTGCCGCCGCACGTTTTGTGCGCGCTCGCTGATTTTTATGGCGTCAGCGTCGATTATCTTCTGGAACGAACTGATAAAAAGAACGAAAACGACCGCTGACGCGGTCGTTTTTTCTATTAAAATGTGGCGAGCGCAGCAACGCCGCCTTGGCAGGCATCAGCAAGATCGTACAAATCCAAAGTAGACAGAAATTAGGCTGTACTTCTACAAGATGGGCAGAGCGACAGCGGATAATAGGAGCAAGCAAAATTGTATCGCAGCAAAAAACAGCAGACACCCGATTCCGCAGGCTGAGCAGCTCTTCAAGCCCAAACCTCGCAATGGCGGGGTCAAGGGGCAGAGCCCCTTGTGTTCTCTTGGGGGATTCAAAGGGCCATTCTCTCACGTGAGAGAATGGCCCCCTTATCCCGTGCAGCGCCTACGGCGCTGCTTCCCCGTGCCTTTGGCACAAAAAAGAGCTCCCTCTGCCGAGAGAACTCTTTTTCGTTATTTTTTAATACAGCTTTGCGCCGGCCGGAATGTGAGGATCCACCATCAGCAAATGCAACTTTTCTTCGCCGTTTTCGTGATGCACGGCGGAGATGAGCATACCGCAGGAGTCAATGCCCATCATCTTGCGCGGGGGCAGGTTGACGATGGCGATAGCGGTCTTGCCGACGAGCTCCTCGGGCTCGTAATACTCGTGGATGCCGGAGAGGATGATGCGATCCTCGCCTGTGCCGTCGTCGAGCACAAACTGCAGCAGCTTCTTGGACTTCTTCACCGCCTCGCACGCCTTGATCTTGACGGCGCGGAAGTCAGACTTGGAGAAGGTGTCAAAGTCGACCTGGTCAGCGAACAGCGGCTCGATCTCGACCTTGGAGAAGTCGATGACCTCCTCCTTCTTCACTTCGGCGGGAGCGGCTTCCGCCTTGTCGGCCTTCTTGGGCATGTCCAGCGGCTTCATCGTCGGGATTTTCGTGACCAGCCTTAGATAAGCTCCGCTTAGCGTCTATAAGTCCAGACCGGCATCTACTCGTTTGAAGCTGGGGTAAGCTCAGTTACGCCTAATTCAGATAGCGGAAAAACTAATGGCGTAAGCCGTGGAGTAAGCTGGCGTAAGGTGGCTTCATTTTTTTGAAAACGAGCCGTGTGCTATACTGAAACTAATCACTTAAACAGTATAACACACGGCTTAACGAAACTCAATATTTTCAATTCAGTTTACAAGCATTTCGATTTTTCCATTCTAAAAATCTCGCTCGAAGCACTTGAACATCTTTCTCGGAATCCGTATGGAGATAGATATGATTGCAGATAAATAGCGTTTTGATTTCCGCTGCCATTTGCGAAGTATCCGCAGTTCTTTTAATAAGGTAGTAACCCAGCCGGTTACTTTGACAAATGTGGGCTTTCACGCTTTGCTCTCTTTTCTCCGTCACGGTTGCTCCGGCAATATCGACCGCACAATGTAATTCAGGGAGGTATGCAACAAGTCGCATTCCAAGCTCCGAGTCGCTATTGCTTTTGACCGTAATGCCGTTCTGTGCTCCATACATCATTATCAGCATCTGCGGGAGAGCCTGTTGAAACTCCGCTTCACATTGAGGGCAACCCTTTTGCTCAATAGTTCTATCTGTGATTTTGGCACGGTAAGAGTGTCCTGCTCCGCATTTCCACCAAACGACCTTCATTGAGTTTCTCGATACATTGCTCGGTGTCCACTTGGAGTTCTTTTCATAGTCCCATTCTGAGAGTAAGTGAGGATCAGTTGTTCCAAGATCATTATAGCCTTGCAGAACGGCTCTCTCAGCACAAACAGGACACATACCGCCTTTGACCCGTGCTTTGACGACGGCTTTCCATTCATAGCCGCAGGTATGGCATTTCCACCAAACATTCTTTGTTGACTTCTCATTGACCGCATCGGGAGTTAACGGCAGGTTTTTATCCGACCACTCTATGGCAAGCGACGGGAACTTCGTTTGCAGGTCATTAAAGCCTTTGAGTAGCTTTATCCCGCTACAATAGGGACACTGACTTCCTCCGGCACGGGTTGAAATCAATGTGTTCCATTCGTGACCCAAGCGACATTTCCACCAAACTTTAATATTCTTGAAAGCCGTAACCTGATCCGGCGTCAGCGGAAGGTTGCGCTCTGACCACTCCGCAGCGATTTCAGGGAAACGGCTTGCCAAGTCGTTGAAGCCCGGTAGTACAAAGTTGTGTGAGCAGTAGGGACAACCTGTACCGTTCACTGTCCGGCTTTTCACGGACGCCGTCCATTCGTGTCCGAGCTTGCACTGCCATATTACCTTCCTGTGCGTAGCCGCTGTAATCATCGACGGTCTTAGCGGCTCATTCTTGGGCGACCATTCCTTCGCAAGCTCAGGGAACTTACTCTCAAAGTCGTTATAACCTTGAAGCACCCTCGCTCCCGAACATATTGGACATTGCTCGCCTGCGGAGCGAGCTTTAATGCTTGTCTGCCATTCGTGACCGCAAGACCCTTTCCACCACACAGTTTTATTAGACCCAAAGGTCACTGTATCGGGAGTCAACGGTGAGTTCTTTTCTGACCACTCTGATACAAGATGCGGTCGCATCTTGCTTAAACTATTCTCCATATCTGAACGCTCCATTTCTCATTACTGCTTATAGTATAATTTCCATCCTCAGTTTTGAGAAATGTGCGAAAAAGGGAAAGCACTCTGCGAATTACTCACAGAGTGATTTCCCTTCAAGTTTCCAGCTTGGTTGTCATATAGTCGTCAAAGGCAGTGATCTCTTTCTTTTTCAGAGCGTCGGTCACATCAACATAGATATTCATCGTCGTCGATACATCAGCGTGTCCCAAGATGCTCTGAATGAATTTGAGGTTTGCTCCCGACTCACATAGCCTTGTTGCGAATGTGTGCCGGAGAATGTGACAACTGAACTGTGGCAGAAGAACCGGATCAGAGTCTACTCCATATTTTTCGAGGATTTCATCATTACAATCTCGCATCATACGGCGGAGTGCTTTGTTGAGGTTTCCCTGATTTTGAACATCCCCGTAACGGTTGACAAAAATAAAGTCGTCATAACCGTCCACTCGGCTCTTACTGCTGATTTCAGCCTGAGATTGAAACTCTCGCTCCATTAAGAAGGCTTGTTTCACCCCCTCGGTCATCGGGATTTCTCGTTCACCGGCTTTTGTCTTGGGCGTGTTGATGGAAAAGTAGCAGCCCTTTTCGTCACGGTGATTATAATAGACAAGCGTGTGGTTGACTCGGATAATGCCCTTTTTCAAGTCAATGTCGCTCCAGCGAAGCCCGGTGATCTCACCGACTCGCATCCCCGTGTTTGCCATAACATAGAACACTGGATACCAGTGGGTGTCCTTGGGATGGCTGAGCATATAGTCAAAGAACAACTTCTGCTGAGCCACGGTCAATGCCTCTTTCTTCTCACGCTCAAAGCCGTGGGAGAGCTTCAGTTCTTTGAGCATATTGTCTGTTGGGTTCTGTCGAATCATTCCATCATCGACTGCCACCTGAAAGACTTGGTGGAGTACATTATGGACATTATCTATCGTGGCAATCTTCAGAACTTTGCCGTCAGCAAGGGAGTTGTAGAACTTCCGTACATCAGACTTTTTTACTTGGACAAGTCGGTTCTTTCCGAAAGACGGTTTTACAAACAGCTCATACATATAAATATAATTCTTGAATGTGCTGTCCTTGATTCCCCTTTTGAGCTGACACCAAAGATTGAACATCTCATTTACGGTGATGCTTTTGACATCCGACCGTATTCCGTCGTGCTTGTCCACGATGATCTGTTCTTCCTGCTCTCTCAGCTTTTCCAGCGTCGGAGCATAAATAGAATGCCTTTTTCCGTCAGGCGTTGACCAACGGTACGCATAAGTGCCGTTGGGACGCTGGGTTTCTCCTGTTTTAAGCCGGGTACGGTTGCTGTCGAACCTTACGCCGACCTGTTTCTTTTTAGTCATAGTAACCTCCTGTTTTAGATTGAGAAGCTCTTAATCAGGAACTCCTCTAATTGCTTGCGCTTTAGAAGCCTTTTTGTACCGACCCATAGAACAAAGTCACACGACTCACGATTCGACAGCTCACGAAGTTTATCCGTTCCGATACCAGTGTAAGCGGCGGCTTCTTCTAAAGTCAGGTTCATTCTCTCCCAAAGGGGAACTCGGTTATCTTTTTCCTGCTTGGTCATATCGGTTTCCTCCTTCATTTTCGTTTGGCTTTAGGATACCGATAACCACCGTTTGGGACAACGATGCGATTTTGCGAATCGCATCGTTGATTGTTAGATTGAATAGGCTCTTTCCAAAAACTCATCGAGCTTTTTCCTTTTGATGAGCCGCTTTGTGCCGTTCCACAAGACAAACTCGCAATCCTCTCTGTCGGACAACTCTCTTAGCTTATCTGCGCCAATCCCTGAGTAGGCTGCCGCTTCATAAACGGTGAGGTTTGCTTTTTCCCAAAGAGGAACGGCATAGTCTTTACTGGGCTTTCCCATTCGTGCCGCCCCCCTTATGCTTCATAGCCTTGCGTAACTCCGAAAGGTTTGAGTAACGATATTCTCGACTGTTGTACTCATCGGATTTATAGAAAGCAGCGGTGACTCCATCAAAAATCCGAAGTAAAGCATCCTCATTCAGATTTTCGGTTGCGAGGATTTCCCTTACGGTCACTCCACTTAAAGGCTGGTGTTTCTTTTTCCATTCCCGATATGAGAAATACTGGTCGATCTCGTCGTTATAAATACCTTCGTCAATCCGTCTGTCCGGCTGGAGAATATGGTAAATACAAAGAAGCATTTCTTCAGCCCTGTTATTATTGATGCGGCTAATGTTCAGCAGGTCGAATACACGCAAATCAACGACATCCTTGACCTGCCGAAAACCGACATCAACAAACGGGTTTGCGACCTTATACTCATCTACCTTTCTCCATTTTGGGGAGTCGAATTTGACCATCATTACCTGTTTCATTATTTATGCTCCTATCTGTTTGCGTTTTTTGCTCTCTACTAACCAACTGGGAAAAATTTTTCGATTTGAACGAAAAAACTTTTAGAAACGGAGCATATTTTTTAGACGCTTCAGAATAGCAGCTTTCTGACAGTGGATCGTGCTTTGTGTTTTTCCGACTTTTTTGGCATATTCTCTCTCCGTCATAGGAAAATCTGATATGATTAAGCTCTCTATCAAATCTCTTTCTTCGGGGAGTAGTGCAGCGAGTGTTTCTTGGATATGTGCTTTTTGAAAGCGGCGCAGGACTTCCTCAACAACATCGGATTGATTATCTGCCAGCAATTCCTCGCCGGACATTTCATCCTCTGTGGTTATCTGTGTATTATAGGAAAACACCGTCATCCCGGACTGTTTCTCGATTGATGCAAGATAATCGTGTCTATCTTTCTCGGATCGCCACTGTTTTGCGGTTTCAGCTCCACATTCAGCGATGATAATCACATCGTCAACAGAGCAGGCATCTAACTGCCCAAAGCACGCTTTTCGTTTCTGCCCCTCCGGGGTCTTAACGAAGTTCATAAACTCGAAGCTGTTCATTACGATCCAGTTATTGCCGTCAGCGGGCTGTTCGGGGTTCTTTTTGACAAGGTATATTTTTCTCATTACCGTAATCTCCTTTGAATTTTGAATTTGGTTTTCGGGTTCAAAATTCGGAGATCACGGATATTCAGCGATATAGCAGAGCCACTTATTTAGCATCGAAAAAGGCTTCCTTTCAGAGATTTCTCTGCCGGAAGCCCTTGGTCGGTTGTTCTTGCCGAAAAAAAGAAGCCACCGGCAAGACAGGGTAAGCCTATGGCTTACTGTCTTGTCGGTGGCCTCTCATATCTGCATAGCAAGTTTGGTTTAACCAACCGAAGTGTTCAAAGCAAGTGACCTGGAGATGGAATTACGCAGTCTGTTTCACCTCAACCATTCCGTCGTTTTGCCGTATTCAGTTTTTAGTCGATCAATAGTATCGGATTTGCCCTTCCGGGGCATAAAGGTCAATCTTGTCGTGTCGGCGTCCTTTCTGGACTCGAACCGCTACGGTTCCGCACCGTTTACACTCATACTTGATTTTCCCCTCATCATTTCTATATCCGTAAAGCAATGCACCGCAGTTGGAGCAATACATCGGTATAGGGGTCCAATTATCTTTTGTCACGCACATCACCTCATTAAGTTCCTTGACGCTTTCAGGGCTGATGAATGGTGGCATCCTTAGAGAACTGCTCTTTTCTTGCCTTCTACAAACCACTTTCCGTTTTCTTCATCGAAAAGGAAGGTTTCCGTGCCGCATATCATTACTGTATAACGAAGCCCTGTTCCACCGACCTTGGTCGATGCCGCACGACAGCAGTGCCTTACACGGTCGATCTCGTAGACCTCACCATCTTCAAATTTGATTTTTCGGGGTCGAGCCGTTCCATCCGTCTTATGGGTAACATCGACTTCCACATATACCTTGCGCCGTTCTTCTTCCATCTCTACACCTCATAATTTTTTATACTGGCAACCAACCTACCCAAATGGCGATAGCCATCCAATGGCTTGTCAGAAACTTTGAACTTAGGGCAATCATCGCCCGAATTGTTCAGATAGCAGGAAAGGCGTCCGTCCTTGAAGTCCTTGCTGACATCAAAGATAAGAAACATCCCCTCATAAATGCCGTAGTGAGTGAAATGGTTCCCTCCATCTGCACGGAAAATAATCAGATCATTGCTGCACCCCTGCAACAAACAAGACGGCATCGAAACATAGGTTTCGATCTCATCGGGCACAACAATTTCATCAATTTTGTTACTGCTTGTACTAATCATACTGACCTCCTTAACAAAGCACCCCGGTCGGCATAGTAATCTCAGGCTTTTCACTCGGCATCCGGAGATTTTGAAAAAGAATGCCGTTGCGGATGCTGTTCTTGCCGAACCGCTGGCGAATGGTTTCAATGCACTGGTCGAGCCTTTCTGCTTTCTCAATCTTTTCGATATTCATAAACAAATCGACTTGTCGGGGCGTGTCCTGTGGCACCAAGTTGATTGCCTGAATCGTGACTGAGCGAATCGGGTTCCTCCAGTCGTATCTTTTTTCAAAGAGGGCAAAAGCCGCTTTTGCGATCAGCATTGGGGATTGTGTGGGCATATCCAATGCCGTTTGCCATTGCTTTGAAAAAAGTGTGTTGTCCCGTATGTGAATGGCGACTCCATCCGCACACTTTTTGTGGACACGGAGTTTATGTCCGATGTCCTGCGTCAATTCGAGAAAGACGGGCCACACCTGCTCGTCGTTCTCCAAATCTTCGATGGTAGTAATTCCGTGTCCCACGCTCTTAACCGGAGAAACAAAGTCGGCGTTCATAACACGGGATCGGTCATTACCGTTTGCATACTGCCAAAGGGCAATTCCGTTTTTACCGAGCCGTCGGTTCAGAAAGTCAGGATCGGTCTTAGCTAAATCGCCAATGGTTCTAATGCAATAGCTATCTAATACACGCTGCGTTGCCCGTCCCACACCGAGCAAGTCCGCTGCGGGGAGTCCCCATATTTTGTCTCGGAAAGTGTCTTTCGGTATGACCGTCACAGCATCCGGCTTTTTCATATCCGAGCCGAGTTTGGCAAATATCTTATTGAAAGACACGCCGACTGAGATGGTCAACCCCAGCTCAAACTTGATTGTTTCTCTTATGTCATTTGCCACCTTTTCAGGGGAACCAAAGGCGTAGTCTGTTCCGCTGATGTCAAGCCAGCACTCATCCATTCCATACGGCTCAACTTGATCTGTGTAACGCTGGTAGACATTTCTTGCAAGTTTAGAGTATTTGATATACTCCTCAAAGTGCGGAGGCACTACAACAAGGTTTCTGCATTTCTGCTTTGCTTGCCATACAGCATCGCCGGTTTTTATCCCAAAGGCTTTTGCGGCGTAGTTTTTGGCGAGAACAATACCGTGTCGTTCTTCTACCGAACCACAGACTGCGACAGGATACTTCTTCAAAACCGGGTCGAGCATACACTCAACCGACGCATAAAAGTTGTTCATATCGCAATGCAGTATTGATCTGCTCAACTAAATCACCTTATTTCTTGGAAATTCTGCGAAACCTCTTGACAAACCAAAGTGTCGTGTTGTATCATATGAACACGACAGAAGTGTCGTCGTTGTGATTCAGATTATAGCACGACACCAATGTCGTGTCAATAAGAAGTGACGAAAAAAGTGTCGTGCTGCTAAAAATAGAAATCTTATGGAGGGAATTGATAATGAAGTTCAGCGACAGATTAAAAGGGCTGAGAGAAAAAAATGATATGACGCAGGAGCAGCTTGCTAAGGTTTCCGGTGTTTCCCCCCGTACCATACAGAGATACGAATGCGGAACCTCTCGTCCTCGCTTGGATGCAGCGGAGAAGCTGGCAAAGGCACTTAATATTTCCGTGGATCAGCTTCTGGGTACGGATGGTATGCTCGTTGCTCAGGCTGCGGAGCAGTACGGCGCACGAGGTGCCAAACAAGCGCAACAGCTCACAGATGAAGTAACTGGTTTGTTTACCGGCGGCGAGTTGGCACAGGATGATATGGATGTTATGATGCAAGCTATTATGGATGCCTATTGGCTGGCGAAAGAGAAAAACAAAAAGTACACCCCAAAGAAGTACCGTTCTAAGGGCAAGCAGGACTGAGTCCCGTTTATGGGACACATTGTGTGTTAGAATGGAAACAGGAACAAACTGAAAAGGGGTGAAGCCGATGTATGTAAGCACTTCGGAAATCGTACAAAAAGCAAACTCCATCGTTGCTCAATGCGGAACCCGTGATCCTCTCAGAATAGCAAGGGACTTAGGAGTCGAGGTAATGTATTATCCGTTCAATGAACAGCGTGGAGCATATAAAGTCTTGATGCGTAATCGCTTCATCTTTATCAAAAATGATCTGCATCCGGTTATGGAGAACATCGTGCTACTTCACGAATTAGGGCACGATGCTTTACACCGGGAGGAAGCCACGAAAGTCGGTGGCTTCAAAGAGTTTGAGATCTTCAATATGCGGGACAACCGTATGGAGTACGAAGCCAATCTCTTTGCCGCACAGATTTCCCTATCAGATGAGGACTTCCTTGAACTTGCGGAAAGAGGATACGACACGCAGCAAATCGCACGGACATTGAATTCAGATATTAACCTTGTCGCTCTAAAAGCCGATACGCTGATTTCTCAGGGCTACCGTTTGCGCCAGCAGGAACACTGTAACGATTTTCTAAGATACGACAAATAACTAAGATGCCACCCTTTCGGATGGCATCTTTTTTATCACCTTTAATCAGCGCAAGCCGGTTTAGTTTTTTAGCTCAAACCCGAAAGAGAGCGCATCACCAAGTCGATGTCTTTGTTTTCAAGTTCCTGAATGATGTGCAGATAGGTTTTTTGCGAGGCAGCGAAAAAGTGCGGCGTTCATAGAAAAGACACAGGGCGGTAAGATAATTGTGCTTGACAAGTTTACTTGGCATTGATATAATAATGACAAGAAAACTTGGAAAGGAGCGATTCTGTTCAATGAATAAAGAGAAGATTTTGGAAAGCAGCCGCAGAGAGAACAAAAACAGGGATTTGGCGGAAATGGAAGTAACCGCGCAGGCAGGAAATATTGCCGGTCGTGTTGGTGCTGCGGTCTGCGTTGTTCTCACGCTTATCTTTCGTATCTTTACAAAAACATACTTTCTGAGTCCGTGGGTTGTTTATTTTAGCATTCTTACCACCCACACTCTTGTAAAGTATGCAAGGCTAAAGAGAAAAACCGACTTGATCCTCGGTATTCTCTATTTAGCGATGTGCCTTACATTTCTTGCCTTTTTTGTCCTGCGGCTTGTGGAGGTCAAGGGATGAATGACGAACTGAAATTGAAAAACACCCTCAAGGAAGTACGCACAGAGAAAAAGCTATCCCAAACACAACTGGCGGAAATGATTGGTGTATCGAGAAACACAATCAGTTCCATTGAAACAGGGCAATTCAATCCGACCGCAAAGCTGGCATTGATCCTCTGCATTGCTCTGGACAAGAAATTTGAAGAACTGTTTTATTTTTAAGGAGGAAGCGAATGGATAATATCGCTCTGTTGATCTTAGGCATATTCATCTCCGTTATTGGAATCGTGAATATGACTGGAAATATCAGCACAATACATTCCTACAACCGAAGAAAGGTCAAGGAAGAAGATGTACCGAAGTATGGGAGAGCCGTCGGCACAGGTACGCTTATCATCGGTGTATCTTTGATAGCGGCATTTGTCACAACTTTCTGGAGCGAAAAGGCAATGTCTTTCATTGTTATTCCGGCGCTCGTCATCGGCTTGGGCTTTATCTTGTATGCACAGTTCAAGTACAATAAGGGAATCTTCTAACTCATTTTTTTGAAAACCTATTGACTGGCACCTTGGGGAATAGCTTATCCTGTATGTGGAGGTGAGT
>OJOK01001294.1_pt1 | contig 10992 bp, 6 predicted proteins | sample 1598051 | NCBI WGS metagenome assembly OJOK01 (sample SAMN01915205, study PRJEB22387) | human gut metagenome | isolation source: stool | host: Homo sapiens | place: USA
TGGCAAATATATTTGAATACAAGGGAACGAAGATTTTCGTCAAATTCATATAATGCAACAAGGTCGGTAAATTTTGTTCCATTTTCATATGTTCTGGTCATTGGATTATAAAATATATCTTTGTATCCATCAATTAAGGAGTAATAGCCAATATCATGCAATTTCCCCTCAGCATATGACAAATCGGAAATATTAAGTTGTTTTTTCTGAGTCAGAATATTTATCTGATCAGAGTATGTAATAAAGGGTTTAATTGGCTTCTTTGGCATATTTTTCTCCATGTATTTTTGTAAAAAAAAGGAAGGCCCGCAGGTCTTCCTTCCGGTCGCAGGCATCGCAAGTTTCTGCAACCTGATCACTGACAAGCATTTTAATACGAGTCTTTCTAAAAGACAAGTGCTTTCTGCGAACATTGTCCATTTGCACCATGACTCCTGCATTAGTTCCAAGATTACTTATAAAAACAATCTACAGTTTGGAAAAATCTATTCCAAACCAATTGGCAATTTTGCTTTGAATGTTCTCTCTTTCAAGCAGGTTCAATGGTTTTCTAATAATATCTTCTTGCTTCTACCTTAAGATATTATGAGAAAGAATGCTTTCCCTATTAAAGACTTTCAGGATAAATTCCAACAAATGAGAGCAGCGGAAGTACACGGAAATCATGTAAAACAATTTTCACTTTCTGGGCTTTTTGCCCCTTAACAGAAATGATCTTCTTATAACCAATTACTGTTCCTGTGTAAATACTGTTCCATATTTCCCCCTCTTTAACAAATATCTCAAATTTTTCCACTCTCTGACTATAGCAGACAGCCTCTTTTAATACCAGATACCCTAAGTTGTATGAACCGTCCAGACAAATGGTTATTTCTACTGGCAGTTCGCTGCTTTCAGGCTGAAACCAGGTTTCTGAAGTATCATCTGTCAAATCAGAAACCGGATGCGTCGGATCTTCATTTTCTGAAAAAATATGTGCTGTACTCATTAAATTATGAGTAAAAGATTTCTTTTTCCAACTTCCAAATTCTTCCAGACGTTTAACATCATTTTCATGAAGAAGCCCGTTTGGCATAGGTGGAATATTTAACAAAAAGGTTGCATTTCCTCCAACAGCCCCAATATAGATATAGATCAGCTCCTCCAGACTTTTCACCTGATCATCTTCTTCTGGATGATAAAACCATCCAGGTCTTATAGAAGTATTTACTTCTGCCGGATACCAGATCAGATTCGTTTCACCTTCAAGCGCTCTTCTGCTTCCAAGATCTTCCATGTCGCTGGTGATCCGGCGCATTCTAAATTCCTTATCATCGGTCTGCTGGCTTCTTTCCTGTACACTCTCTGCAAGTGCTGTACGTGCAGGAACAACACTCCACTCAGATTTTCTTACATCGCCAGCTTCATTTCCGCACCACCTGATATCCGGCCCACACACACAGATACATGCGTCTGGCTGATATTTTCTGACACATTCATAATAGCGTTTCCAGTCATATATCTGTTTTTTTCCATTTGGTCCTTCTCCGCAGGCACCATCTAGCCAGACACTAAAAATATCTCCATAACCGGTGAGAAGCTCAGTCAGCTGTGCCAGATAGTAATCATCATATTCTTTTCCGCTTCCGTAACAAGGCTTGTTGCGATCCCATGGTGAAAGATAAATTCCAAATTTCATCCCATAACGACGGCATGCTTCAGACACTTCCCAGACCACATCTCCCCTTCCATTTTTCCATGGACTGGAGACAACGCTATGGCTGGTATATCTGGTCGGCCACAGGCAGAAACCATCATGGTGTTTACAGGTAAGGATTACCCCTTTCATACCTGCATTTTGTGCTGCAGACACCCACTGGTCTGCAACAAACTCTGTAGGATTAAAAATTTGTGGTGTTTCTGTTCCATCTCCCCACTCACGATTGGTATATGTATTCATTCCAAAATGAAAGAACGCATAAAACTCTGTTGCCTGATAGGCAAGCTGGCGGCTGGAGGGAACTATTTTTATTAATTCCTGATCAGTTGGCATTTTATTTCCCCTTTCATTTTACCCTTTTAACCCGCCTGCACCAATTCCCTGAAGCAGATATCTTTGTCCAATCAGATAAATAATGATTGTTGGAATCATAATAATTACAAGTCCTGCAAACAGTGCACCCCAGTCCGTGGCATATTTCTGCACTTCAAACAAGTTTGCCATTCCGATGGGAAGAGTTTTCTTTGCATCTTCCGTGAGAAGAACAAGTGCCAATGGATATTCATTCCAGAAGCCCATGGCACTTAACATCGTAATGGTCGCAATTCCGGGTTTTGCAAGAGGCACCATAACTCTTGATAGCAGTTGGATATTAGTAGCACCGTCAATTCTTGCAGATTCCTCGTAATCTCTGGGTACTGCAGACATAAAGCCCTGTAAAGTAAAGATACAAAAAGGAAACTGCATAACTGCATAAACAAGGCATAGTACCGGCAGGTTATTTAATCCATTCACAGCCTGTAATTCCAGAAACAAAGGAATCATAATGTAGGTAGCCTGCAGAAAAATACATGCCATATAAATGGCAGAGATCAGTTTGCTGCCCGCAAAACGGTATCTTGCCAGTACATAAGAAATGGGAATAACCAGAAGCAATAGCAATACAGTGGAAAACACAGTCACAAATATGGAATTTCCAAAATAAGCGGCGATATTTGCTTTCTGCCATGCTGCCACAAAATTATCCAAATTCAAAGCTGTGGGCAATGCATAGGGATCTGTCAAATATTCTGCATTTGTCTTAAACGCAGACATCAGGTTCCAGAAAAGCGGGTACAAAAAGATAACGGTAAACAGAATCATCAGGATTCTGATACACCAGGTTCTTACAGTTTTCATCAGTCTCCCTCCTATTCTTTTTCAGATGATACTTTTTTAGAAATCATTGCAAGCACAATTGCAAGAATCAGGGTAAACATGGCGATTGCCATGGCATATCCAAAATTAGCGTTTCGCATACCCTGCGTATACATATACTGTAAAAGCACACTGGAAGCACCGTTTGGTCCACCGCCTGTCATAACGTTGGACAGAGTAAAACTTAAATTGATAGTACCAGACAGGGAAAGTATATAGGTCGTTCCAATGGATCTGCGAAGCAGCGGAATGGTAATCCTAAAGAACTTCTGCACTCCTGTTGCACCGTCAATGGAAGCAGCTTCATAAACCTCCTGGGAAATCCCGTCAATGGAAGCCACATGCATAACCATATAATAACCAATAGCCTGCCACACCAGGGCTGCACCGATACACCAGAGAGCCGTTTTTCCCTCTCCAAGCCATGCGTGTTTCCAAGTGGAGAAATGGAACAGATCCAGCATATGATTCAGAATTCCTCTTGTGGGATTAAACACAAAAGACCACACAATACCAACTACAGTCATGGAAACAATACTTGGGAAAAAGAATACGGTCCGGTAAAATGACTTTTCCTTGAGCTGTCCCTGAGTAAGGATAAATGCAAATACAAGACTTAGAAATATGGTCACAGCCGGGATTACCAGCATCAGCTTAAGAGTATTAAACAGTGCCTGAAGAAAATCCTTATCCTGGAACATATACTTGTAATTATCCAAAAATACAAATTTGCTGTTAAAGCCTACGCTAAGTGCAGTGGAACTGGTAAAAGACAGATAAATGGCATTTACCATAGGCACAATCATAAAAACAATGGTTAAAATCAATGCAGGAAGCGTACACAGGGCTATAAATAATCTGGGCTTCTTTACCACGCTTGTTCACCTCTTTAAATTTAAAGTATTTAATAAATGTGGATGACATCACCGATTGGCGATATATCTGTTCAGGGTTACAAAAGGCTGCTGCATAGCATACACTGTGTAGCAGCCTTTCCATGCTTTACCGTTTTTATCCGGCTGGTATATGAAGTTTAGTTGGCAGCTTCCATATCAGCACGAACCTGTGCAAAAGCATCTTCCACATTCTGTGCCCACTCTTCCACTGTCATTTCATCATTCATAACAGATGTAATCGGATTAAATATCTCATCTTTCGGGTTAACCTTGCAGTCAGCCGGAACTGCTGCGAAGCTCATAATCAGGGAGGAGGCATTTGCCTCTTCGTAGATTCCGTACATGTTGTAGATTGCAGTAGACAGCTTATCTTTTGCTACTTCACGGGCACTCTTGGTAGCATAGAGGGCACCGGAAGCTTCTGCAAAAGCAGATACAGATTCATCACTATACAGGAAACGAAGAAATTCTTTTGCAAGTTCTGGATTCTTGGCAGCTGCCGGAATGGAAAACTGCTCGCAGCTGTCAAATACATAGTGCACATCGTCTGCGTTCTCGGTCGGGATCGTAGCCATTGCAAATTCAAATCCATCTTCTCTTGGCGCATCCTGCATCTCATTTTCCATCCAGGTTCCGTTTGTGATAAATGCAGCTTTTCCAAGCATCATCTCTGTCTGAGACTCTGTATGGTTCATACCAACAGTGCCCTCTAACAGATAGCCTTTATCTGCAATCTCTTTAATATGACTTAAAGCCTTTAACACACCCTCATTATTAAAGGAACCTTCTTCGTAATTGGCAATCTTAGTAAGTGCTTCTTCGCCGCACTCATTTGCAATTGCCGGCCAGAGCATTTCTTCCATGTATCCCGGATAAATTCCCTGATATGTGAAAAGTGCACGTCCGTCAATATCTTTTACCTTATCACCAAGTGCAAAGAACTCATCCCAGGTCTTCGGCACTTCCAGATTATTCTCATCAAAGAATGTTTTGTTGTAAATCAGACCCTGCGGACCACTGTTGAATGGTGCCAGATAGATCTCATCATCTCCGTATGGTGCACACTTTGTACTGGAAAGGATCCCATCTGTAATATCATCGCGAAGGGTACCGGTTCCAGCATAATTTTCTCCGTCAAAAACATCATCCAGGTTGAGAAGTGCATGATCTTTGATCAGGGAAAGGATTACACCATCCTCACCACCATCGTTAAGACAGATAAAATCAGGTGCATTTCCAGCTACAATCTGTGGACGGATGATATCTCCAATTGTAGGGCTGATAGTCATGTTTACTTTCACGCCCTCATGGCTTTCTTCAAAAAGCTCCACCATCTGATTCCAGTAAGCATCCCCATATCCCCCCTGGAAAATGGCAATGTTCAATTCCTGTTCTTCTGCCTCTGCAAATGCAGTAAGCGGGGAAAGTACTGTTGCTGCGCTCATAGCAAGGATCATAGCAGAAGCTGCAAATCTTTTCTTCATAGGTTGTTTCCTCCTTCTTGTTGGCTTTTATTATGTTTGCCTGATGATATTAGTATAATGGAAAATCTTCTTGTGGTAAATTCACAAAACAATTCTTTATATGGAACATTTTTCTGTTATTTTTATATAATATGGATTTTCTTGCGACATATATGTACAATCTTTTTCTATTTGTATTTTAAATGGATTATCTTGTTTTTTTCCTGTATAATAAATCTGTCACAATCCGATACAGTCATGAAAATCAGAACGATTTTTTCCATCTTTACCGGACCATGTACGAATTATTTTTTAGAAATGAGGGACAGCGGCATGGAAAAAAGACAACGATATCAGGGATTTCGAAAATTCAGTATTAGAACCAGGCTGATCATAGCGCTTTTCCTGATCTCTATTGTACCATTAACAGGAATCAGCTTCTATTCGTTTCATATTTTTTCAGAAGCGCTTCGGGAAAAACTTTCCACTTCCATCTCACAGACTTTATCCATGATCAATCTGAATATGGTAAGTGAGATTGAAAAGTATCAGTATCTCTGCGGCTCCATCTGCATCAGTCAGGAAATCAAGGACGGTCTTCTGAAAAAGGGTATGACAGATACGGAAAAGAATCAAGCCATCAATGAAATCCAACATATGATTCGAAGTAAAATCATCTATCCTGCACAGGCAAAAAACATTACAGTATATGATACAGATGGGAATATTTTTTATGATTTGGGATATGATGGGTTATATTCGGATGATGTAAGCAGGATCCTGAGTCGTCTTGAAGAAGAAAATCAGGATGTATGGGCATACGCACATACTTACCGTAACCGGGACATCCTGATTCTTGGAAGAAGAATTTATGAACAATACAGTCAGAGTCGTGTAATTGGTTATACCCTGATTTCCATTGATGAAAAAATTTTTTCCAAAACAGTACTGGAACCAGTAGGTCTGGCTGACTCTTCCAATATTATGTATCTGAATATGGATGGAACAATCCTTTCTTCCTGGGATCGTAGTATTCAACTGGGGCAAAAAACCGAAAAAAAGCTGCTGAAAAATATTCAAGCAAGACTTCCAAACAGAACAGATTTTTTCAGCATTTACAAAGATGGCGAAGAACAGCTGGTTACTTATATTTTCAATAAAAACCTGAACCAGCTGTTTGTATATACCATGCCATATCATTATATTAATTCTGAAGTTAACACTATGTTTTGGAAAATCCTGGCTGTGGCATTCTTCCTTGTTCTACTCTGCATTGGAATTGTAGCTATGGTGTATCCTGGAATTACCTCCCCCATCAGAAGCATGCTGGATTTTTGCAGGGAATTATCAAAGGGAAATCTTTCCGTACGGATCCAGGATGACCACAAAGACGAACTTTCCGATCTTTCCGGAAGCATGAATCATATGGCAGATACCATTGAGAGCCTGATGAAACAACAGAAAAGCCAGGAAAAGAAAAAAAGAGAATTGGAGCTACAGATGCTTCAATATCAGTTAAATCCTCATTTTCTTTTCAACACTTTAAACAGTCTGCGCTTTGTAGCCGCCATGCATAAAGACCAGATTGTAAGTGATGGAATCCAGGCCCTCAGCAGTCTTTTGCAAAATACACTGACTAATAAAAACGAGTATATAACCATTCAGGAAGAGCTTGAGAACCTGGAAAACTACTTCGCGATTTTAAGAATCCGGTATGCCGGAAGCTTTGAGTACTCTTTTGACGTAGAAGAGGAAGAACTGCTCTCCTGCCTTGTTCCTAAACTAATCCTGCAGCCCCTTGCAGAAAATTCTGTTATGCATGGTTCTTCTGATGACGGCTCCGTTATGGAAATTCTAATCACCTGTTGGGAAGAAAACAATCATCTTATCATAGAACTCTGTGACAATGGAAAAGGATTTGAAGTGACACCTGCAGCGCTGGAACCTCATACAAACCGGAAAAAGATTGGAATTACCAATGTAAATGACCGAATACAGCTGAATTTTGGAAAGGAATATGGACTTAAGGTCAATAGTCACCCTGGAGAAGGAACCACATGTACGCTGACTCTTCCCTTACTATATGTACAAGAACTGTCAAAAGATTATAACAGCTAAAAATCACAACCACTTTTGCCCACAGAAAGGACTTTTATGTACAGTATATTAATTATTGACGATGAACCAATCGTAAAAATTGCGCTTCGCTCCATTCTTCCCTGGGAAGAGCATGGTTTTTTCATTTGTGGAACAGCATCAAATGGTCTTGAGGCTGTTCCACTGATTGAAAAACATCATCCGGATATCATTATCACTGACCTGAAAATGCCTGAAATGGACGGACTGGAACTAATTCGTTTTCTGAAGGAAAAAGAATATCCCGGAGAAATACTGGTACTAAGCAACTACGAAGACTTCGATTCAGTAAGAAGTGCATTGCTTTTAGGTGCTGCGGACTATCTGTTAAAAATCAAAATTCAACCAGATACACTCCTTGCCTGTCTGAACAAAACCACAAAAAAAATGCAAAATACAGCTGACCGAAAAGATTCCATTCTGAAAACAGACATCACTGAACCCATAACCGATCATCTTCTCTCCTTTTTTCAGGGAGAAGAGTCTCTCGATTCGTTCATTGAAAGATATGGAGCAGAAAAATTTGGATTTATGAAACATTCCTGTGCTGTATGCTATGTAACGTTTGAAAAATTTTTATCAAATGATGCATTTTCTATATCAGCTAATCTGCTGCGAGATATGATACTGGATGCTGTTCAGGGAGTGCTACAGCCATACATTCTTGTTCTCAGTGCCCATAATGCGCTCGTAGTATTTTCCCAAAAAGAATTAATGTGCAGTCAAGTAAAAGTGGAACAGCTGATAAAAAAGCTGTATAACCGTTTTACCATGTACCAAGCCTTTGCACCAGATATGCCATATAAAGAAAATCTGAAAAATTATGAAGAGGCCAGGACCACATATCAGGACTTTCTTCATAGTGAGGGGCATTATAAAAATGATGTTGCCAAAACCCTTACATACATAGAAAATAATTACATGCACCGTCTCACATTATCCTCCATTTCGGCAAATGTCAATCTCAGCACTAGCTATTTATGCCGTGTTTTCAAGTCCGAAGTAGGAACAAGTATTACCAGTTACTTAAACAATCTGCGGATAAGAAAAGCTGCTACACTGATAAAGGAGAATACCTTTTCCCTGAAGGAGATCTCCGTTATGGTAGGAATTGACGATCAACTTTATTTTAGTCGATTATTCAAAAAGTGTATGGGAATTTCACCTTCTGAATATGGGAAACGATTTCATCTATAAGCAGGTAATCTGATATAAAACAGCAGGATGTCTTATAATCACAAGATATCCTGCCTTTCATATATCATAATATATTCTTTATATCAGCGTCTTCTGATAACTGCTTCCAGCATTCAGGACGATTTCTTCTTCCATACCATTATATAAGATTACCAGTTTCGCATCAATTGGAGATTTCAGATTTATTTCCGTAACCCGTTTTTCTTTCCACTTGAAATTAAGTGTGATATTACCAGGCGCTTTCACGCCTTCTGCCATCCCATCTTTCCATTCATCTGGTAATGCCGGAAGAAAAACAATTTTCTGCTCTTCATACTGAACTAGCATTTCCAGCACAGCAGCAGCAAATCCAAAATTACCATCAATCTGAAACGGAGGATGGGCACAAAGCATATTCGGATATATCCCGCCACCTACCAGACTGCATGCTTCTTCTCTTGTTAAGCGAAGCTGATTTTTTAATAAAGTCAGGGCATGATTTCCATCTCCAAGTTTTGCCCACAGGCAGGCTTTCCACGCCATACACCAGCCGGTTCCCTTATCCCCACGCCTTTCCAAAGAAGTTCTGCAGGCTTCTATAAGAGGTTCATTCTCTTTATGAATCTGGTTCCCAGGATATAATCCAAACAGGTGAGAAATATGTCTGTGATTGATATCTGCTTCCGGGTAATCATAAAACCATTCCTGAAGCTGCCCTTCTTTCCCAATTTTATAGGCAGGAAGTTTCTGAAGTACATTTTTGACTGCATTTGTAAAATCTTCTACTCCCAGAATTTCACATGCTTTTAAATATAATCCAAACAGTTCTCTCAATATGCTGATATCCATTGTTGACGCAAACGTAACACTATGTGTCGTCATATCTGGTGCAAGGAATGTATTTTCAGGTGAAGTAGAGGGAGCAGTTACATAATATCCCTTATAAGGTACCAGATAGCCCAGGTAAAATTCTACGGCCCCTTGTATAATCGGAAATGCCTTCTTTTTTAAAAAAGCTTCATCCAATGTATAGCAGTAATGTTCCCATAAATGACAGCATAACCATCCAGAACTCATCGGCCACATGGAATATGTACAGGGATTTTCGTCCTGTCCAAATTGTCCAACCGGGCTTGAGTGTCCCCAAATATCCAGATTATGGTGGCTTACCCAGCCAGCCAGATGATAAACATCCTGAGCTGTTTTTTCACCTTTTTTTGAGGTACGTTCTATAAGTTCAAGCAAAGGCATATGACAGTCACTTAAATTTGCTTTTTCTGCCATCCAGTAATTCATTTCCGTATTAATATTTACAGTATAATTACTGCTCCAGGGAGCACGCATATGGTGATTCCAGATTCCCTGAAGATTTGTACATTGTGAACCGGGTACAGATGAACAGATCATCAGATAGCGGGCATAATGAAACATTTTTAATGCAAGTTCATTATCGGGTGTATAATTAATGTCAAGATGCATCCTATCAAAATAATTTGCGTATACATCCATATGCGCCTTTTTTTGCTTTTCATATTGAATGTGCTGGATGTTTTCCATCATACAGTTTCTTTTTGAAAAAAAGAGTTCTTTTTGTTTAAAATCAGTTACTCCGGACACGTAAATATACACATCATTTGGAGTATTTATAAAAAGCTTATCCGCTTGCTGATATACATTTCCACCGTTCGTTTGTACATATAATCCAATTGCAAAACGGATTCCCTGCCCCTCTTCATAAACGACAGGAACTTCGCAGGAATAATAAGGTGGTGCAACATAAATGGGTGCCTGCCCTTCTAATATAATTCCATTTTCTGCAAAAAAAGCAGATTTGTGCTTTATTTCACTTTCCAGTGTTATTGACATTTCAAGATTGCAATTTGGAGAAGTATGATAATGAATTGCCATCACTGGTTCTGACATACTCACAAAAAATTCTCTTTGATAAATCAAATCATCCTGGCAGAATTCTATTTTTTCAGTTGCATTCGTCAGGCACAGTTCTCTTCTATAAAAGCTGTTTCCATTTTGAATGGGTTCTTTCACATTAATGGAAAGCGTTCCTGCAGGCAGATAGCTTTCTGTCCAGTCTCCTAACACATTTTCTTTGCAATAATTCTCTGCTCCCTGGTAATCCCCTGCAAAAATGTGTTTTCTAAAAAGATCCCAGTCGACATTTTTGTTGGGATTTTCCTTGTTTCTTCCATTTCCAGACCAAAGCGAATCCAGATTCAATTCTATTCTTTCATTTTGAAATCTTCCATAGGACATTGCTCCCATGGTTCCATTTCCAAGGGGCAGCGCTTCATTCCAGGCTTCTGCTGGTTTATCAAAAATAAGTGCTAAGCGATCCATAACCCACTCCTCAATTCTAGTACATCGTTTTCGAAATAACTATACCACTCACTTGTCTGCGAATCCGATT
>OJOK01001304.1_pt1 | contig 10958 bp, 5 predicted proteins | sample 1598051 | NCBI WGS metagenome assembly OJOK01 (sample SAMN01915205, study PRJEB22387) | human gut metagenome | isolation source: stool | host: Homo sapiens | place: USA
CGCGGCTCGTGAATGGGCGAGCAGCGACAGCTGGCTTTCGGTTTCGTCGAGCAACTGGCGGCGCGATGCGATCTGCCGCGAGAGCCGCTGCACGCTCTGCTGTTCCGAATTCTTGCCCTTCTTGATCGAGGTGAGCTCCTGTTCGCCGCGTGCGATCTGCTTTTCGAGCGCATCGATGGCACGCTGCTTCTCGGCGATCTGCCGTTGCAAGTCGCCCTTTTGCCCTGCTGCCGGAACGGTCAGACAGAGCAGCAAGCCGAGGATCAGTGCGAAGCGTGTCATGGCGCGGCGGGCGTTTGCGCCGCCTCTTTCAGGCGGCGGAACCGTTCGACGATCGCGTCGGGGTCGTCGTAACCCCCTTCGAGCGCCTTTTTCCAATAGACTTCGGCCATGAACTTCTCGCCCAGCGCGGCCCGGATGTCGCCGTAGTGGAGTTGCAGGTCGGGACTTTGGCTGCGGTCGAGCGAAAGGGCCTGCTGCATGGTTTTCTTCGCTTCGTCGTAACGTCCCAACCGGTAGAGCACCCATGCGTAGGTGTCCAGATAGGTCGGGTTGTTCTCTTCGAGCACGATCGCGCGCCCCGCCATGGCGAGCGCCCGTTCCAGGTCGCGCCCTTCGAGCGAGAGAAAGTAGGCGTAGTTGTTGAGCACCATCGCGTTGTCGTAACGCAGCGCGAGCGAGCGGTCGTAGGCGTCGTAGCACTTGCGCATGCAGCGTGCCGCGGGGCCTTTGCGGCTTTCGTAGAGCGACGCTTTGGGCCGTCGATCCTCCGACTGCTTCTGCAACGCCTGCTGGCCCATCAGGTGATAGGTTTCGCCGATGATGCCCCAGACGGCGCCCCGCAGCGAGTCTCCCGGTGCCAGGCGGAGCGAGTTCTTGTAGAATTTCAGCGCTTCGTCGTACCGTTTGGCGTAGGAGAGCATCTGTCCCTTGCGCAGGTGGAGGTCGACGTTTTCGGGGAAGAGCTTCATCGCGCGGGAAGTGTAGTGCTCCACCGAGTCGGGCCGCTGCTTGTAGCTCTCGATGTCGATCACCGAACGGAAATACTCCTCGACGGGCGGCTGGTCGTCGAGGTGGAGCTTGTAGAGCGCCAGCGCCTGTTCCAGCTCGCCCGAGGCGATCAGGTGTTTGGCATAAAGTTCCACGACGCGCCTGTCCTGCGGGTAGCGGACGGCAAGCGTCGAGGCCAGCGTATTGAGCTGGGGGTAATATTCGCGGTAGAAACGCATGTCGGAGGTGAAGATCCCGAAACGCTTGATCTTCGTGTCGAGCGGCATCTTGTCCGACTCGAAAAGCCGCTGCGTAACGTCCAGCACCGCCCGGTAATCGTGTCGGCCGTTGTAGAAATCGGCCAGCGACATGAGCGTCCCCACGTCGGTCGAGTCGATCTGCAATGCCCGGTCGTATTCGGCCTTGGCCAGCGAATCCTTGCCCAGAATGCCGTAGAGGTCGGCCAGCACGACGTGGTGTTCGGCCTCGTAAGGCACCGCTTCGATCATGGCCTCGGCCTCTTCGACGGCCTTGTCCATCTGGCGCGTAGCGACCAGCAGCTGCCGTTTCATGGTGCTCAGCACCGGGATGCGGCCGAAGCGCACTTCGGCCGAGTCGAGCGTGGCGATGGCCGAGAAGGGCTGCTGCGCCTGCTCGTAGAGGGCGGCCAGGATCCGGTAGTTGTCGGGGTTCTGCGGCTCGTCGCGGCGCAGGCGGCGGTAGACGGCCAGCGCCTCGTCGTAACGGCGGGCGTAGATGAGTGCCTGCCCGAGGAACTGGTGGTACCACTTGTTGGCGGTGTCGAGCCGGAAGGCCGTGCGTGCCAGATCCACCGCCTCGTCGGGCGTGGAATACATGCCGTTGGCGGCCATTTCGTAATAGGCCGGTGCGAAGGTCGAGTCGTTGCGGATGGCCTCGGCGAAAAATTCCCGCGCCCGGACGGTGTCTCGGGCAATGGCATTCTGTTTGATGCCTTCGGTATAGAGCCACACGCTGCGCAGCGAATCGGGATAGCCGGGCACGCCGGCGGGGCCTTTCCCGGCGGCGAAGGCCGAAAGGAAGAGCACGCAGAGTACCGTGATCGCTGTCAAACGTTTCATGGGCCCGGTGTTTTAGAGTGCCGTGTCGAACTGGTGGAGGAAACGCACGTCGTTCTCGAAATAGAGGCGCAGGTCTTTCACGCCGTATTTGAGCATTGCGATGCGTTCAATACCCATGCCGAAGGCGAAGCCCGAGTATTTTTCGGGGTCTATGCCGTTTGCCTGGAGTACGTTGGGGTCTACCATGCCGCAGCCCATGATTTCGAGCCAGCCGGTGCCCTTGCACACCGGGCATCCCTTGCCCCCGCAGAGGTTGCACGATACGTCGACCTCGGCCGAAGGTTCGGTGAAGGGGAAGTACGACGGGCGCATGCGGATGACGGCCTGCTCGCCGAAGACCTCCTTGGCGAAGTAGAGCAGCGACTGTTTCATGTCGGCGAACGACACCCCTTCGTCGATGTAGAGGCCCTCGATCTGGTGGAAGATGCAGTGTGCGCGGTACGAAATGGCTTCGTTGCGGAACACGCGGCCGGGGCAGATGACGCGGATGGGCGGTTTCTGGCGCTCCATGGTGCGTACCTGGATCGACGAGGTATGCGTGCGCAGCAGGATGTCGGGATCCTTTTCGATGAAGAACGTGTCCTGCATGTCGCGCGCCGGATGTTCGGGCGGGAAGTTGAGCGCCGAGAAGACGTGCCAGTCATCCTCGATCTCGGGCCCGTCGGCGACGGTGTAGCCCAGCCGCGAGAAGACCTCGACGATCTGGTTCTTGACGATCGAGATCGGGTGGCGCGACCCCAACTGTTCGGCCGAACCGGGACGGGTCATGTCTTCGGTCGCAGCGCCGTCGTCGGCGATTGCGTCCTGAAGTTGCTCGCGCAGGGCGTTTATGCGGTCGAGGGCCGTGACCTTGAGTTTGTTGAGCTGCTGCCCCATTTCGCGCTTGAGCTCCGGGGCCACCGTCTTGAACTCTTCCATCAGGGCGTTCAGTTCGCCCTTCTTGCCGAGGACTTTGATGCGGAACTCCTCGATCTCGGCCGCTGCCTTCGGTTTGAACTCTTCGACACGTCGGAGAAGTTCATTGATTTTGTCGGTCATATTTTGATTGTTTACGCTTTTTCCGTATTTTTACCCGTCTTATTACGTTAAGTATAACGTGCAAAGTTATAAAAAAATTGAGATATGTTGCGTAAAACCCTCTCATTTATCTCGGTGCTGTTGCTCGCTGCGACGGTCGCCGGGGCGCAGAACCCCGACGACGGGACTGCACGTCCCCGCTCGGTGGGCGTCGTGATGAGCGGCGGCGGCGCAAAGGGACTCTACCATATAGGCGTGCTCGAAGCCCTCGAGGAGAACGGCGTGCCGATCGATTACGTGGCGGGCACCTCGATGGGCTCGATCATCGCGGCCATGTATGCCGCGGGCTACTCCCCTGCCCAGATGCGGGAGATTGTCGCTTCGGGCGTGGTCAAGGAGTGGGTGTCGGGGCGTATCGACCCCCGCTATACCCCCTACTACCGGCAGATCGGCCACAACCCGTCGTTTATCAGCGTGCGCCTGAACCTGGGTAATTCGGGCAAGCGTTTCCGTGTGACGAACCTGATTTCTTCGACGCCGATCGAGATGGCGCTTACGGAGCTGTTCGCGCCGGCCTCGGCGGCTGCCGGCGGCGACTTCGACCGTCTGATGGTGCCTTTCCTCTGCGTGTCGAGCGATATGAACGCCCGCGAGCCGGTGGTGATGCGCAACGGCGACCTGTGCGAAGCCGTGCGCTCGTCGATGTCCATCCCGCTGGTGTTCAAACCGATGAAAGTCGATTCGATGCTGCTCTACGACGGCGGTATTTACGACAACTTCCCGTGGCGTCCGCTCGACGTGGGGTTCCGTCCCGACCTGATCGTGGGCAGTATCTGCACGGCGGGCAATACCCCGCCGGGCGAGGACATCAACATCCTCGACCAGGCTTTCATGCTGGCGATGCACGATACGGATTACGACCTGCCCAAAGGGCGCAGCGTCACGGTTCGCCGTGCCGTGGATGTCAACATGCTCGATTTCGACAGCGCCGTGGCCGTGATGGATGCCGGTTATGAAGATGCGATGGCCGTCATGCCGCAGATCCTGGAGCGGGTTTCCGAACGCTGGTCACCCCGGCGCTATGCCGAGCGGCGCGAGGAGTTCCGCGCCAAATGCCCGCCGCTGGTCTTCAACGACTATAAGCTCGAAGGGCTCTCCTCGGCGCCCGAGGCCTATATCCGCGACTTCGTGAAGGTAGACCGCCGAACCCCCGGGCGCCAGCGCCCGATGGGTTTTTCCGAATTGCGCGACAACCTCTACGCGGTGCTTGCGGACGGCGATTTCACGATGGATTTCCCGCACGTGGCATACGACACCGTGACGGAGCGCTATTCGTTCCGGGCAAAGTTCCATACCAAACCCAACTTCAAGATCACGATCGGCGGCAACGTCTCCTCGACGGCTTTCAACCAGGCCTACATCGGCGTCAATTACCAGACGATCGGCCGTGTGGGGCAGCAGTTGGGCGCCGACCTCTACCTCGGGCCGATCTATACGTGGGGTACGATCGGAGGGCGCACGGATTTCTACATGTGGAAACCCGTGTTCCTGGATTACTCCTACAATTTCGCCGTGCGGAATTTCCGCCACGGTTCATTCGGCAACATCACCAAAATCGACAACACGCGGCAGGTCAAGAACAGCGAAAGTTTCTTCTCGGTGGCCGCCGGAATGCCCCTCGCCCACCGCGGCGTCTTCCTGATCCGCGCCAACGGCGGGCATGTCAATTACCGGTACGATTCCGACGAGCTTTTCGCCGACGATACCGACCATTCGCGCTATTCGTTCTTCGGGATCAAGGCCGAGCTGGCGCGTAATACGCTCGACAAGTTCCTCTATCCCCGCCGGGGTTCCGACCTGAAACTGTCGGGCATCTTCGTCACGGGGCGCGATAAATACGAGCCGTTCGATGCCGAAAAGTTCCTGTCGCGGACGTCCCGCCAGTGGGTCGGGGCGCGGCTTACGTGGGACAAGTATTTCGACATGCCGGGCTGCAGCTGGTTTTCGCTGGGGCTGAACGTCGACGGCGTGATCACGAACCATCCCGAGTTCACGACCGAGGGGGCCACGGTGATGTCGATGCCGGCTTACGAGCCGGTGCCTCACGCGCAGATGATTTACATGCCCGACTTCCGGGGCAAGCGGTTCGCGGCGGGCGGCGTGATGCCGACTTTCGACCTGATGCCCAACTTCTTCCTGCGCACGGGTTTCTACGCCATGTTCCGCGAGAAACGCAGTTTCGTACCCGGGGTGTCGGGCCCGGTGGAAGATAAGCGCTGGCACTATATCGCCGAGGCGTCGCTGGTCTACCATACGCCGATCGGCCCGGTCAGCCTGGCCCTGACCAAATACGACCTGCGCAACTGGAAGAACATGTACCTGACGTTCAATTTCGGGTACGCGATCTTCGCGCCCAAGGGGACGTTCTATTAGCGTGCCGTGGCGCCGGGCGCATTATTTTTTCTGTTATCGGATTAACACTTTTTTAAATTATTTTCATAAATTTGCCCCGGTAATGCGTATTTGAAAGATCAATTCAACAAAATAATTCAAAATCAAAGAGCTATGTTCGCAATCGACAATTACGATTTCAAAGGCAAGCGCGCGATCATCCGCGTGGATTTCAACGTGCCCCTCAACGAGAAGGGCGAGGTAACGGACGATACCCGCATCCGTGCGGCGATCCCCACCATCAAGAAGGTGCTCGAAAAGGGCGGCTCGGTCATCCTGATGTCGCACCTGGGGCGTCCCAAGAAGAATCCCGATCCCAAGTTCTCGCTGGAGCAGATCGTCCCCGCCATCGAGAAACGCCTGGGCGTGAAGGTGATGTTTGCCGGCGACTGCATGGGCGAGAAGGCCGCCGAGATGGCTGCAAACCTCAAGCCCGGCGAGGTGATGCTGCTCGAAAACCTGCGTTTCTATGCCGAGGAGGAGGGCAAGCCCCGCGGCCTGGCCGAAGACGCTACCGACGAGGAGAAGAAGGCTGCCAAGAAGGCATTGAAAGAGGGCCCGCAGAAAGAGTTCGTCAAGCGGCTCGCTTCGTATGCCGATTGCTACATCAACGATGCGTTCGGTACGGCGCACCGCGCACACGCTTCGACGGCGCTGATCGCCGATTATTTCCCCAACGACAAGATGTTCGGCTATGTGATGGAGAACGAGCTGAAGGCCATCGACGGCATCATGCTCAACCCGCAGCGCCCGTTCTGCGCCATCCTGGGCGGTTCGAAGGTCTCGACCAAGATCACCGTCATCGAGAATCTCCTGGAGAAGGTGGACGTCCTCATCCTGGGCGGCGGTATGACCTATACCTTCGCGGCTGCGGAGGGCGGTAAGGTCGGCAATTCGATTTGTGAGCCCGACCAGTTCCAGACGGCACTCGATATCCTGGCCAAAGCCAAGCAGAAGGGTGTGAAGGTCGTGATGTCGCCCGACGCGCTGATCGCCGACGCATTCTCGGCCGATGCCAACACCGATGTGGCTCCCGCCAACAATATTCCCGACGGCTGGGAAGGCGTCGACATCGCCGAGGAAGGCAAGAAGGTGTTCCGCGAGGAGATCCTCAAGTGCAAGACGATCCTCTGGAACGGCCCCGTGGGCGTGTTCGAGATTGACAAGTTCGCAACCGGTTCGCGCGCCGTGGCCGAGGCTATCGCCGAGGCTACCTCGAAGGGTGCCTACTCGCTCATCGGCGGCGGCGATTCGGTGGCGTGCATCAACAAGTTCGGCCTGGCGGACAAGGTTTCGTATGTTTCGACCGGCGGCGGCGCCCTGCTCGAATACATGGAAGGCAAGGTGCTTCCGGGTGTGGCGGCGATCCGCAAATAAGCCGACATTCCGATCCAGATCCGAAATAAAGACAAGGGGTGTTCCGGCATGGTCGGACACCCCTGTCGTCACTAAAAAACCCGAACACAATGAAAAAAATCATTCTTTTCGCTGCAACAATAGCTTGTATGGCAAGTTGTCAGAATACATCCAAAACCCCGGCCATCGACCTGGCCAACTTCGACCTTTCGGTAGCCCCGAACGCCGACTTCTACGAGTACGCCACGGGCGGCTGGCAGAAAAACAACCCCCTCAAACCGGAATATTCGCGCTACGGTTCGTTCGATATCCTGCGTGACAACAACGAGAAGCGTATCAACGAGCTTTTCTCGGAGATGACCAAGATGAAGGCCGAGCCCGGCAGCATCGAGCAGAAGATCTCCGACCTCTATAAGATGGGGCTCGATTCGGTACGCCTGAACGCCGAGGGCGCAGCTCCGGTGAAGGACGCCGTCGGGGAGATCCTCGCTATCGGCGACCGTGCACAGCTGACCGGTGCCATTGCCGGACTCCACACGGCGATCGCCAACCCCTTCTTTTCCGTGGGTGTGCAGGCTGACTTGATGAACAGCGATATCAATGCCCTTTATATCTCGCAGTCGGGCCTCACGATGGGCGACCGCGATTACTACCTCGACCCCGAGAACGAGAATATCCGGACGGCCTACAAGGAGTATCTGGGCAAGCTTTTCCGTCTTGCAGGCATTCCTGAGGCCGACATCGAGAAAGCCGTGGCCGGTGTGATGAACATCGAGACGAAACTGGCCGAGAAGTCGTGGTCGAACACCGAGCTGCGCGACATACCGGCACAGTACAACCCCACGGCGAAGGCCGAGTTCGAGAAGACCTACGATGCCATAGACTGGCCCGCTTACTATAAAGCCATGGGCATCGGCGACTTCGACACGATCATCGTGACGACGAAATCGTCGATCGCCAACGCCAACGACCTGATGAAGAACGCTCCGCTGGAGGATATCCGTTACTACCTCGCGGCGCAGTACCTGGACGATGCCGCGTCGTACCTGAGCGACGATTTCCAGCAGGCATCGTTCGATTTCTACGGCAAGGCGATGGCCGGCCAGCAGGAGATGAAACCACGCTGGAAGCGAGCCATGTCGGTGCCCAACGGCATCCTTTCCGAGGCTGTGGGCGAGATGTATGTCGCCAAATATTTCCCCGCAAAGGACAAGGAGCGTATGCTCGGGCTGGTGAAGAACCTGCAGACGGCGCTCGGGCAGCATATCGCGGCGCTGGACTGGATGTCGGACGCCACGAAGGCCAAGGCTCAGGAAAAACTGGCGGCCTTCACGGTGAAGATCGGTTACCCGGACAAGTGGAAGGACTATTCGACGCTGGCGATCGACCCCTCGAAGAGCTATTTCGAGAACATCGTGAATGCCAGCCTCTGGTATACGGCCGACAATATTTCGAAGCTCGGCAAGCCTGTCGATAAGGACGAGTGGCACATGTCGCCCCAGACGGTGAACGCCTACTACAACCCGACGACCAACGAGATCTGCTTCCCGGCAGCCATCCTCCAGCCGCCGTTCTACAACCCCGAGGCTGACGACGCCGTGAACTACGGTGCCATCGGCGTGGTGATCGGCCACGAGATGACCCACGGGTTCGACGACCAGGGCCGCAACTTCGACAAGGACGGCAACATGAACAACTGGTGGACGGAGGAGGACGCTGCTGCGTTCAAGGCCAAGACCGACATCCTCGTAAAGCAGTTCGACGCGATCGAGGTGCTGCCCGCCAAGGACGGCCAGCCTGCGATTATGGCCAACGGCTCCCTCAGCCTGGGCGAGAACATCGCCGACCAGGGCGGCCTGCGCGTTGCCCGCACGGCCTACCGCAATTCGCTCGCAGGCAGGGAGGCTCCCGCCTCGATCGACGGATTCACTCCCGAGCAGCGTTTCTACCTGGGCTACGCCACGCTGTGGGCGCAGAACATCCGCGACGAGGAGATCGCCCGTCTCACCAAGATCGACGTGCACTCGCTGGGCAAGTGGCGCGTGAACGCCACGCTGCGCAACCTGCAGGATTTCTACGACGCCTTCTCGATCGCCGACGGACCGATGTTCCTGCCCGAACAGGATCGCGTAATCATCTGGTAACCCGCTTAAAAAGCGGGTTTCAGGGGCGATGCCGGGCCATTCTGGCTTACGATCCCGTTCTGCGCCCGCCCGCTTAAGAAGCAGGCTTCAGGGGGCGACGGCCGGCCGGCAGGATTCCGACCAAGCTCTGCGCCCGTCGGCTTGAGAAGCGGGCTTCAGGGGCGGTAAACGCCCACCGGAATCACGCCCCGGTCCGGAACGCTTCATTCAATAAAAAAGACGGCAGGGAGTTTTCCCTGCCGTCTTTTTCGTCTCCGGGCGGTGCAGCCCGGCTTTCCCCGCCGCGCGCCCGGTCCGGCGGCGGAGAACCGAAAAACCGGGCTTCGAAGCATCCATTTTTCGCTTTTTCTTTTAACTTTGTGCTAAAGAAGAAACGATGACCCGACATAAGGCATATACGAAAATTCCGTTTGCGGCGCTGTTTTTCGCCGCAACGCTGATTTCTCCGGTGCTCCATGCCCTGAACATCCCGGACTACCGCTTCCACACCATGCCCGAGACCTCCTATTACGGAGGCATCCACAGCATCGCCAAGGACAGCGTCGGGCGTATGTGGTTCAGCGGCTACGACGCCCTGTTCATGTACAACGGCACGTCGTTCGTACGGATGACCGACCTAGTCACGAACCTCTTGCCGAATTCCTACTGGTCCTACGGACAGGTGATCACGGACAACCGGAAAGGCCTGTACGTAGGGACTAACCAAGGGCTGCTGCGCTTCAACTACCGGAAGCTGGAGTTCGAATTCGTTCTGGAGGGCAATATCGGCTCGGTCACGGCGAACAACGACGGGACGGTATGGCTGATCCGCAACAACGGCATCGAATCGTTCAGCCCCGAACGGCTGCCCGCCGGGACCCGCTATCCGATGCCTCCGGAGATGTCCGCACCCGGGCGGACGCTGACGCTGGTGTGCACGAAGGAGTACGTTTACGCCGCGTCGGGCGGCGATCTCTACCGCCTGAACCGGGAGACCGGGCAATACGTCCTCTTCGCATCCGTCGGCGGCGGCAGCTGCGTGATCCGCGACGTGGTGGAGTGCAACGGGTCGGTATATGTCCTCACGCTCATGGACGGACTCTACGAATGCGACGGCAACGGCAGGATCGGACGGTATTTCCGACTGCCGCTCGAATACGAGAAATCCGCCGGCGCCAAGGAGCTTCACCTCGATTCGCAGGGCATCATCTGGGTAGCGACGCAATCGGGACTGCTGCTGCTGGAGCCGCTTACCGCCAGCACGCAGCTGCTGCGTTCCGACCTCCACTATCCCTACTCCCTGCCCAACAATTCGGTATGGTCGATCTTCCCCGATCCCGACGGCGGGATATGGGTCGGCACATACGGCGGCAAACTGGCCTACATGACCTTCGCGGACAACGGCGTGGACTATTTCAAAGCCACGCCGGGCGGGCTGAACCATCCCATCGTCAGCTGTTTCGAAGAGGATTCGGAGGGCAATCTCTGGATCGGAACGGAGGGGGGGGGAATTAACCGCTGGGACCGCCGCGACGGCCGGTTCGTCTATTACACGCAGGAGAGCCGCTGCGGCCTGACGTCGAACATGATCAAAAAGCTGTGGCACGACGGAAACGACAGGCTGCTGGTCTCGGCGTTCAACGGCGGAATGCGGGTCTTCGACGAACGGCAGGGACGTTTCTCCGACCTGTACATGAACCATCCGGCCTCGGGACAGCCTTTGAGCGTCTATGACTTCGCCAAGGAGGGCGACCGGGGCATCTGGCTGACCGACCCGGACGCCGAGCTGATGTACAAGGATGCGAGTACGGGACGCGTGGAGACGGTCCGGCTGACAGACGCACAGGGAAACGCCGTCCGCATCCATATCGAAACGCTGTTCCACGACGAGCGGGGCGACCTGTGGCTCGTCGGGCACGAC
>OJOK01001305.1_pt1 | contig 10953 bp, 5 predicted proteins | sample 1598051 | NCBI WGS metagenome assembly OJOK01 (sample SAMN01915205, study PRJEB22387) | human gut metagenome | isolation source: stool | host: Homo sapiens | place: USA
AATGTGCCAGAAACAAAACGAAACGATTCATTCCTACAAAACAAAACGTACCCCTAAATTTGTGTTTTTATCATTCTAATATAGTATTTGAATGGGCTGCGTATATAGTTCGTAGGCCATTCTTGTGATATTTTCGACAATGGGAGCCTCTGTTATCTGTTAAATTATTAAGAAGGATGGCTTTGTGGCAATACTCCCTGCGACTTGGTGTAACATGTATTTGCACTACACCAGGCACCTCCATGCTCCACCTCCATGCTCCATCATTTCAGCTTAAAAAAACACATAAAGATATTTGGCAGTTAAACAATTAGTTGCTATATTTGCATTGTGAGGCGCTCCAATCGCAATGTAGTCAAGCCTAATGGCGGTAGTATTGTGATGGCAGCGCCTTGCCTCGTTTATGAGAGCTGACGAACCGATTCAATTTTGCGGTTCCCGTCAGCATCCCTCAGGCCCCATCTAAGAGAGAAATACACCCAGTCAGATGCTCCGACCTTTCGGTAGGCATGCGAGCGAACCTTATTGCCACCGTGGGATTTTCCATTATACAGTTGACCGCGAGTACGTCGCGCACGGCAAACCCAGCCCCTGCGCTTTGTCTGCGACCAGAAATTGTAGCGTGGATTGCATGGGTCGTTCGCATCAAGAGACTTATCTTTTAACGCGCGAGTCCGGAACTGCACCTCAATCTTCTTCGAATCACCGCACCCTTGGAAATAGAGAAATAACTCATTGGGAGTTATAGGACTGAGCTTATCGAGAGCGAAGCCGGAAGTCTGCTGGAACGCCATCCAACCCTTACGTTTGTCGTACCTGACAATATAAGGTGAAAATCCGAATGAACGACCTTTTCTGACATCAAACAGCTTCTTTACTTCCATCTCCGCAACAAGACCGACGAAATCGATGCAATTCTTTCCCGCCGGCTTAGTAATGGTAATTTTTTCGGGAGAAACTTCCATAGTAAGACCCATGGCCGACATCCATTCGTCATAACGGTCTTCTGTAAGCTCTCCGCTGTGAGTGAAGCGAGCTGAAACGAAGCCAACGCCTGCAATCTCAAATGTGGTATCATCGACATCTGTGGATTTCAACCATTTTTTTAATTTCCGCGTCCATAGATTTACGCATATGTGAGTGGGTTCTGACTTTCCCCAATGTACGTTGCTGTAGAGGTAGTAATTGCGGTTGCCTTCGTCGCCCATCTTCGGGAGGCGCCCGGTCAAGACGCGTATGGGACGTGCGGTCAGTTCGTGGCCATGCTTGCGGAGATGCCGCTTATTGCGGCGAATAGAGTCATTTAACAATCTGGGGTCCTTGTTTAAAAAATCAACGAAAACGCCGCTGGAGTTAATCTGCACATCAATAAAATACCAACGTCCATTTGCGATAGCGCGTATCCCGTCACCGTCGATTTCATCGATAGGTATTTCCTTGCCGTTAATAAATTCCGTAGGAAGACCACCAAGCACAAGTAAATCCCCTTTTGACATCGAGTTCAGATTCTCGGCCACGGATGTTGGTAGAGAATAGGCATACGCTACAACACCATCCGTGCAGCGGTGCCATTCGCTGACGTTTATCGTCTCATTGGCAGAAGGTCCGATATTCCATTTTTTAGGTTCAAGTTCAGTAATCTTTTTCTGAACGTCATTAATCTCCTTCCACATGTTCAGCAGGGGATAGAATCGTACCTTGCCAGGAGTTGTAGAGAGATTTTTGTTTTTTTGCGTGACGTAGAAAATTCCAGGAGCGGTCATTGTTCCAGCGTTGTTGTCAGTTTTGAATTTAGCTGCACCAAGTACTACGCAATATTCCGAATTTTCAGTCTTGCCCTTACCAACCACGATACCGTCGACATAATTCCCGCTGGCGTCCTTTACCGGGTCGCCAGTAGCCGAAGATGATACTCCAGATGGCGTTAACGCCGAATGGAATCTTTTGCCAAGCTGGAGTTGTTGCATGTCGTTAATAGTCCAGTAGCTGTCAGCATCTCCCCAGTTGGGGATCGGTCCGGAGCTCCAGCCAGAACCGCCAAGGGAGGCATCTACAGTTGAAGTGTCTGCGAGCGTAACCATCACGATGCCGCAGGTCTCTACATCAATGATTGCACTCAAGGCCATTCCTCCTTGAATCGTGCTGGCCATAGCGACATAGCGATTCGGGGTATCACCGGTAATTTCGAGATTTGTGGATGTCACCTGCAAACGGAAATACTCTCCAGCCTGGTTGTCATAGCCAAGGAGTTTCGTTATATCAATCACATCTCCTTCCTTGATTTCGGCGATATGTTCTAACAAGTCCGCAGGCGTAGGGAACGACATCATAGTAATCGCCCCTGAGGGCGATTCGGACGTCACCTCGTCAATGTTGCCGGGATAAAGCTCCCAAACTTTTGACGAAGAATCCTTAATTTTTTTGTCGCAGGTAGACACCGCCCCAGCTATTGCCTCGGCGACCTCTGGTCCGACATACTTTTTATTAGCCATATAAATTGAGTTTTATTGGTTAGTTTTCTTTTTAAAAATAGAGTGCTCTCGCATTTCACGGTAGCGAGCACGGAATTGCTCCAGCGCCTCACAAGTCGCGGGCTCATCAGTTACAGCCACATCGTCTTCGGTAGCGAGCTCCAGAGTGGCAATCTGGGATTCGTCCTGAGGTAGTAGAGGGGCAATATCTGCAGCTGTCATTTCGGCGGTAGGAGCTTTTGTCTCAAGAGTCGTTAAACGAGTACTCCAGTCATTGAAATTCATACTCGAAGGAATGTCAATCTGCGACATCGACGAGGCTCCATACATATATTTAAAGCCTTCCCCTTCGTTGTATTTCGAGAAATAGACTCGAACACTTCGTACTCTGATATTGGAATCAGAAGTATCGACCGAAACACAGTGAAATCGCAAGGAAGGGTTGTGCGTATGACTATCCTCGCCTCCATAGTCGATGGTGAAAGAATCGAACGGCTGCGTAACCCTTGAACTACTATTTCCCTGCTGCACTCGCTTCGTCACTACAAACCGGCCTACAATCTTTTTCCCAGCCTCCCAGGCCGCAAAAATACCATCTGTCTGAGGACAAATAGCATCTTGCGGAATGATGGTAAACCAGTTGTCGCTCGTGAAATCCAGTTCGAGCGTACCGAAATTATAGATATTGAGAGCATCCAGCGCGGCATTCACATCCTCGATGGTTGCCAGACGCACCCAGTGCTTGGGATTGGCGATGTTGGCATCGTGCTTTACTGCGGGAGGGGCAGCTGCCGGGACGGCCTCCTCGGATTGCTCCGAAATCTCGACCTCGTCATCAAAATACACGTACTGGTATACACCCCAGCACTCATCGACGCAGCCCAGCAGCAGTGCGCCCGGCTTGATCGGCTGGGTGCCGATGGTGTAGGTGCCGGCTGCGACGAATAGCGCCTTCTCCGTGGCGAAGTTGTCCGGGAGATAGTGGAGTTCGCGGCGATGCTCGGCGATTTGCTCCTGGAGCTCTGCATCGGCGACCTGCGCGGTATTGAGGGCAGCTGCGATGGCGCTCTGGCGGTCGGCACCCTCAGCGGTGATGAGAGCCTTTATCTCGGTAAGCTTTGCCAGGAGGGTTTCGTCATCCTTGCATCCATCGAGGAATGCGAGGATTTCGCGGAAGCTCTCGATGGCCGAGGAGGCATTGTCGTGGTCGAGTGCGTTGAGGTCGGCCTCAACACGTGTGAGGTCATCTCGCAGTGATGTAATTGCCGCTCTAATGGCAGCGACATCAGTGCCATATGTTTCAAGTGATGTCGCCATCGCATTGGCATTCGTTGCAGCCGTATTGGCATTTGAGGCCGCGGTATTCGCAGAAGCCGCTGCGTTATTGGCTATTGCCGCTGCATCTTGAGCGGGCTTTGAAAGCAATGCCAAAGGCGCGAGAACCATCTTCGCCGCCTGCATAGCCGGTAGGCTCGTGATCCCATTGAGAGACGTTGCCACGTCAAGTGTAGTTAAATCTTGGCTCTCGGCTTTAATGGCATCGAGTACCTGTTTTATTTCTGCTTGTGATAGTGCCATGATTTAATACTGATTAAGTTGTACGTTCAAGCCATCGATAAATGCTGGCGTAGCATACTTATAAGAGACTTCTCTGATGACATTTATTTCGTCAGCAGAAAAATCTGTCAGGCCTTCGCTCTGATATATTTTGAGCGCGAGAGCGTGGGCCCGTATTCCATTGACGTTCAAATATATCATATTAGCAACGCTTTCGCGTGCATCTTCTGTTCGATATACCTTCATGTCAATCCCCGTGGGAATTCTGAATTGCTTAAAATTTAGTTCCATAGCATGCTGTTATGAGTTAGTTTCTAATTTATATCCTTGAACGAATCCAGCGCCCTTACTGAGAAGCATCCATTTGCATGATGGAGAACCATCCGTTGGGTTTTGAGCCGGAATTGCTATAAGCTCAATCATACCATTGCTAAATTGAATATGATGAGTATAGCTGGTGAATTCATATTCTCCAGCGTTCGACGGATATATGCCTCCAATGCTGGAATCATCTTCGCAGTAAACGAAAGCACCTTCACTATTAAGCGAATAGATGCCCAGCGGCTCGCATAATACTATTCGCGCCCCAATATACTCTGCGCTAACCGGCAAAACCACTTCGGTGCGCGTATGCAGGATGAGATTCAAGTCGTTTTGCACCTTGTATCTGGGCGCGAAGCCAGCGCCTTGTCCATATCTGCGCACGCCATATTCAACAACATCGCTATCAAATATGTCCTTGAACGTAGTTCTGATATATCCCGAGAATGTACCGCTTCGAGCCTCAATGCTGCCATCTTCAAGGATTTTGAAATTGCCATTGGCAGTTACTAAGCCCTCGAATTGTATGTTGCTGGCTTTAATTTTAATTCCATCCTGACCAGCTCCAACAAACGCCGTCAATTGGCCATCACTATTTATAGCGTAAAGCCCCGTCATTTGAGCTGTGGTGAGTATTCCAGATTCAGCAAGCACTTGACCGTTACTGTCAAAATTCTGAGCTGCAATCTTGATCAGTTTTTCAGATTGCTCGAACAATGTTCGATACTTGTATGTGAGCGCCTCGATTTTGTCTGTTGACAGGACAAGCATATACAGATAGATTTCGCCGGTGAAAGAAAGCATAAAATCACCAGTACCGTTCCAAAGGCCATCGCAATTGAACTGAATATAACTGGTTGTTTTCATCAGTTCCTCTTCAACCTCAAAGGAGTTGAAGTTTTCGAAGCCGGTTTTATCCACATTATCGAATCTGACTGTCAATTTGCCAGGTTTGACACACTTGTATAAAAAACTCAAATATACAGGGAGCGCCTCCATCTTGCCGTCGGTGTTGGTCGCGAATGTGGGTTTACTGCATAGATTGGCGTTTTGCTGTAGAATATATTTGTTTATGATACGTAAAATTGTGCGACCGTCTTCTTTGATTATGCTTACACCATCCCCCTTCTTGGAGAGGACATTGTTATTTGCCCATATCCATTTATTGCCGACAAGAAAGAAGACTGCCTCATTGGATGTATCCCACTTTTCCATGCCGGATGTGAAAGCAGGATTGCTGAGATATCCTTTACCAACCCAAAAATCATTGCGCACGGCTTCGACCATGCTTTCAATCTTGCCTTCTACTATCTCGAACTTGGTCTTGATGTCCTCGCCTGTGACAAGAAGGAAAGTGCCTCGTAGATATGCATTGTCGGAATAAAGGCCGTTGCCGTGGGGTTGATTGTCTGCCGGGAACCAGTCATCGGTTATGCCGTCAAGGTTTCCGAGGCGTGTGCGAAGGCAGTCTGTAAAATTCTTGTCATGCACGCCATCGAGGACATCAATACGAGGTTGTCCGTCCTCTGTGGCGGATATGAGTATGAGGTTCTGTCGGTTCTTGTCTGTGGTGTTACCCATCAGCACACATTCGTCGCCGGGCATCGGAATGGCACCGGCAAATTCGGATTCCGGGATAATCGCATTGCCTCCGTTCACGCCGGCTATCTCGACCCAATAACTTTTCAGATTGCCGCCGGTGAATGTCTGGCAACGCATGAGGTCGTGGGTGACAAACGTGTTCTCCTGCTCGAATGTGATTATATATTGACCGTTGACCTTTTGTATTTCCTTTATTTTGCCGTTGGCTGCAGACACGCATATCTGTCCGCCGACGCTGCGGATTTTCTCAATAAGCAGCTCGAGGACAGTCATTACCTGGCGCACGGTGAGTTTGTCGACAGTAAGGTGCGACAACCCGTTCTCAAGCCAGATACGCCATCCTTCGCCGGTCAGACCGTCTACAAATTTGGGGCTGCTCATCAGCAGTCGCACAACAAGTGTGAGCAGCTCGGCGTTTCCTTTGCCATCTATGGTGCCACCCTGCGCCCCGGCGATGAAATCACCGGCATCGATACCTTCCTCGAATATGATTTTCTTTTTGGCGCGGTCGGGGCTGTTCTTGCTGATAAACTCCCTTTGACTGCGTCGGGCCGAAAAGAGGTTGTTGTCGGTCGGCACGGTCTTGTCCCATGTGCGTATAATGTCCGGAAGAGCCGTTGACTCTCCGATTGACCGGGCATAACTCTTGGCATCGCTAACGGAATCGGACATGCGCTGCATCGATGTCCTGCTCAGAGCGTCGCCAATCTCGATATCCATCTGCGACGGAAGGTTTACTTTACGGGTTATTCTGGTAATGCGGCTGTCACGGTATCCGAATTCAGGAAAATACTCCTCGCTCTCGAGGCGCACCCTGCGGCCTATCGAGAGGTCGACGCCATTGTCCTCTATCCATACATGGTCCGTGGATGCCTTGTAAACAGTGAGGTCGAGGTTATGTTCTGCATTATATTTATTTACAGCAGTAAGGAATTCTTCTTCGGCAAGGGCATAATATTCATCCGGCATCCTGAGATTCCACAGGATATATTTGTCGCCGGCTTTCGGCACGAGCGTACCGCCGGGCAACTGCGTGTCATCGTCATAGGGCCAGATGGTGATTATCTCAAATTCCCGGGTGTCGCTGTTGTAGTTTACCTCGAAATAATATGTACCGTCTTCCTCGTCGCCGAGTCCGGCAAGCTCGCTTCCTTCCTGGAATGACACACGCTTGACCAGACCGCCGATTTCATAGTCGTTGGGGTTGAACGGCAGACTGTCATCGCGGAAATAGTAAATTGTGAATGGTTTTCCGTCCTCGCCGGTCTTGACTTCGCTCCGGACGTTGCTTACCACACCGGTGCGACGCGGATATATGTCCGCGAATGCGTCAGCCTCGTAATGATCCACGCGGCCATATTTGTCGGCATTCATCTCGACATATTTCTGGCCGCCGGGCAACTGGAGCCGCGAATATCCATATTTCTCGCGGGATATGTTCCGGCTGCTGCCTACGGGGTATAGTCGGGTATAAAAATCGACATTGTCGGCGGTTGTCGGTTCTATGCTGGTCAGTCCTTTGTCATAGCCCATGAAAACCGGCTCGCCATGTTCGCATTTGCAGATATTGACGGTTTGTCCTTCCACCCACCATTCGGCGCCGACTTTCTCGGCAATCTCCTTGAGAGCCTGGTCGCAGTATTTGCCGAAGTAGTCGATGACGATATTCTCGGTGCCGTCAACCTGTCCGACCTTCCAGTCTGTGATATTGCCCATGCCGTCGTTCATGCAGTGGACTATCATCGTCACATGTTCCCGGGGCAGGGCGGTAAGGGTGAACACCGGCTCTTCCTCATTGTCAACGGTCTTGATTACGAGCAGACGCTTGATCATGCTCTCCACACCGTAGAGCTTGATGTCGTAACTCCACTCTTTCGTGGATTTCTGCTTCGGACGGTATTTCTCGGTGAGCCAGTAGCGCTCCCCCTCGAAGTCGGCATAGTCATCGACATCAAGGTCTATATGCTCGTAATAGGTGAACGAGAGAGTCAGGACATTGTCGCCCTGTATCTCTGTCGCCTGGGTGGAGCTGTCGTTAGGGGACAGTTCCACTTTCGGGTTCCCGACTTTGTCGTATATCGTTATAAGCATATTTGAACGGCGTTTTAATTCAGTTAGAATGACGGTACAGGCTCGCGGAATTTCACCTTGAAGCGGCTTGCCTGGACCCCTTCGTTATAGAGGTATGTGAGCGGCTTGTATCCCGGGCAATCGACATAGAACATGCGCATGGTCAGCCCGAGTTCCGGCAAGCGCACCGAAAGCCATCCGTTTTCTCCGGTCTTTAGGAATGTGATGAACGAGCGGTATCTAATCAGCCACTCATTCCTGGTTCCGGCGAATATGGCGAAATGCAGTGTGACATCCCGCTCTTCGTTTTTGACATCGAGTTTCCCGGAATATTTCGTGCCGTCATGTTCCCGGATATTGACGCCGACATGGCTCTTTACCTTTGACGGCGCCATTATGGATGTGAGGTTGTCCCGGCCGCCTTTCTTCTCCTCGGTAAGAAAGGCTCCGAATTCAGTCCATATATCCTTGCCGTTTATAAAGACAAGGCCCTTCAGTGCGGATGTGTCCATTATTATTTGGTTCTGATGCCGTCTCTGGCGATTTTTATAAGCAGTTCCTTTATCTCTTCGGCAGACGCCGCATTAGATTTCGTATTCTCGGCAATCTGGGCAAGGTATCCCTCGGCAGCACTCATACGCTCGGCCACATTTTCAACAATGGTGTCGATACTGGCCACATGGCCCTGTACCGAGACAAACAGTCCTTCGAGTTTCGTACCCTGGTCCTGGCTCATGGCGTTATAACTGCCGACTTTTCCGGACTGCGATGAACCTTTGTCATCACTGCCGTAACCGGTGGCTGCCGCGAGTTGATCGCGGAGCTTCATGGCTTCCTCGACATATCTCATGTACTCTTCGGACAGGGCATTGCGTTCGGCTTCGGTAAGGTCATTGTCTTCCATCGCCTTTCCGAACTTCTTCCACCATTCCTCCAGCTTGTCGGCATACATTTCGCCGATTTTGTTGGAAAGCATGGCACGCATGAAGTATTCGCTGATATTGTCAGCAAAATCCTCCGTGCTCGCCTCCATATCCATGAGCTGATCAATAAAGCTGTCATACATGGAATCGAAGGAAATCCCTGTCAATCCTTCGTACAGTTCGTTTGTCAGTTCCTCGAGTTTGCCGGCCTGGGCGATATAGTCGTTGAGTTTTTCTGTCAGTCTGCCGCCGTACCCGCCTTTGCCGGTGTCCTGAATCTGCTTCCACATATCGACATTGGCGCGGAGCATCTTCATTTCCTCCGGCGATAGACTCCAGATATTGCCATCCCACGAGCGGCCGATCTGACGGCTCAGCCGCGCAATCTGTTCCTGAGAGAATCCGTCCCAATAGTAATTCCAACTGTGGTGGCTACCGTGGTATCCTGCCTGGGCCTGGGCGATGCCGAGATAATTAGCATTGGTTTCGCGCTGATAATTATAGGCATCCCGGTATGCTGCGACACTCTTGCCTCCCTTGCCTGCCTTGATTTCGTCAGTCAAGTCCTCTATAGCGGTCTGTAGCAATTCGTTTCGTTCTGTCAGATTGTCAATAGTAGCTTGCACCTCCTTGGCATTGCTTGAGCTGAACCATGAGGTGAAACCTCCGAATGTAATGGCATCAAATATTCCGGCGATACCGTCGATAAGCGATTGTCCTATCTGAACGAACATTTTTCCGTTCAACAGATTCGTGAGTATGCCGGATATGGCATTGAGCACGGTATCAATCAGGCTTGATACCAGAACTCCTATGCCATCTTTGAGGATATCCAGTAGAGAAAGGACAGCTGATATGATCTGACCGATCATTCCGCTGTTGCCAAGAGCAGCTGAAACGCTTTTCCCGATAGCGGAATTACCAAGTAGTTTCGACATGCCGTTCGCAAGGGCCCCGCCAACGGCGTTTGTAATGGCGCTGTTGTTAAAAAGTTTGTCAAGGCTCATCAGACTTTCACCCACGCCCTGCAGGCTGCCGGATTTAAGTCCGGCAAGACTGGAGACAAGCGTATTGAACATATTATTGACGCGCGTGGTAGATGCCTGAAGGCTATTGGAGGCATCCTGCACATCCGCGCCGAAGGAGCGTACCCGGTCGGATGCTTCGTTCATATTTGTGGTGGCGGTCGCCACTTCGGTTTTAGCAGCTGCAATAGCATCGGCATTGCCACTTTGCTCTGCCTGGGCGAGTTTTATCTTAGCTGCGGTCAAAGCCTCTGTCGCAAGCCTTTCCTTATCCTGGGCGTCCATGTAATTACGCATGGCTTTCTGATATGCGGTGAGATCGTTCCCGAGAGTGACGAATATTCCGCTGTCCCATGACGTGTTTGCCTCTTCGAGCTTGGCGATAAGCTCGTAGAGAGTCTGCTGATCCTGAAGGTCCGAATTCCGAAATTCCTCAGTCTCAGAGATTGCCCGGAGTTTGGCAATGGTAGGTTCAAGCTGATCGCGGAACATGGTGCCGAAACCACTGAACACGCTTCCCCAGTCCACCGACTGTTTGATTGCATCTATTTCGATGTTCTGAAGGGCCGTTGCCTTCTCCTTTTCCAGAGACTTCTTTACCCATTCATCGGAGGCTTCGGCTATTTTACGGTCGTATTCTTCCGACATAGCGAGTTTTTTCTGTTGGAATGTACCATACGCCTTCAGATATTCATCCATGTGCTGCAGTTCAAGCTGATAGACTTCCTGCATTGCTTTGTCCCGGTTTTCAAGAGCAATGCGTCCGGCTCTGTCTATCTCGGACTGTTGAGTTTCAGTCAATCCGTCAGCATTTAGCCCTGTCGCTCCGGATTCTTTGTTCAGCGCTTTGAAAGATGCCCTCTGGGCTTCTATCTCGGCAATCTCTTTTTTATAGTCCAAGGCAATCTGCCGGCGACGACGCTCTGCGCCATCAGCCATCTGGTTTATTTCATCCTGCTCATTCTGCCAACGGAGTTTCTGCAA
>OJOK01001322.1_pt1 | contig 10835 bp, 9 predicted proteins | sample 1598051 | NCBI WGS metagenome assembly OJOK01 (sample SAMN01915205, study PRJEB22387) | human gut metagenome | isolation source: stool | host: Homo sapiens | place: USA
CAGGCTTCCAACTTTCTCATAATCAAGATCTGTCGGGATTTTCTTTGCTTCCGCCCTTTCTTCCTCTGGCTACAATATAAGGTACGTCTGCCTGCATGATCAGTTCCTTGGACTGGACCACATTTACAAAGCCTACCGGCACACCGATGATCAGCTCAGGATCCAGCTTGCCATCCTCAATCAGTTCATAGAGACGTACCAGCGCAGTGGGGGCATTTCCGATGGCAAAGATCAGCTTCTTTCCCATGGCAGCAGCCTTATCCATGCTGGCTGTAGCTCTTGTGGTTCCGTTGGCTTTGGCTGTGGCAGCTACGTCCTCATCAGAGATAAAGCAGAATACTTCTCCGCCGTAGCGGGAAAGGACTCTCTTGTTGATCCCGGACTCTGCCATGTGTGTATCTGTCACAATGCAGGCACCGTCTTTGATAGCAGCAATTGCTTTCTCAACTGCATTCTCAGAGAAACAGAGATTCTCTGCATAATCAAAGTCTGCGCTTGTGTGAATACATCTCTTTACGATCAGCTCTGTTCCGGGAACCAGCTTTTTATCTCCAAGTTCCTCTGTGATGATCTCAAAGCTGCGTTTCTCTATATCCATTGGTTTTACATTTTCCAGTTCTACTTTCATTCCTTATCTCCCAAATTCCATAAATTCCCGTATACAATAGTTACATCTATCACTCATTGGCTTATCTAGTATGGCTCACCATACAGTTCCGGATCAGATTCCCTGCTCCAGAATTTCATAGATCTTCTTCATATCCAGATGCTTCCTCAGTTCTGCTGCCAGGATATCATACTGGGTTTCTTTAAATGCCGCAAAATCGATTCCTGTCATCTGAGATACATCAATTCCCTTTTTCTCACCCAGGACACGTACAACAGCCTCTGCCACATCCTCTCTGTCAAAAACTCCATGGACATAGGTTCCGCAGACATTTTTACAGTATGCACCGTCTTTCTTACACTCTCCTGACACCTGATCTTCAATGGATACACTGTGTCCGGCCTCGCCTTTTAACACAGTTTCTCCCATATGGATCTCGTAACCCTCCAGTTCTGCACCGGACAGTGCCTGAAGCTCTCCCTCGAGTTCCAGGAATCTGCCGGAAACTCTGGTTCTGGTTTTCTTTTCTGCAAAAACAGTATCCATAGGAAGCAGTCCCATTCCCTTGATGGTTCCTCCGGCTTCCACATGATGAGGGTCACTTAAGATCTCACCCAGCATCTGATAACCGCCACAGATTCCAAAAATGATCTTACCCTTTGCAGCTTCCTTCAAAACTGCAGCTTCCAGACCATTAGCCCGCATCCACAGCAGATCTTCCATTGTATTTTTAGTTCCTGGCAGGATGATCATATCCGGATTTTTCAGTTCGCTGACATGCTGTACATATCTCAGGGAAACTCCCGGGATACTTTCCAGTGGATTAAAATCTGTGAAATTGGAGATCCTTGGTACCCGGATCACCGCAATATCAATAAGATCCACTTCCTGTTTTCTGTCAAATCTTTCTGTGAGGCTGTCCTCATCCTCCACCTGAATATCCAGATACGGAGCCACTCCCACTACAGGGATATGGCTTCTCTCCTCCAGCATCTGCACTCCCGGATCAAGGATGGTCTTGTCGCCGCGGAATTTGTTGATGATCAGACCCTTTACCATCTCTCTTTCATCCTCTTCCAGAAGCTCCACTGTACCGATCAGCTGTGCGAAAACACCGCCTCTGTCAATATCTCCCACCAGAAGTACCGGTGCCTTTGCCATCTTTGCCATTCCCATATTTACGATATCTTCTGTTTTCAGATTGATCTCCGCCGGGCTTCCGGCCCCCTCGATCACAATGATATCATTTTCTGATGCCAGTTTATCATAAGCTTTCATAATATCCGGCACCAGCTTTTTCTTATATTTAAAATAGTCTCTGGCACTCATGGTTCCCAGGACTTCTCCGTTTACGATCACCTGGGAGCCTACATCATTGGTAGGCTTCAGAAGAATGGGGTTCATCAGCACAGAAGGCTTAATTCCGGCTGCCTCCGCCTGCATAACCTGAGCTCTGCCCATCTCCAGCCCCTCTTCTGTAATAAAAGAGTTCAGTGCCATATTCTGGGATTTAAAGGGTGCCACCCTGTATCCATCCTGTTTAAAAATCCTGCAAAGCCCTGCTGCCAGAAGGCTTTTTCCTGCATTGGACATTGTCCCCTGCACCATAATTGCTTTTGCCATTTTTTGTTTCCCCTTTTCTCCTGTATAAATACTTATGAAAGCACTTCTTCCAGTACCTCTATTAGCTTTTTATTCTGTTCATGCAGCTTCACTGCCACACGGTAATATCCCTTTTTCAGCCCCGGATAGTTACTGCAGTCCCGGATCAGGATTCCCTTTGCAACACATCTTTCAAAGAGATCCTCAGGTCCGTAAAAGAATATATAATTTGCTTCAGAAGGATATACCGTCAGCCCAACCTGTCTCATCTTTTCCTTCATCCATGCAGATTCCCGGAAAATGATCTGCCGTCCTGCTTCCACATATTCTGATTCCTTCAGTGCTGCCATTCCTGCCTGCTGTGCCATGGTAGACACATTCCAGGGCTGGGTGACTGCCTCCATCCGGTCAAGTACTTCCCTGTCCGAACAGAATCCATAGCCCAGCCGCACACCGGGGATCGCATATCTTTTGGTAAATGCCTTAAGAATAAAAAGTCCCGGATATTTTTCCAGTTTTCCCTTCAGCGTATGTTTCTCCGGATCTTTTACAAAATCCAGGAAGCACTCATCTACTACCATAAATATTCCCTGCATGGCACAGGTTTCCAGGATTTCTTCCAGAAGGTCCTGAGGTATGATGATTCCTGTAGGATTATTGGGATTACACAGGAAAATAATATCCGGCTTTTCTCTTTTCAGAACATCCGGATAATCTTTCTGTATACAGAAATCATTTTCCTCTTTCAGATAATATCTGCTGATCTCACAGCCAACACTGACCAGTGCCTGTTCATACTCCGCAAAGGTAGGAGCAGGAAGAATGGCCTTCTTTGGATTCAATGCCCTGCTGAGGGAAAAAATAAGGTCTGCGGCTCCATTCCCGCAGATCAGATATTCTTTTTTTTTATGTTCATAATCTGCGATTGCCTCTTTCAGAGGTCCGCATCCTACACGGGGATAATCACTCAGGTCCTCTACACTGTCTATGATCGCCTGCTTTACACTCTGCGGTGTTCCCAGCGGATTACAGTTTGCAGAGAAATCCAGACAGTGATCATATTTATAAACATCACCGCCATGTATATGTTTTATCATCAGTTGTCTCCTGTCTTACTATACATGTTTTATATTAATAACTATTCAGCAATCCACGTTACCGGAATTATAAAAAGAAACAATATCGCACTGCGCTTCCGATCAGGAGAAATATCACAGCCCCCAGGATTGCTGTTGCATAAAGCAGGCGATTGGAACGTCTGATATCCTCCACCTCCACAGGGCGGATTCCGTCTCCGATGGTTGGTTTCTCATAAAGCTTTCCAAAATAGTAAGCATTGCCTGCAAGCTGTACGTCCAGCGCACCTGCCATTGCTGCTTCTGTCTGTGCAGAATTGGGGCTGGCATGGTTTCTTCTGTCTCTGCGGTAGATCTTCGCTGCATTTTTCACATCCATTTTTACAAATGCAGAGGCTGCCACCATCAGCCATCCTGAAAGTCTGGCTGGAATATAATTGGCCACATCATCCAGTTTTGCAGCGCAGCGGCCAAAATACAGATATTTATCATTCTTATAACCCAGCATGGAATCCATGGTATTGATTCCCTTGTAAAGAAACATCAGCCACACTCCGCCGATTGCCATATAAAGCATCGGTGCTATAACACCGTCTGAAGCATTCTCTGCCACAGTCTCTACTGCCGCCTTTGTAACACCCTCCTCTGTCAATGACTGGGTATCACGGCCTACGATCATAGATACTGCATAACGGGCCTCATCCAGAGTCCCGTTTTTCAGTCTGTCATAGACTTTCATGCTCTCTGTTTTCAGAGATTTCGTTGCCAGAAGCTGATAGCACCAGAAGGTTTCCAGTGCGAATCCCGCCCATACTGAGATTCCATAGAGAATGTGCAGGATCAGAAATGGGATTCCACCGCTTAACAGACAGACAAGGATCACTTCCACTGTACCTGCAGCCAGTTCGCCCTTATCTGTTTTCGGAAAAATCTTCCGAAGTATTTTTTCCAGAAATGCGATCAGATTTCCGATCAGACACACCGGATGATACAGCCATCTGGGATCTCCTATCATAAGATCAAGTATGAAGCCTGCTGCAAGGGCAGGCATACTGTAATATAACATAATTATAAAACTCCTTGATGCCTTCCGGATGTTTCAATATTTCTGAAACGCCCGGAATTCGGTAATTTACTACTATTTTACCACCTCTAAATCCGGCTCATTATTCTTTTGAATTATGATATTCCAGACATTTCATGAGAAAAGCCCTGGGAATCTGGGGATTTCCATAATAATAGATATGAGGATATCCTGCCAGCAGGTTACTGCTGCTGTGCATACAGTCCCATCCTCTTTTGCTCATAGGCTTCGCTGCATGGAAATCACTTCCACAGTTCTCTGAATCAAAATAGTGGAATTCATGAGCCGGAATCTCACCGATTTCCTCTGCACTTCTGCCGAAAACAGGCTTCCCGGCAGTTAATGTGATATATCCAAATCTGGTCAGTCTGGGAGTGCGGAAACATTTTCCGGGGATCACTCCGCAGGTTTTCCGGAACACTCCGCCCATATCCTCCATCTGCTCATGAAGATACATAAAGCCTCCGCATTCTGCCATACATGGCATGCCCTGTTTAACTGCCTGTGCAATCTCTTCTTTCATGGATGCATTACGTTCCAGTGCCTCTCCATTTAATTCCGGATAACCGCCATAAAGAAGAATCCCATCCAGATCTGCAGGAAGATGTTCATCATGAACTGGCGAGAAATCAACCAGCTCTGCCCCCATTTCCTGAAGGAGACGAAAATTGTCTTCATAAAAGAAACAAAAGGCTTCATCCTTTGCCACTCCGATACGCAGCTTCTGTGGCAGACAATATCCATATGTCTCGTCTTTCTGTACCAACGATTCCGGCACCTGCAGCTCCTCTGCATGCCTGGCAAGTGCAAGGATCCTGTCAATCTCCAATGTGTCTTCCAATATTCCGGCAAGCTTCTGCAAACGTTCCTTCAGATCAGAAATCTCCTCAGGAAGCACAAGACCCAGATGACGGCTCTCGATCACACAGTCCTCTACCTTTGGCACATATCCAAGAACCTCCACCTCAAGCTGTTCTTCCACCAGCTTCTTCATTCTGGGATAAAGCATGGGAGACATCTGGTTAAAGATCACGCCTTTGATATGGCTTTTCTCTTTGTACTCCATAAAACCTTTGATATAAGCTGCCAGGGAAATACTCATTCCTCTGCTGTTTACCACAAGGATGACCGGAGTATCTGTGGTATCTGCCAGGTCATAGGCGCTTGCTTTCGTGGATATTCCACCCACGCCGTCATAATAGCCCATAACACCTTCCATCACTGCAATATCGCAGTCTGCTGCATTTTTTCCAAGCAGGTATCGGGTAGTCTCGGCATCTGTAAAAAAGGTATCCAGATTTCTGGATTTCGTCCCGATGACTCTGGAATGAAACATGGGATCTATATAATCCGGTCCGCATTTAAAAGATGCCACTTTCATTTTTCGATTGACCAGTGCCTGCAAAAGTCCGCAGGTAATCAGAGTTTTGCCACTGCCACTGGCTCCTGCTGCAAGAAGTATTCTTGGAATGTCCATCCCTGTTCTCCTCTGTTTCTGTCCTATATTTTTTCAACAATTTCAGGGCATTCCAATCTATTAACTGTTAATCTGTATTTCCTTAACTGTTAATTTGTAATCCCTGATATCTGCATCATTTGTTATTTCCCGGGATTCTGAAGTGTAATAATATAAATAGGATTCTCGCCCATCATCATATGATAACGTCCGATTGCCTTTGAACGTGCCGCACTTAGCTGCACGATTTCATTTTCTTCAAATCCAAACTCTTTCGCTGTTTCCAATGCTTCAGACACAGTTTCAAGAGTGATACAGTTGATCACGATCCGGACATGAGAGTTCTTTTCAAGTAACAGCTTCACGATCTCTTTCAGATTTCCTGACGAGCCTCCGATAAAAGCATGGGTCGGTGCCGGAAGATCTTTCAGAGCCTCCGGTGCAAGTCCTTCCACAATCTCCAGATTATCCGCTGCAAATTTCACCTTATTCCGGTGGATCAGTTCAACTGCGTCTTCCTTTTTCTCAATTGCCCAGACCTGTCCCTGATGAGCACGAAGTGCCATCTCTATTGACAGTGAGCCTGTTCCTGCACCCACATCATAGCAGACAGAATCAGCAGTCAGCCGCAATTTGGAAAGGGATACCGTACGCACCTCTTCCTTTGTCATAGGTGCTTTGCCTCTGATAAATTCCTCATCTCTGATCCCATGCGTCTCCAGACGTGTTCCTGCATTTTCATTTACTGCACAGATGACGGACAAAGGATCACCCTTATATTCTGTCAGTTCACTGGCTGGTTTTACAAAAATCTTCTCATTTTCATAAGACAGATTCTCTCCCACATAAAAGAGCACATCACCCATCCCGTATTTTACCAGTTTCTCTGCCAGAACTGCTACACCGTCTGAGGTTCCAAGTATGGAAAATACTTTCTCCGCATAACAGATATGTGAGATAAGATTACATCCTCTTCCATGTGCACTGACGATTTTGGCATCATCCCAGGACAATCCTATTTGGGACATAAAATATACAACTGAGGAAATCCCGCACTGAATCTCTATCTCTGTATTATTTTGTGCTGAACTATCCCGTTCTTCCTCACTCTTCTCTGATCCGTTCTTTCTCTGTACTCTCAGATCCGCACTGTCCTGACACAGTACTTCCAGAAGTTTTCTGGCCCCGCTGTAGAAGCCCACATCTCCGGAAAGGACGATCACAATATTGTTATACTCCGGATGTGCATCAATGTAATCCCTGATCTCCTGGCTTCTGTATTCCACAAACACATCCTGTCCCGGACGTTTCACAGAATCCACCATCCTCCTGGCACCGATCAGAAGATCCGCCTGATCCAGGCTGTTCTTACCCTGGACAGTGAGAAGTTTTTGACTTCCCATTCCAATTCCTAGCAATGTAATATGCGGTCTGTGGGCTAAACCGAAATGCTCTGTAAGAAATCTCTTACATTCTCTCACAGACATGCCTTCCTCCTTCAGAGGACGCCCGATAATCACAGGAACTGCATCACATTCCAGGGCAGCATCGATCTTATCCTGAAATCCCCCTGCTTTTCCTGTATCCTTTGTGACCAGATATCTGCAGTCATACTGTCTGAGCATTGCAGCATTCAGCTCTCTGGAAAAAGGCCCCTGCATTCCTATCAGATGTTTTCCCTCAAATCCCAGCTCTGCACAGGCTTTCATCACATTGGGCAGAGAAAGGACTCTTGCATAAAGACGGTTCTGATAATCCTTCATGCCTGTGAAGCCGGCCAGTTCCTTGCTTCCTGTTGTCAGCAGTACATTTCCCTGGGTCTGATCCAGATAATCTGCAGCAGCCTGAACACTGTCCACATATACTGCTCTGTCCTCATGTTCTCCTGCTTCTCTCAGCACCCTGTAATATGCTGTCCGCGTATTTTCACAGGCTGTCCTGATATTTACAGTCACCTCAGCAGCATAAGGATGGGTAGCATCCAGCACCATTTCCGGTTTCTCCTGTAAAAAGACCTCTTCCATATCCGCTGCATCCAGTCTTCCGGTCTGAACAGTGAGAAATTCATTTTCTGTAAGAGATTTGCTGCCATATTCTGTGGCAACAAATCCCTTTGTCTCTATCTTATGATCTGCCAGAAACCGGCAGATCTCGTATCCTTCTGTTGTTCCCGCAAAAACAAGAACTTTATACATTCCTATATCCCCTCGGTGTTACCATCTTATTGTTGATTTCCTTTGTCTGAGAATTACCGATAAATACTGTAGTAAACATATCCACCTGTGTATCTCTCAGTTCTTTTAATGTCATTACATGAGCTTCCTCGCCGTCTCTTGCGATATTGGAAACTGTTCCGCAGATGGTATCCGGTGATTTGTATTTCATCATCAGATCACAGGCTTTCTGCAGGTAATCATGACGTTTTTTACTTGACGGATTGTAAAGACATACAACAAAATCTGCCTGAGCTGCTGCCAGAAGTCTTGCCTCTATCTTTTCCCATGGTGTGAGAAGGTCACTTAAGCTGATCAGACAGAAGTCATGGATCAGAGGTGCACCCAGAACAGCAGCTCCGCCTGTTGCAGCTGTCACACCCGGAATGATCTCCAGTTCTGTTTCCGGATAATTGACACCAACCTCATACATCAGACCTGCCATACCGTAAACTCCTGCATCACCGCTGCAGATCATGGAAACAGTCTTGCCTTTTTTTGCCTCTTCAAAGGCAAGGACACAGCGGTCCACTTCCTTTTTCATTGGTGTAGTCATAAATTCTTTTCCCGGAAAATATTCCTTCACCAGGTCTACATATACGGTATATCCGATGATTGCATCACTTTCATTCATGGCGCGGATCGCTTTTCCTGTCATCTGGTCATAAGCTCCCGGTCCGATTCCGATTACATATATTTTACTCAAAATGTATCCTCCATTCCCTGGCAGCCACTGCTGTGGTCACACCATTTTCTCCTGTTTTTCTCTGCAGCAGCCTGCCATTTCCACTGGCAAGGACTGCACTTCTCTCACAGACATTGTCCACACCTGTGATCTTTTTTACAAAAGGTGAGGGAGTAAATTCTCCAGGCACCTGTTTTAATTCTTCTTCTGTATAAGTCACAAAAGGAATCTGCCAGTCCTGTGACAATGACAGGATTCCCTTTTCTTCTTTCTTCAGATCGATGCTTGCGATCTGCTCAAATGCTTCTTTATGAAATCCAGATCTGTTCAGCACCTTCTGCGCTGCCTCTGCGATTCCACGGGCATCCTTGTCTTTCCTGCAGCCCATACCCAGAGTCAGACATTTCGGAACTACCTGTGTGGTAGAAATAAAAGGATTACAGGAAGTATGTACAGTAACTGCAACTCCGCAGTCTATATTCGTACAGTCTGTCCCTGTTCCATTAAAATCAGAGCTTTTCTGTGTTTCCTCTTCTGATCTGTCATCCGTACTGTTGACAGGATTCCCATATTCGTCACACCGGGCCAGCCCCTCCGGCAGTTCGCCGTCCGTCGGAAACTCACTGTAAAATCCAACTTTCTTTCCTGCCAGAAGTGCAGCAGAGACTTCCTTTGCTGCTTTCATGTTAAAGATATTGCAATTATTTTTCTTTGCAAAAACATCTACTGCAAAACGGTGATGCAGGTCTGTGGCTGTTGTGACCACTGGTATTGCTTCCAGAATTTCTGCTGTTTTTAGCGCCAGTTCATTGGCACCGCCCAGATGTCCTGACAGAAGGGAAATGACAAACTTTCCACACTCATCTACGACCAGCACCGCAGGGTCTGACTTCTTTGACGCTACATAAGGCGCAATGCTGCGGACGGCAATTCCGGTGGCACCGATAAAGATCAGTGCATCTGAATCAGAAAATTTCTCTCCTGCCCATGCAGAGGTACTGATCTGAATAGAATCCAGAAGATATTTACTTTTTTTATCCAGTTCTGCTGTCATACCGGCAGCTTCCAGCCCCCGGCATAATCTCTCCCCGGTCTGCTGACCGGTAAGGCTGAAGCATATAAGTGCAACCTTCACTGTTATATTCCTTCTCTTTCTCCTGTTTACAGTAATCTCATAAACGATAGCAATTCCTTAAGGTTACCAGATTCTATGAGTGATGTGTTTTTGATTTCACAGCTTCACGAAATTCTGTGGTAAACTCCGGATCATACAGCTTGGAACGGTCATAGTGTGCTGCTGCAACTGTATCTCCGATGATCATCAGAGCTGTTTTTGTAATATTATTTTCTGCAGCCGTTTTTGCCAGTGTTCCCACTGTGCAGACGAAAGTCTTCTGTTCCGGCCAGGTTGCCTTATATACAATGGCTGCTGGTGTATCTGCTGTATAACCGCCTTCAATAAGACGTCTGCTCAGCTCTTCCAGCATTCCTGTACTTAAGAATACAACCATAGTTGCCTGATGAGCCGCAAATGACTGAATGCTTTCCTTGGACGGAACAGGAGTTCTGCCTTCCATTCGTGTAATGATCACACTCTGGGAAATGTCCGGCAAAGTATATTCCAGATTCAGGGCACTTGCAGCACCGCAGAATGCACTGACACCCGGACAGTAATCATAAGCGATATTTTTCTCATCCAGAATATCCATCTGTTCACGGATTGCACCGTAAATACATGGATCTCCGGTATGAAGGCGGACAGTTGTCTTTCCCTCTGCTTCCGCCTTCTCGATCACATGGATCACTTCCTCCAGTGTCATTTTTGCACTGTTGTAGATGGTGCAGATGTCCTTTGTGTATTCCAGAAGCTTTGGATTTACCAGTGATCCTGCATAGATCACCACATCAGCTTCCTCCAGATACTGTTTTCCTCTTACTGTGATAAGATCCGGTGCTCCCGGACCTGCTCCTACGAAATGTACCATAATCTATCATTCTCCTTATTATAAATTTATTCCAACTGTTCAATACTTTCACAGTTGTGAGTCAAAATCCATTCAAGCGGATATTCGCAATCCGCTTCGCTACTTGCTCATAACCGAATAACTGCTC
>OJOK01001329.1_pt1 | contig 10798 bp, 10 predicted proteins | sample 1598051 | NCBI WGS metagenome assembly OJOK01 (sample SAMN01915205, study PRJEB22387) | human gut metagenome | isolation source: stool | host: Homo sapiens | place: USA
ACCATGAAAAGCTGGGAATGTGCTGGTGGGTAAAGGCCGATCTGTGCTCACACTGCGCCATGATCCAGACCGGGGAAATACCCGGAGACAGCGTTACCCATTGTGTGAATTCAAACCCTATTTTTCCATGAAAAAATATCGTGAAATAATCCTCCCTCTTTTACTCTTCGCGGCCGCAGGCTGTGAGAAATCCGAGTACCGGATCACCGAGCCTCGGCCGACGCTCGAAGTGACGGCCTTACAGGACTCTTACATCATCAACCAGCCGGCGTATCTCCAGCTCAAGGTCTCGCAGCAGGGGTACGACGGGGAATTTCAGCTCTCGGCCGTACTCAACGAAGGGGCCTGCGAGCTCTCGATGCAGGGCAGCGACCTCGCTACCGACGGCACATGGACGTCGATGTCCAACACTACGGAGATCCTGACGCTCACGCCGACGCTGGCCGGGCCGCTGCGCATATCCTTCGAGGTCAAAACCAAAGAGGGCGAGCAGTCCGGCCGCAGTTTCATCAACTTCAATGTCCAGAAGAGTCCCGCCCTCGCGCTGGAGGTCGAGTACCCCGAAACGGCGTCCATCACCGAGCGGATCGAACTGACCATGCTTCTCACCAAAACAGGATGGACTGGAGCAATCCCCGTAACATATACACAACTCACCGGCAACGGCACACTCCAGTACGGGGCCGTGACCGTCACCCCCGCCGAAGCATTCTCCGTGCCGGCGAACATGGAACAGCCGCTTTATTACACCCCGGCCGAGCGGGGCATTCACCGTATCCAGCTCTCGGCGACGGACGGATACACGACCGAATTCAAGACCATCGAGATCATCGTAACAAACTGACAACATGAGAACGACTCTATTTTACGCATTGGCCTTATTCCTGCTGCCCGGCTGCTCCTCGTCGAAATACCAAATTGTCGAACCGCAGCCGCAGCTATCCCTGTCTACCGCCGCAGCGGTCTGTGAACTGGGAGAGAACGTGAGCATTACACTGGCTGTTGCCCAAGAAGGCGTAGACGGAAACTTCTCCCTCTCGGCGTTCATCCGCGAAGGGAAAGCCACGCTCACACTCGACGGGAGCGACATGGACACGTCGGGCCAATGGGTGCAGCTCTCGGCCAAGAATGCACGCCTTGTAATTACCCCAGCCCAAGCGGGAGATCTGCTCGTAAGTTTTCAGGCCAAGTCCCCTGAAGGCGAAGTCAGTGAACAGCAAGACCTGAAGGTGACGGTAACAGCGCCATCAGAAATCGCGGCCGAAGCTGTCTGCGAAGCGAAGATCGTAAACCCCGCAGCCGATGCCCGGATTCCGGTGCTGCTACACATTCAAGGTGTTCCGGGCGCAGACGGGAAATTCATCGTAACCCCGGCCGTCAGTCTGGGCAAAGGCAAGATATTCCTGAACGGAAACGCCGTGAACGGACAGGCTTGTCCCGTAGATGCCGACATGACGTTCGAGTATGCGCCCGAAGAGATCGGCGAGCAGATTCTCGAATTCGAGATCGCGGCAGGGAAGGCGTCGGCAAAAGCACGCGTATATATGGACGTCGTGAAGAATATCGTCGTGACAAGCGTCGTCGAGGGCTGTTTCACCATCGACGGGGTCGGGGAGCACAACGTCGAAGGCGAAACCGTAACGCTCGCACTCGTAAACGAAGATCTCTTCAACTTCGAGGTCGCGGGCTGGTACGACACCTCCGGGCAACTCCTGTCCGGCGAGGCGACCTATGCGCTCACACTCGCGCGCGACTGCATCACCGACATCGAGGTCAGACTCAAGCCCCGGACTGTGACCATAACCCGGCAGGGAATCGCCCGGATAGAATTTCAATATCTCGTCATGGAAGGCGGACGTCCCGTACCGAAGGTAGCCTACGATTACCGCACGCAGTATTCGGCCGACTACAAGGCTTCCGAGCCGGTGAAGTTCTACTACGAGGAGTACAGGCTCGACACATCGAAGATCCCGCCCGTAGGCCGGAAGTCCGCAGGAATGCCGACGATACCCAAAGGGGCGACGAAATCGACATTCCTGTGGCGCTGCGACGAAAAATTCTCCGTCTCGATACGCCCGGCCGACAACCCGGGCTTCAAGTTCAATTACAACGACAGATCCGTCGAGTCGCAAACGACGAAATACTACCTGCCCTCAGACATAACAATGACCAGATAACCACAGATCGGCGTAGTTCAAAAAACAGAACGGCGCATTCAGTCCATGACAGGGACGTGACTATGGGATTGTGCGGAACGGATACGCAATGCGGGTGAAAGGCCCGCCGTCGATTTACATTTTAACTTTACACTTATGAAATATCTCTTAAACAGCTTTTTATCGTTAATCCTACTCTCGGGATGCCAGCAGTTCGTGGGCGAGATATGTCCCGACGGGAGAACTGTTGTAGTTACATTGGAGTTACAGCCCGAACAGCCGGCGGCAAAGGCCCGGGCAACAGATGAGAACACAATCCAGGACGTGAACCTATATCTCTACGGGAACGGACAGTCATATCATTTTTACGCTACCGGTGCTTCTCACCAAATAGATATAGCTCCCGGCACTTACAGCATTCACGCTGCGGTCAATCAGCACAAGGATCTCGGCGAACTCCCTTATAGCGCCCTCATAAATTACAGGACAGACGCACCCCAGGAAGGAACACTCACCATGTATGGCTACGCATACCAAAAGCTCGACCTGACAACAAAAGTAATTCAGGTAAGCGTCAAGCGTAACGCCGCGAAGATCGCATACAACATAACTGTTGCACCCGACAAAGAGATAGAGATCCTCTCTGTGCAGTTGTGCAGCATGCCCAATAAGGATTATCTCATCTGCGAGGAACAGATGGACTTGACTGATCCATCCTACGGTTTTTATGACAGCGAAGTCCGCACGCTGCCCGAAGGGGCAAAGAGTGCGTCCGGCTTATTCTACATGCTTTCCAACCGACGTGGGGAGAATAGTACGATTAAAGACCAGAAACAGAAAAACGCAGAAAACGCGCCGGAAAACGCATCCTTCTTCCGCATACGCGGACGCAGCGGGGAAAATAAAATCGTGGATTATATAGTCTACCTCGGGGCAAACAACACCTCAGATTTCAACGTTTGGCCCAACGAAGCACACACCTACAACATCACCCTCTCCGGTGACAACGAGACCGACACCCGCATCTCCAGTTATACGCTCGACATCACGGACTGGTGGCCCAGAAAATACAACGTCCCGGACAACGATTACGGAGGACTCGACATCTACGTGACGAACAAGAGCGACTATACGTTCACAGGAACGCTGAAGGTGATGAAAGGCGACGGCGAGAAATTCGCAGCCGGGGATGGCGGCTGGAACTTCGGCCCCGACGTGGAGTTATATATACCCCAAAGAGGCGGCCAGCGTTACGACCTGAGATATGCTCCCTCGTTGGTCAAAAAGGGCGTAAACTCGCAGGTGCAGTACCAGGTCGTCGTAAACGACAATGCAGGCGAAAGTACGAAATTCAACTTCGCCTGTGAATTCGCGAACATGGTACAGGCATATTTTACCACCGGGACAGGCTCGGTGACCGTAAGCGGCGAACTGGCCAAGGCCGCGGGGACGAACTACGTGCTTGCATACTGCTACGAAGACGGCTGCACGTTCACAGCCGTGGACGGCAACGGATACGCTTTCGACGGATGGTATGCAGATCAGGCTTATACGCAACTGCTGTCCGCCTCGGCTTCGTACATGTATGCCCCGACAAAGGCCAAGAGTTCCATATACGCTAAGTTCGCACTGGAGAAACAGCCAAAGGTCGAGATCTCCTGCAACCAGCAGAACAAGAACTCGACCTACATGTACAATAAGAACACCGTAACAATGACCGTAACCGACTATTCCGGGCCCGTCACGATAAAGGCGACTTGCGCGGCCGGAGGGTTGTTCACATCGACGACTTCGTTCTCGAAGACCGTAGTCAGCGGACAGAGCTTCACACTCGACCCGATCGTATTCGTCCCCACGGCGGTCGGAAACATATCGTATACCATCGACGTTACCACTTCGACGGGAATAAAGATCGGTTCAAAAACCGTAACAAACAACATCGTAGCAACGAAGCTGACGCCCAGCATCAGTATATCCTACGACTCGAATACACGCCAAATGTCATATAAGCCGGCATACACTTCGACATATGTATACTGGTACGGGTATAAGACTGTGATCGCACGGGTAGCATTTACTCCCGCGCTCGACTACCCTGCACCCATCGAGTCCGCACAGCTCCTCAAGATCCAGCTATACCCCACCTTTCGGGCATATGAAATAACCGGTGCCGAAGATCCCGGAAGCGGACAGTGGGCACCCGTCGAGCGGACGATTAACAGCCCGAGTATTTCCGGGCATGAGTTCGCCCCCATAAACACAACATATGCCGATGCACAAGGTATTTCATACACATTGACCAGCGTGAGCAATATGACCGGGCTCGATGCCAAAAATCCCCTGCTCGCTCCTTACACCGAAGGCGACACGATACTCCTGTTGCCATTTACCGAAAGCGAAGCTATTGCGGCGAAAATGATGGACAGGACGTTTATCAAGTATTTCTTTAATAAACCGACACTATTACCCTCGCAAATATCTGTGTCAAATAGTTATCCAAAGAATGATTTACAAATAGTTACTGATATAAAACTCATCAACATAACAAATAACCTTTAGTAATCAGATCTCGTCAATTTAAACAATGAGCAAAGTCCCCAGAAACTGCAAAGTTTCTGGGGACTTGTGTATTACAGGGGAACAATATATTACTTATTACGAGGCCACAAATAATAATCACTGGCTATGGATGAAATTACCTCCTCATTCGCATCAGTCTTAACCTCGACATCTCGGCAGCGATTATAATTGTCCCTAAAAATGAGTTTGAGTGTAATCTCCCCGGAAACACCTTCCCGTATTACCATGCCATCACCATCAATCCAATTTTGCCAACCATCATCCCACTTGCCGCCACTAATTGAATAGAAGGTATCCTTTGCCATAACAGCATTATTCTTTCCTTGAGAAATCAGGATATTAAACGGCTTAGGATCGGTTTTGCCATTGAGGGAAACAAAAGCCACGTAAAAATCACAACCTCGTTTAAACTTTTCAAGTTCATTTCTAAAAGAAAAGTAATAACCCGCAGCTTCACCAACAACCTCCGGATAGAACCCGCCGTTCGAGGCATCGGATACCTTCAATACCTTGCGGTTCGTGCCGGTCTTGGCCGCACCGTTTTGCGTATAGTTGACCGTGAAGGTAACGGCATGGTTGCCCGGTGTAAGGGGGATATACCAGAACGAAGCCGTAGCGCGGCCGTTCACGAAGCTCGCGTCGATCGGCTCGCCGGCATAGACGTAATCCGTGTCGAACTCCGGATTCTCAACGGGGCTGACAACGCCCAGCGCATCGCCTTCGGTAGCGAAAGTGACCGTAGGGGCTTTGTCGCAGCTTACGCCCAGATCCACGCGGATCGGAGTAGTGCCTTTCACGAAACTCGGGACATGCACATCGAACCCGCCGGCTGAACCGCCGTCGTCGTCCTTATCGCAAGAGGGGAACAACATCACCGTCATGGCAGAGGCAGCCATAAACAGAAATTTTACAAAGGATTTCATAATGTGAGAATTAATATTTATGCAAGTTTTTTGGTTAACAATAATAAAAATAAGGTTTTTTCCTCGTCCGGCAAAATTACTTGTTAAATTTTGACTTATCCCGTGAAATATCTGCCGGAAGGTACTTATCGAGTTTTGCTATGCAGGACTTGGGATAGACCCAGCCCGCAACTCGTTCGCCGTTCCATATCAACCATCCGTTGTAACGGGCGCCGAGCCACTTGAGCAACCTCCGATCCAGTCGGTTGTCGGTGAAAACGACAACGGCCCGCTCAGAATAGTCTACCAGTATGGCTTCATCGGACAGCCGTTCGGGAAGGGGATGCTCCCGGACGGGGCCGAGTTCGCCGGCGATGCGGGTCTGCTCAAGTTCCAGCAGGCGGCGGTCTATCGACTCAAGACGAGCAGCAAGAGTTTCGGGTGACGTAGTCGTGAGGTAAGTACGCATCGCAACAAATGCTTTCACAACAGAAATGCAGACCTGTATTGCGATAGGGGTTCTGAGTACTGATGAAAGCATGACCACCCCTTGTTCGGTAAACACGTAAGGTTTATGTCGTAAGCCTCTGGTAATAGAATTGGATATCACAATTTGTGATTTCCAATTTTCTACTTCAACATCGGTCATCTGAAACATAAATTCTTCCGGAAAACGTTGAGCATTACGCTTTACAGCCTGATTAAGGGCACTTGTTGTTACCCCGTACATTTCCGCCAGATCACGATCCAGCATGACCCGCTGGCCGCGGATCTCGTAAATCTTATCCTGAATTACCTGGAGATCGGCCATGATTTACGACTCTTCAATCGGTGTGGCAATCTGGCCGGAATTCTCCAAGCTCCTCATTGCTTGGTAAAGGTTCTGAATCGTACATAAGTGTTTTCGCAATTCGGAACCACTCAGCGACAGATCGGCAGGCGCAATGGCAAGCTGCTGTGTAAACTCGAAATAAAGAATCAGCAGCGTTTCCGCAATATCACCTGGAGTAAATTCATGGAGCAACAGTCTTACGACCGGAGACCAATCGTAATTCTTTCGCTGAAACTCCTCGGCCAAAGCGGCCGGCAATTCGATAGTCACAGGCACGTAGCCCGGACGGATAGGTTTGTTTTGCATGTGGTTTGAACATTAAACCGTTAAACAATAAAAAGGTTTCGCCTGACCCGCTGTTCAACACCACATAGGCTTACCGGGGCATTAACCACTCGGCACGGGGGTACGAAACCTAAATTTACGCGCATAATAAATGCCCGCTATTGGCGGACATCTGCCGCCTATGTGAACGTTGAACATTGCAAATATAAATGTTATAAATAACATTTCAAAATACTGGGCCTGTTTTTAGCACTACCTCCTGCTTCACCCGCGAATTCGCAACATGGTGCGGACAAACTTTCAGGCTGGAACGGGCTCGGTGACCGACTATTCCGGGCCCGTCACGATAAAGGCGACTTGTGCGGCCGGAGGATTGTTCACATCGACGACTTCGTTCTCGAAGACCGTAGCAGAGGTATTTAAGAACAAAAAGGATATACAATGTCATGGCTGTTGAATGATATTAAATTATTGACTATTTATAGCATACAGACCAAATAAAAACAATATATTTGTATTAAGTTCAATATAATGATTTTTATGGATGATATAAATCTCCTTAAATTAGTCTTGGTCGAAAAGAGAAAAACAGGTAAATGGTTGGCGGAACAATTAGGGAAAAATCCATCAACCGTTTCTAAATGGTGCTCTAATGTAACTCAACCTGATTTGGCAACTCTTGTTAAAGTTGCCAATTTGCTGGATGTTGATATACAATATTTGATAAATAAGACAAGGTAATAACATGGAGAAGAAAACAGTTCAATCAATCGAACCCAATATCGCCGACCTCGCCAATGATTGGCTCAAGACCTACAAACTCAATTATAAATTAGAGCAAGAGTCGCTCAATTCAGAAATTGACAAAGCACTTGCCGACTACTTTACCAAAAATGGCGGCGTGGGTGCTAATCGCCCCGATGTAAAACTTTTGCTGCAAGACAAAAACTTAAATTTTTATCCCGTCCTTATAGAGTACAAAGGCTATAAAGATAAACTCGTAAAATTAGATGCCACCGGGCAGGTGGAAAACAAAACGGCTAAAAACGAGCCGAATCTTAAAAACATCAACTCGTTTGCAGTAAATGGTGCCGTGCATTATGCCAACGCTCTGCTCCATCACACGGGCTATACCGATATTATTGCCATTGGAATGACCGGCTACAAAGACGATAACGGCAAAATTCACCACCAAATCGGCGTCTATTATGTTTCCAAAAGCAACTTTGGCGTAGGGCAAAAAGTGGGCGAATTTACAGACCTGTCCTTTTTGGCTCCTAAAAATTTTGATGCATTCATCGAAACGGTAAAAAAGTTGAATCTCTCGCCCGAAGAACTCGACAAGCTTCGGGAACAGCGTGAACAAGAAATAAATGCAAGCTTGGTAAGGCTTAACAATGATATTTATCAAACAGAAAAGGGCCTCGGCGAAAACGACCGGGTTTATCTTGTTGCTGCCTCCATTATAGCCACGCTCGGCGTTGCTAACAAAGTTTCGCCACTCGAAAAATCCGACCTCAAATCTTCAACCGAGAAGGGCAATACCGACGGCGACATAATGATTCGTAAAATCGAAGCATTTTTGGACGAAAAGCAGTTGCCCGACGAGAAAAAGAGCCTCATTGTCCGCACGTTACAAAACACACTCACCACCGATAACATCAACAAAGTGGAAAACGGCGAAAGCCAGCTTAAACGTGTCTTTACAAAGATTGTTGATGACTTGGGCATTTACTACAAAATCGGGCTTACAACCGACTTCACGGGTAAACTTTTCAACGAAATGTACTCGTGGCTCGGTTTTACGCAAGACAAACTCAACGATGTGGTACTCACACCCTCTTATGTAGGTTCGCTTTTGGTGAAACTCGCCCGTGTGAACAAGGATTCATACGTGTGGGACTTTGCCACCGGCTCGGCAGGCTTGCTCGTGGCAGCAATGAACGAAATGCTCAACGATGCCAAAAGCACCATCAAATCGCCAGAAGAGCTTTACCAAAAAGAACTGAAAATCAAAGCTGAACAACTGCTCGGTTTGGAACTGCTCTCAAGCGTATATATGCTCGCCATTCTCAATATGATTTTGATGGGTGACGGCAGTTCCAACATCTTGAACAAAGACTCGCTCAAAGATTTTGACGGAAAATACGGTTTTGGCAAAACGGATGAAGATTTCCCCGCCGATGCCTTCGTACTCAATCCGCCCTATTCTGCGGCCGGCAACGGAATGAACTTCGTAGAACGCGCCCTTTCGATGATGAAAAAAGGCTACGCCGCTATCATCATTCAAAACTCCGCAGGTTCGGGCAAAGCAAAAGATTATTGCTGCCGCATCTTGGAGAAGCACACCCTGCTGGCGAGCATCAAAATGCCCATTGATTTGTTCATAGGCAAGTCCAGCGTCCAAACCAACGTGTATGTATTCAGAGTAAATGAGGCTCACAAGAGAGATGATGTGGTTAAATTTATAGATTTCTCTAATGACGGCTACACCCGTACCAACCGCAAGAAAGCGAGCAACAACCTCAAAGACACCGATCACGCCAAAGAACGCTATCAGGAAGTGGTGGATTTGGTGCGTTTTGGCAAGAACAAACTCCATTATTTAACTGAAAAAGAATACTACGAAGGAACCATCGACCCACAAAATGGTTCCGACTGGAATCAAGCCGCACCCATAGACACAAAACCCACTCTGGCGGATTTCAAGAAGACTGTAAGTGATTACTTGGCTTGGGAAGTCTCGAATATATTGAAAAAACAATCACCTGACGAGGAGGACGGCTTGGGAAAATAGATGCCCCACTTGACAAAAAGCTGCAAGGTGTTAAGTGGGGCGAGTTTAAGATTGGAGATTTATTCGAGATAAATCCGACAAAATACTATCGTTTACAAAATGATGAGATTATATCTCAAACAGGAACGATTCCATTAGTTTCAAACTCATCAACCGACAATGGCGTGATGGGCTTTTCTGAACTAAAAGCACTCAATAAGGGTAATACAATTACATGCTCTGACACAACATTAGGGGCAGATACAATGTATTATCAAGCTATTGATTTTATAGGATATTCACACATTCAGCATCTTGTGCCGAAATTTAGCCCATTCAATAAAGCTATTGCAAGTATCATAATTTCTGCTTGTCGGGTCTCGACTTCAAAGAAATATGATTATGGCAATAAGTTTAACCGAGAGGCAATGAAAAATACTACTATCCACCTTCCCATCACCACATCCGGTGAAATAGATTTTGAATTTATGGAGAGTTTTATAGCGGAGCTGGAAGCGGAGCGTATAGCGGAGCTGGAAGCGGAGCGTATAGCGGAGCTGGAAGCGTATTTATTGGCTACGGGGTTGACTGACTATATCTTAACTGCCGAAGAAAAAGCTGTGCTGCAGGCATTCCGCGACGGTAAAAATGGGGGGGGGAAATTTAGCTGATTATCAGCTATTTAACACCATGGAGCTATTTGGAAAATCAACGCGAGGCAAACGCCTAAAAAGTGCTGATCGCATTGAGGGAACATTACCATTTGTAACTGCCGGCGAAGCCGACGAGGGAGTTTCGGCATTTATTGGGAATGATGTCGAAGTTTTTTCAAAAAATACCATTACAATCGATATGTTCGGCTCTGCTAAATATCGCAATTATGACTATGGCGGAGATGACCATATTGCGGTTGTGCACACGGAAAATTTACCAAAACTGGCTTCGGTTTTCGTAACGGCTGCAATTCATAAGTCCTCACATACAGGTAAATTTGATTACGGACATAATTTTTACGCAAAGGATGCCGATGAATTAAACATTTTTCTTCCCGCTCTCGACGGCAAGCCCGATTACGCCCTGATGGAGACCTTGATTTCAGCCGTGCAGAAATTGGTGATAAAAGATGTGGTGCAATACGCCGACCGCAAAATTGCCGCAATAAAAGAAGTAGCATTAAAATTATAATATAACATTTCAAAGATAACGAGCTGTTTTTTGCGGCTCCACACAAGAAATAAGTTGAAGGCTTACCTAAAACTATTTTTAC
>OJOK01001356.1_pt1 | contig 10595 bp, 8 predicted proteins | sample 1598051 | NCBI WGS metagenome assembly OJOK01 (sample SAMN01915205, study PRJEB22387) | human gut metagenome | isolation source: stool | host: Homo sapiens | place: USA
CGGGCAGGATGCTGGCACCGGTGGTGGTGAAGCCCGAAACGGTCTCAAACATGGCGTCCACGGGATTCGGGATGCAGCCGGTGAGGACGAACGGCACTGCACCCATGATACTGATGGTGATCCAGCTCAGGGCGGTGGCCGCAAAGCCCTCCCGCATATAGAACACCTTGCTGCGGGGTTTGATGGTCCGCAGGGCAAAGCCCAGCACCGCACTGATGGCCGCCGTCAGCAGGAACACTCCCATGACGGCCCACTCAGCGTAGATGAGGCTCGTCACCGCCGGGAGCAGCAGCAGTGTACCCTCTATCATCAGGATGTAGCCCAGCAGACGAAAGACGATCGCATAATTCATACGTCCTGTCCCCCGTTACTCTTCCACGATGTCCCGCAGGTCGTGCAGGCCGTGTTCCAGCGTGACGACGATGACGTTGTCGCCCACCTGGATCTGGTCGCCGCCGCGGGGGATGAGGATATGGTCGCCGCGGGTGATGCAGCAGAGCAGCAGATTCTTTTTCAGATGCAGCTGGCTCAGCGGCACGCCGGTGGCCCGGCTCTCCTCATGGACAGTGAATTCCAGCGCTTCCACGCGGTCGTCGAGGATGCGGTAAAGGGTCTTGATGTTGTTGCCGGCCTCGTTCTGCAGGGCGCGGACGTACTGCACGATGTAGTCGCAGGTCATGTACTTGGGGTAGACGATGCTGCCCAAATCGAGCCCGGCCAGAATATCGTCGAACTCGAGGCGGTTGATCTTCGTGACCAGCTTGCCCTTGGAGTGCTTTTTCGCAAACAGGGTCAGCAGCACGTTTTCTTCGTCGATGTTGGTCAGAGCCACGAAGGCTTCGGTGGATTCCAGACCTTCCGAGAGCAGGAAGTCGCGGTTGGAACCGTCCTCGTTCAGTATCTGTGCCTCAGGCAGGGACTCGGCCAGAACATTGCAGCGGGCCGGGTCCCGCTCGACGATGCGGACGCGGACGTGATTTTCCAGCAGCTCCTGGCTCAGGTAATAGGCGATGGCACCGCCGCCCACGATAAGGGCGTTGCGCACCGGCCGCACCGGCATATTGATACGCTGGAAGAACTCGTGGGCCTTCTCCTGCGTGGCGAGGAAGGTGACCTGGTCGCCGTTCTGCAGCACAAAGTTACCGTTGGGGATGATGACCCCGCCGTCACGCTCCACCGCGCAGACCAGAATGTCGCTCTTGAGGCGGGTGGGGATCTCATGGATGGCCACGCCGTCCAGCCCCTGCTGTTCGGTCAGCGCAAACTTGATGAGCCGCACACGTCCGCCCGCGAAGGTATCGATCTTGCTTGCGCCCGGGAAGCGCAGCAGATGGGAAATTTCCTTTGCCGCTGCCATTTCGGGGTTGATGATGGCCGAGATGCCGATCTGCTTCTTGATAAAGTCCAGCTCATGGCTGTAAGACGGGTTGCGCACGCGGGCGATGGCGTGGCAGTGGCCCGCCTTTTTGGCGAACATGCAGCACAGCAGGTTCAGCTCGTCCGAGCCAGTGACTGCGATGAACACGTCCGCTTCCTCCACGCCTGCCTCGGACAGGGTGGTGATGGACGAACCGTTGCCGAGAATGCTCATCACATCGTAGGACTCCCCGATATGCTCCACACGGGCCTTGTTCGTATCGATAACGGTCACGTTGTGACCCTCTTCACTGAGCTGCCGCGCCAGCGCTGTGCCGACCTTGCCGCCGCCCACCAAAACGATCTTCATAGAATAACCCTTTCTCTTCTCCTGCGCCGTCTGGGCGCTATTGAATAGATTATACCACATCTCAGGCAAAACATCTACAAAATCAGCCCTTCTGTCGACTTTATCCAACCACAAAGCGCAGTTTTGGCGGAAAAACGGCCCCGGAACACACAGATCCCGGGGCCGTTCTCAGCGATTCAGGTATTTCAGTACCGCTCCACGCCATCCTTGGTGACGAGGGCGTAGACCAGCGGGGCTTCCTCGGGCTTTTCGGAGCCGTAGACGAGGCCGCTGCGGTACTCGGCGGCGGCAGCGTCGAACTTATCCGCCGCGCCATAGAAGGTGGCGAGGCTCTCGCCCTTGTGGACGTAGTCGCCGCGCTTCTTGTGGAGGGTGATGCCGGCGGCGAAGTCCAGCGGGTCGCCCTTCTTCTGACGGCCTGCGCCCAGCAGAACGCTGGCAGAGCCGATCTTCTCGGCGTCGTTGGCGACGATGTAACCGTCTTCCTCGGCCAGCAGCTCATAGCTGGCGGCGGGCTTCTCGAAGAGGCTGTAGTCGTCCAGAACGCGGGTATCGCCGCCCTGAGCTGCGAACATCTCCTTGCACTTTGCAAAGGCAGAGCCGTCTGCGATAACTGCTTCGGCCATGGCACGGCACTCGGCGGGAGACCCCTTATCGGCCAGCACCAGCATATTCGCAGCCAGCTGCAGGCAGACCTCGGTCAGGTCGGCGGGGCCATGGCCCTTGAGCACGTCCATACTCTCCATGACCTCGAGGCTGTTGCCAATGTTGTGGCCCAGCGGGGTGTCCATATCAGTGATCATAGCAGCGACGCGGCGGCCATGATGGGTGCCGATGGAGACCATCAGCTTGGCCAGCTCGATGCTCTGCTCCACGGTCTTCATGAACGCACCGGTACCGGTGGTGACGTCCAGCAGGATAGCGTCCGAGCCGGAGGCCAGCTTCTTGGACATGATGCTGGACGCGATGAGAGGGATGCAGCTGACGGTTGCGGTGACGTCGCGGAGGGCGTACATCTTCTTATCTGCCACGGCGATGCCCTCGCTCTGGCCAATGACCGACAGGCCGATCTTGTTCACCTGTGCAAAGAACTCTTCCTGCGAGAGGGCGGTCTTTGTGCCGGGGACGCTCTCCATCTTGTCGATGGTGCCGCCGGTATGGCCGAGGCCGCGGCCGCTCATCTTGGCAATTTTGACGCCGCAGGCCGCGACGATGGGCGCGATGACCAGCGTGGTCTTGTCACCCACGCCGCCGGTGGAGTGCTTGTCCACCTTGATGCCCGGGATGGGCGAAAGGTCCACCATGACGCCGCTGTGGGCCATCACGTCGGTCAGCTCAGCAGTCTCCTCGTCGGTCATGCCGCGCAGGTAGACAGCCATCATCCAGGCCGCCATCTGGTAATCAGCCACCTCGCCGCTGACGAAGCCGTTGACGATGGCTTCCAACTCCTCGCGGCTGTGGGTGCCGCCGTCCCGCTTCTTGGCGATCAAATCGTAAATGCGCATAAGGTCACGCTCCTAAATAATATTCTCCGCCGACGGCCCGGGCCGCGCTGCCCCGCCTCCGGCAATAGTATGACATTGTAATTCAAGTATAGCAAATTTTCCCGCAAAAGCAAGCGCTGTTTTGTGGAATCTGTTGAAAAAGAAGCAAAAAGGGCGCAGCCGCCCGGAAAAGCAGCTGCGCCCGGAAAATACGCTCGAATCAGCGGGAACCCTTGTCGTAGGGGATGCCCTCGGCCTTGGGAGCCATGCTGTTCTTGGAGGTGAAGGCCAGAATGACCATGGATGCCACGAAGGGCATCATGTTGTAGATGTTGCTGGACCAGTGGAGCTGTGCGAGGAAGGTGGAGTCGGCGATGTTGGCCAGACTCTTGAACACGGCAAAGAACATGGCTGCGCCGCAGATGTTGAAGGGCTTCCACTGACCAAAGATCATAACGGCCATGGCAAGGAAGCCTGCACCGGCCACACCGACCTCGAAGTTCCAGGTCTGGACGGGAGGCACGATATAGGCCAGACCGCCGATAGCGCCCAGAGCGCCCGAGATGACGACACCGGCATAACGCATCTTGTAGACGTTGATGCCCACAGAGTCAGCAGCCTGAGGATGCTCGCCGCAGGCGCGCAGACGCAGGCCGAAGCGGGTCTTGTACAGCACGATGTAGCTGATGATGAGCAGTGCGATGCCCAACGGGACAAAGATGCTCAGCTCCAGGCCGCCGATGCTGAACAGGAAAGGCTTGTTGGAGTAGTTCAGCTTGGCGCTGCCGCTGTCGCTGAAGTTCTTGGAGATGACCACAGCCACCGCCGTCGCCAGCAGATTCAGGGCCGTGCCGCCGATGGTCTGGTCCGCTTTCAGGTTGATGGACGCGAAGGCCAGCAGCAGGCTGTAGACCATGCCGGCGATAGCCGCCGCCAGCACCGCGATGATCACGGTGGCGAAAGCCGGCAGGCTCTCGGGCAGCATGGTGAGGGTGAGGACACCCGCCACACCGCCGATGACCATGATGCCTTCCAGTGCGATGTTGATGATGCCGGAGTGCTCACTGAACATACCGCCCAGAGCGACCAGCATCAGCACGATGCCATACAACAGAGTATACTTGATGAGAAGCAGCATATCACTTGCCCTCCTTCTTGGTTTCGGTCTTAGCAGGGGCGGGCTCTGCATTCACGTTGGTCTTGTCTGCATTCTTGAACAGCATGGAGTGGATCTTGCCACGGAACAGCATGGAGAATGCGCACAGGTAGATGATGATACCGCTGATCAGGTCGGAGATCTCGGTGGGGTAATACTTGGTGGACAGGAAAGAGCCGCCGACCGAGATGTGGGAGATGAAGATCGCGGAGAAGATGGTGCCGATGGGGTTGGAGCTTGCCAGCAGGGCCACAGAGATGCCGTTGAAGCCCATGGCCGGCAGGCTGGTGGAGTTCAGCGGGTTCCACTGAGAGACATTGGACAGGTAGTAGAGTCCGGCGCCGAAGCCTGCCAGAGCGCCTGCAATGGCCATGGAGAGGATGATGTTCTTCTTCTCGTTGATGCCGGCGTAGCGGGCGGCGCTCTTGTTCAGGCCGACGGCCTTCAGCTCATAGCCAAAGGTGGTCTTGTTCAGGATGACCCAGATCAGAATGGCGACTGCCGCAGCGAGGAAGATCGCAATGGTGGTGCTGTTGGTCTGGAACATCTTGTTCAGGCCGAAGTCAGGGATGAGCGCCTTGGACAGCTCAGCGTTCTTGCCGAGGTTCAGGGTACGGGTGTTGCGCACGTCGTACATGGGGCCGGTGCCGTTCTGGTAGATAAGCTCATTGACCAGATACAGGCCGATCCAGTTGAACATAATAGAGGTGATGACCTCGTTGATGTTGAAGTAAGCCTTGAAGAAGCCGGGGATAGCGCCCCAGATGCCGCCGAGGATGGTGGCGACGATCAGGCAGACATACCAGGGCATCTTGAGCATGATGGCACAGTAGAGTGCGCCGTAAGCGCCCAGCGTGTACTGACCGGCAGCACCGATGTTGAACAGGCCGGTCTTGAAGGCGAAGGCCACGGACAGACCGGTCATGATGAGGGGTGCTGCGTTGGCCAGCTCCTTGCCGACGCCGTAGGGGGCGTCATGGAAGCCGCCCTTAATGATGCGGACAAAGCCGTCGCCCCATGCATGGGCCGGGTTGATGGCCAGCAGCACGAGGAAGCCCACAGCCATGCCGATGACGATGCACAGCAGCGCGGCCAGCACACTGGTGATGGAGCTGTTGAGGTTGCTGTGGGAAAGTTTTTTCTTGTTCATTTATTTGCTCTCCTTTCCCTGCTTGCGTGCGCCGGCCATGTAGAGGCCCAGCTCCTGCACAGTGGTGGTCTTGGGGTCGAACTCGCCCACGATCTCGCCCTCGTACATGACGAGGATGCGGTCGGACAGGTTCATGACCTCATCCAGCTCGAGGCTGACCAGCAGGACAGCTTTGCCCTTGTCGCGCTCGGCGACGATCTGGCTGTGGATGTATTCGATAGCGCCGACATCCAGGCCGCGGGTGGGCTGAACAGCCACCAGCAGCTTGGGGTCTTTGTCGATCTCGCGGGCGATGATGGCCTTCTGCTGGTTGCCGCCAGACATGCTGCGCACGATGGTGGAGCTGCCCTGACCGCTGCGGACGTCGTACTGAGCGATGAGCTTATCGGAGTACTCGCGGACCTTATCGGACTGGATGAAGCCGCCCTTCTGGAACTCGGGCTGCCAGTAGCGCTGGAGCACCATGTTGTTCTCGAGGCTGTAATCCAGCACCAGACCGTGCTTGTGGCGGTCTTCGGGGATGTGGCTCATGCCGTCCTTCGAGCGCTGACGGATGCTCTCGCGGGTGATGTCCTTGCCGTCCAGCGTGATCTTGCCGCCCGACAGTTTTTCGAGGCCGGTGAGGCCATAGACGAGCTCGGTCTGGCCGTTGCCCTCGATGCCCGCCAGACAGACGATCTCGCCTGCGTGGACCTGGAAGGTGACGTCCTTGACGGAGTCCTTCTTACGCTGGTCGTTGTGGATAGTGACGCCCTCCACGTCCAGCACGACATCGCCCGGGTGAGCGGGCTTTTTATCGACCTGAAGCTGGACGTCACGGCCGACCATCATGCGGGAAAGCTCTTCCTTGGTGGTGTCCTTGATGTCCACGGTACCCATATACTTGCCCTTGCGCAGGACGGTGCAGCGGTCGGCGACCGCCATGATCTCGTTGAGCTTGTGGGTAATAAAGAGGATGGACTTGCCCTCCTTCTTGAACCCGCGCATGATCTCCATCAGCTCGTCGATCTCCTGCGGGGTCAGCACGGCGGTGGGTTCGTCGAAGATGAGGATCTCATTGTCGCGGTAGAGCATCTTCAAAATCTCCACGCGCTGCTGCATACCGACCGAAATATCACTGATGAGCGCATCGGGGTCAACACGCAGACCGTACTTCTCGCTCAGGGCCACGACCTTCTTGCGGGCCTCGGCCTTCTGCAAAAAGCCCAGCTTGTTGGGCTCCACGCCCAGAATGATGTTGTCCAGCACGCTGAAGCACTCCACCAGCTTGAAGTGCTGGTGGACCATGCCGATGCCCAGTGCATTTGCATCGTTGGGGTTGCGGATGGCGACCTCCTTGCCATTTTTGAGGATCTTACCCTTCTCCGGCTGATACAGGCCGAACAGCACGCTCATCAGGGTACTTTTGCCTGCGCCGTTCTCGCCCAGCAGGGCATGGACCTCACCTTTGCGCAGCTGCAGGGTAATGTCGTCGTTTGCCTTGATGCCCGGGAACTCCTTGGTGATATGGAGCATCTCGATCACAAAATCCTCTGCCAATCTGCTCACTCTCCTTTCGTGTCCAAACGACACTTATACTATTGTAATGCCCATTATACCGTATTTTTGCTGTTTTGCACACTTCTTTTTGAAAATTTAGTGTTTTGCTGTATCGTGAGTATTACTTTTGTGCATTTCGACGAACGTCCCTTCCTCGTCTTGAAAAAGCATACAAAAAAGGCGGGACGCCCTTTGCAAAGCGTCCCGCCCGGGAAGTTTCTGATTACTGGATGTAGTTGACGGTGGTGAACTCGCTGACGGTGGGCTTGGTGCTATCGTCAGAGCTGTTGTCCACAGTGATCTCGCCGCTCTTGATCTTCTCCTTCAGAGCCTCGTACTCGTCGGTGGTGAAGGTCTCGAAGTTCCAGCTGTCAGCATCGGTGGGCAGGCCGACGTAGTCGCCGTCCTCCAGACCGAAGTTGCCGTTGGAAGCAGCGATGTCGCCCCACTCGCCTGCATCGATGTCGGACAGAGCGGTGTTGACAGCCTCGGTCAGGCCCTTCATTGCAGAGGTGATGAAGGGGTTGTAAGCGAAGGAGCCGTCTGCCACGCCGTTGACACCGATGTAGTTCTGGTCAACGTCAACGCCGACGACATAGCCGTTGCTCTTCAGAGCAGCCTCAACAGCGGAGGTGTAGATGCCGCCGCCGCAGGCGAAGACGACCTGGGTGCCGTTGGAGTACCAGCCCTCCATACGGGAGGTGATGTTTGCATCGCCGTAGAACTGGCCGCCGTAGAAGTAGTTGATGTCGATGTTGGTGCCCAGCTCCTGAGCAGCAGCGTCAGCGCCCTGCACATAGCCGTAGCCGTAACGGATGACAGCGGGAACAGCCATGCCGCCGAGGAAGCCCAGCTTGGTCTTGCCGTCCTTAACGACAGCGTAGCCAGCCATATAACCTGCCTGCTCCTCCTTGAAGGTGATGCAGTAGCAGTTTGCGGGGATGGCGTCGGTGCCGATGTCGCCCTGGGTGACATCGATAGCGATGAACTTGACATCGGGGTACTGGTCAGCAGCCCATGCCAGGGAAGCGCCGTACAGGTAGCCAACGCAGACGATGACATCTGCGCCGTCGTTGACAGCCTGACGGATCATGGTCTCACGGTCCTCATCAGAAGCGTCAGCCTCGGGGATGTAGTACTGGCAGTCATCGCCCATGTAGCCGGAAACAGCGGTCCAGCAGGCCTGGTTGAAGCTCTCATCGTCGATGGTGCCGGTGTCGCAGGTCAGAGCGACCTTCACCATCTTCTCGCCGCCCTCAGCGGTGGAAGCGGCTGCGCTGGTGGAGGCAGCTGCAGAGGAAGCAGTGGAAGAAGAAGAACCGCCGCAGGCAGTCAGAGCAGCGGCAGCAGCAGCGGCGCCAGCCACTGCCAGGAAGTTACGACGAGAAATCATCATAATGAAAACTCTCCTTTTATTTTAATATAATCGCGTTTTGTTGACGAAATGTGCGCACTTGCACATTTACTGGCTCAAGTATAGCGGGAAGAAGTGACAGATGCAAGCCTTTTCCGATTACAAAACATTTACAAATATTTTATCAAAATTGTATAAAAACCATACTTATCCCGGAAAATCCGCTCCACCCGGCATTTTTCGCGCGGCTGTGTTCAATCTTCCACGGCCTTGTTGCCCGCCACGTTGGAGGGACCGAAGCCGAAGGGCAGCAGCTCGTCCATGCTGCGCTCGATGAAATCGTCCGGGCTTTTTGCCATGATGACATTCAGCTCCGGGCCGCCGAATTCGAACAGCGCCTGACGGCAGACGCCGCAGGGCGAGGTGATCTGCTTGTTGACTTCGCCCCGGCGCGCACCCACCACGGCGATGTCGGTGAACCTGGTCACGCCCTCGGCCACAGCCTTGAACAGGGCCGTCCGCTCGGCGCAGCTGGTGGGGGTAAAGGCGGCATTCTCCACGTTGCAGCCGGTGAAGATGCGGCCATCCTCGGCGCGCAGGGCAGCGCCCACCATAAAGTCGCTGTAAGGCGTGTAAGCCCTCTCCCTGGCCGCAAGGGCCATCCGGATGAGCTCCTGCTTTTCTTCCAGAGTCAGTTTTGTCATAGTCGGTTCTCCTTTTTGCAATTTGTAGATATGGCGTTCTTCGTCCTGTGGGACGAAGCTGTTTTTGTTGATCCAAGTATAAATCATTCTTTTAAGGAGTGCAAGCAAAGCCGCCGCCTCTGCGTCGAAAAAGAGGGCCGCTGCAACCACAGCGGCCCTCTTTGATCCAAAAAGCTCTTAGTACTCCGCGCCCAGTGCGACCTTCATCATATCGGTGAAGCTCTTCTGGCGCTGCTCTGCGGTGGTGATCTCCGGGGAGACAAAGCTGTCGGAGATGGTCAGCAGGCAGGCAGCGTTCTTGCCCAGCACCTCGGCGTTGGCGAACAGAGCAAAGCTCTCCATCTCCACGCAGAGGCAGCCGCGCTCGTCGCGCAGCAGCTCCCAGTAGGTGGGCTTTGCGTCGGAAGGCTGACGGTAGAAAACGTCGGAGGAGTGGATGTTGCCCTCGATGAGCTTGATGCCCTGCTTCTTGGCGGAGGCACGCAGCTTATCATTCAGAGTCTCGCTGGGGAAGGTGATGTCGTGGTCGTTGCCGCTCTGGACACGGGCATAGTTGGACTCACTGACCGCACCGGTAGCCAGCACGGTATCGAACAGCTTGGCGTCGGCAGTGTAGCTGCCGGCGGAGCCGATGCGGATGATGGTGTCCACGCCGTAGAAGTTATACAGCTCGTGGGCGTACAGTCCCGCAGAGGGAACGCCCATGCCGTGACCCATGACGGACAGTTTCCGACCCTTATAGATGCCGGTATAGCCCAGCATATTCCGCACGGTATTGAAGCACACCGGGTTTTCCAGATAGTGCTCCGCTACAAATTTCGCCCGCAGAGGGTCGCCGGGCATCAGTACCGCCTTGGCGATGACGCCCTCCTCCGCTGCGATGCAGGCAGAGGGAGATTCCATGAACAAGATAGCCGGACAGCTGGGGCTGGCGGAAGTGACGGTGAAGTATCATTGTCGGGAAACCTACCGTAAACTCGGTGTGAATGGAAAAGCAGCGGCGGTGAATGAAGCAAGAAAACGAAAACTGATCTAGAGCGTGTCTGAAAAATCATGCACTTCATGGACTGCCCTTGCATATTTTGTGCTTTTCTTTTATAATAAAACCCACGCGACATGGTACGGGAAACAATTGCTATACCGATATCCCGTGGCAAAATACCTCGCAGGATCCGATACAAACAACATCAGCGGATCCGGAAAGCAAAGGAGAAAATATTATGGCACAGAACGTACTGGCAGTGGTAGCCGGACACCAGATCACCGAAGAAGAACTGCAGGCATTTATCGGACACCTGCCGAAAGAGCAGCAGGCATATGCATCCAATCCACAGTTTAAAGAACACTGCAAAGAACAGCTGATCACTTTCCATGCACTGGCAAAATGCGGAGAAGATGAGAAGCTTGATGAGACTGAAGAATATAGAAAAGGAATGGAAAATGCAAGACAGGATATCCTGGTACAGATGGTATTAAAAGAGA
>OJOK01001362.1_pt1 | contig 10579 bp, 8 predicted proteins | sample 1598051 | NCBI WGS metagenome assembly OJOK01 (sample SAMN01915205, study PRJEB22387) | human gut metagenome | isolation source: stool | host: Homo sapiens | place: USA
GGTGGACAAGGACAAGTGTACCGGCTGTGGTGCCTGCGCCAACATCTGCCCCAAGCATGTCATTATGATCGACGCAGGCGGCCCCCGCAAGCCCGTGGTCATGTGCTCCAATCAGGATAAGGGTGCTGTGGCAAACAAGCTGTGCACCACTTCCTGCATTGCCTGCGGCATGTGCGAGCGCACCTGTAAGTTTGATGCCATCCACGTTGTGGACGGCGTGGCCCGTGTGGACTACGACAAGTGCAAGGGCTGCGGCATGTGCGCCCAGAAGTGCCCCAAGCACATCATCCTCTTCCCGCTGAAGGACGATCCGAATCCCCCCAAGCCCGTGGTGAAGCAGGCTCCGAAGCCCGCTGCCGCTCCTGCCGCTCCGGCAGAGCCCGCCGCAAAGGCTGAGGAGGCTAAGGCTCCCGAAGCCCCCAAGGCTGAGTAAGCGGAACCCATTGTAATATGGTAAAGCGCCCCCATTGCTCCTTTGAGTGATGGGGGCGCTTTTTGGTGGGGGAACCCCCCAGTCGCCTTGCGGCGACAGCCCCCGCTAGTAGGGGGGCCCTTGGCATGGCGTAAAGCCCAACCTCTTTGCCAAGGCCGCCCCTAGTAGGCAACAACGACGACCGCCGCCAGTGGCGGAAACAGGGAGGAGTTGTTGGGGCAGCGGCCAGCAGGACACGAGTGCTTTGCACGATGTGGACGCTGGGTGCCGCAACCCGGACAGGTGGCATCCCGAAGGGATGACGGTGGGGTTATTCCTCTCCCCCGAAAACTTTTTTAAAAAATCCCGAAAAAAGTGAAAGGAATCTGCGTTTCATGTATTATAGAGAGTGAAACTGCGAATATACAACACAAAACTGCGTGATATATCAATGCGGCGGGCGTGCGGATAAGTCGGACTGTTCTACTCCCCACAATGATATCACGACGGTTCATAACTTGCTGTATATCGCAGAATATTTTGTCTGAAAAGGGGAAGGGAAAATAAAATTTCACTATTGAAAATACTGGATATACATGCTATAATTACGATAATGGGTTTGTCTGGTAAAAATAACCTGCCAAGGGAAAGAAAAACGACAAAAGTTGAATATCTTTTCCTCCGGTTTTGCCAAAAATACTATGATGCAGGGAGGGCTCCACTGTGCGGAAAAATCATCACGGAAAAAAAGATAGGCTGGTGAAGCGCGTTTTTGCGCTTTGTCTGGCGCTTGCGGTCATCTGCACCTGCCTTGTGCCGGTGTTTGCAACGGAGGGTCTGATCGATCCTCAGGTTAATCAAGAGGCCTCCCGGCCCGTAGATGACGGCGAGGCATCCTATCCTGACGACGAAGTTGCCGGTTTCGGCGAGGATTTCCCTGCCGTGGACGACGGCGAGCCGCGCGAAGTGTACGATGACAGCGAAGCTGCCGGTTTTGGCGAGGATGAAGTTGCCACCCGGCCTGTAGAGGGCGGCGAGGACAACCTCGACGGCGGCCCCAGCGTTAAGGAAACGGAGTGGGGAACCGTCATTGAGTACGGCCCCAGCTCCAGCACCGGTACCGACCCCGAACCCGAGACCCAGTGGTCCGGCGAGGACGACGTGGTGGAAAAGCCTGATGACAAAGTGGTCGTTTCCGGCGACGAGATCAAAAAGCTGCAGGATATGGTGGTCTACCGCTTCTGGCTGAAGGAGCTGAACACCCTTGACCTGCAGGACATTACCGCTCAGGCACAGATCAACAATATGACGGAGAGCGAGTATCTGGCCCGGAACGGTGAGGTTCTGTGGAACCTGTACTTCATTCAGGCTGTGCCCCGGGCAGAGACCATCGCGGATTACAGCAGCTACATCGAGAACCCCTCTTCCAACCGGGACCCCAAGGGCGAACTGCGGCAGTTTGACTACTGGTACACGCTGGACGAGTTTGGCAACCGGGTGCGCCTGAACCTCACCGACCCCACCAGCAACATTCTGGACAGCAAGACCACCACCGTGAACGTCTACGCCGCATGGAAGGACGGTACCGTTGGCTCCGATGAGGAAGAGGACGTGGACCACGAGGATCTGGTGGACAAGAACCCCGTGCCTGTGGATCTGACTGCCAAGGCCCCTGCTTCCTACAAGGACGAGGACGGCAACACGAAGAGCGTCAATCTGCCGGTGGAGGTGAAAAACCTGCCCTCTGCCACTCACAGACTCAGCGTTACCCACATGGGTGATAATTCCATGACGGAGTTCTGCAATACCTACGTGAATGAGCTTCAGGGGATGCAGCCCCTTCTGGGCCTGAAGATCACGCCCGAAGATATCAACGGCGAAAAGGTGCAGCTGGCCAAGGGCCAGAAGGCCACCGTTACCGTTTCTGGTCTGGACAAACTGCCGGATATTGCGGAAATGGAAGAAATGGGAGCGCTCACTGCCGATGCACTGAAGGTGCTCCACCAGAAAGACGACAATACCGTGGAAAAACTGGATGTTGTCAGCTATGAGAATGGCACACTGACCTTTGAGACCACCAGCTTCAGCCCCTTTGTGATTGCGCTGGAATATCCGGATCAGGGAAGTGAAGACTGCGATAGTGACGGCATTGAGATCGTCAGCATTGAGATCGATGGCGTTGAGTACCCGAATGTGAATGATGGAATTGCTACGATCAGTAGCATTCAGGGTGATACAAAAGTTCCGGTTGGTGCAACGATTACACTGCATTCCAATAACGGAAAGAGTAGTTATTATCATAAATGGATAGTTACAAAAGGTACAGCTGAGTTTGTTGGTTCAGTTGAGGGATGGGGCGATAAATATAAAACCGTGAAGCTAAAGCTTACCACGGCAGGCCATGTGCAGATTAAGCATCGCTATGGTAAAGCTAAGGATAAGCTAACTAATGGTGATACACTGGATGATATTGAGGTTGTGGACACTACAACGACATCTTCTCACGATCTTTATGTTTACACGCAGGTTTTGGGCTATTCGGGTGATTACTACGGCGAAAAAGTTGAAAATAAAGCGTGGAACGGCATGGCTGTTGGTACGATTTCAAATGTAGATGCTCCGAGTAAATACAATACACGTACCTCAATTTATGACACAGCTGACATTGATACGAAGTTGGGAACTGAAATTATAGTTGATTCCGGACAGTTTCCTGTGATTCCGATTAAACAGGATGGCAAATACAAGGATTACTATTACGAATCACTCCCGAAAGAAATCCAAAAAGAAATTGAGAAGGATCCAACGAAAGCGAATAATGTAGGCACGTACACAATTGAATGGTACGAGGTCGTTGCTGTGGGTGGAGCCAATACTGGCAAAAACGGCGAGGATGGAGACTGGACGGGTGAAGAGAACTATAAACCCACATACACGAAGGGCATATATAAATCTCCGATTACGTCGGTCAGTGATAAAAAAATGACGTACCATCTGGATGGTCTGATAGTACTCCATGATACAACGCACATCAACGTCAAGTTTATGGTTCAGGATGTGGGTAAAGATACCTTTGCTCTAGTGCGTGATTATGGCGGAGCATTTACTGTCCCAGAAGGGAGTACTTCGATTTCGCTGAGTAATATCAATCGTCCGGATGTTCTCCGCGCAGGTCAAACTGAAGCAGATTGCCCGGCAACAAAAGAAACAGCGGATGGAACCGTTTATAAATTTGAAGGATGGTATACGGATAAGAACTTTACATCTGAAAGCAAGTTCAATTTTACAGAGGATACCATTAGTGCAGATACAACCTTCTACGCAAAGTATGTGCCTGCTTCCGCAAACCTGACTGTTACCAAAACCGTTACCGGTAAACTTGGCGATACCAACAAAGCCTTTACCTTTACGATTACCAAAGATGGTAAACCAGTAAACAACATCACTGAGGATAATATCGAGGTTAGTGATGGTGCTCAATGGTTGAATGATGGTAATGGCAAGTTTACTCTGAAAGACGGTGCTACGATTACCTTCAAAAATTTGCCGAGTGGCGAGTACAAGATTGTAGAGGACGATTACATCGGCGAAAAGTACGAGACCAGCTGGCAGATTGGTACAGACGGTAAAGTATACGAAAAGAATCGTACTGCAACTGTAACAATCGGTACAACTGAGCAGACGGTTCACTTCACTAATCACCGGACGCTCGAGCCTGACCTTGGTGTCCTCCTCGACACCCTGCCTTACATTGTCATCCTTGCTGTGGTGGCTGGCGGCGTGGCCCTGCTGATGCTGCGCAAGCACCGTAAGGAAGATGACTAAAGGGGGCTGACCGCATGGCGAAGAAGAAAGCGCCCCAGCGGCTGGCCGGTGCAGAGGAAAGCTGTATCAGCCCGGAGCAGGAAGCGATCATCCAGTGGTTCCGGACGGTGAAATTCCGCAAGAACCTGCTGGGCGGCGTGGACGAAGCGGCAATGTGGAAGAAGCTGGAAGAGCTTTACGCCCTGTACGAAGCCGCCATCCGCGCCGAGCGCACAAGGTACAATGTGCTGCTGGAAACCTCTCCGTCAAAGCCTGACGGCTTTGCCACCTCCCCTAGTAGGGGAGGCAAGACAGGTGCTGCGCAGCCGGAAGCATCCGGCACCGGTGAACCCGGGGACGTAAACCTGGCTCCCACCAAAGTTAACAGTTTTGCCAAGGGCTCCCCTACTAGGGGAGCTGGCACGGCGAAGCCCGTGACTGAGAGGTTTAACCCGGAATCTGACAGCTCTGACCCCCAAAAGGAGGCGCATTCCGATGCACCCGCTGGACAATGAAGCCCTGAAGCTGGGGGCAAAGGCGGTGCGCCGCCGCAGGCTGGACGCTGAGAACCGGCAGGATTTTATCAGCCTGCTGGGCCGCATTGTGGTGATCCTGCTGTGCGCCTGGGTGCTGTTCACGCAGGTGTTCCTGCTCACGCAGGCCAAGGGCAGCAGCATGTTCCCCGCGGTAAAGGATGGCGACCTGCTCATCTGCTACCGCCTGCAAAAAACCTACGCAAAAAACGACGTTGTGGTCTACACCCAGGGCGGCAAGCTCCGGGTGGGCCGCATTCTTGGGCGCGAGGGCGACCTTGTGGCTCTGGACGACAGCGGCACCCTTGTGGTGAACGGCGCGGTGCAGAGCGGCGAGATCCTCTACCCCACCTACGCAAAAGACGCGCTGGAGTACCCCTACACGGTGCCGGAAGGCTGCTTTTTTGTGCTGGGCGATTACCGCACACAATCCGAGGACAGCCGGGACTTTGGCCCGGTTCCGTTGGAGGATGTGCAAGCAAAAGTAATTACACTACTGCGGCGACGCAGTCTGTAATACCACGGAGGCCGGAAGAAGCTGCCGGCATCCTGCCTGTGAACTGCGGAGTTTGGGCCGTGGCACAGGAGTACGAACTATTTCTTACTAGGGAGGAATAACAATGAAACTGAAGAAATTCTTCGCGGGCGTTCTGGCTGCCGCCATGATGCTCACCGTCGGCGCAACCGCAGCGTTTGCGACGACTGGTAGTGGCAGTAGTACTAACTCTTTCGGTAAAAACGAAGGGGAAATTGCGCTTACTGATAGTTTGACCCTTACTAAACACTATGAAGTTGTTAAGGGCAAGGCTCCTCTGAGAAGCTTTAAATTTGATATTAGTTATGTTGGTAGCAAGGATCTTGAGACTGGTAAGACGTTTACCGCACCGAGTTCCTTTGACCAGGTAGAGGCAGTATTTACGAAGGACAGCGGTCAAAATGGAACCGAAACTGGTCTGGCAGTAGGTAATTATTCTGCTACGTTTAATATTCCTATGAGTGCATTGGGACTTGGTAGTTTTAACGGCACTGGCAAGTTTGCATATAAGATTTCCGAGGTTGATGACCACCAGCCGGGTGTTACCTATAATACCGATGGTGGTAACCTGTATCTGATTGTTACTGTTACCCACAAGACCACGGGCGATAAGCATGAGATTGTACCGAATGAGTATAATTATTCTGCAGCTCTGTATCGTACAAATGGTGATGTTAATAGCGTCGATCAGGCAACAGCAGGTACGAAAGTTGAAGCAAAGGATGCTTTCCATAATACTTATGGCGACAATGATGAAGATAAAGTAAACGCAGTTGAGCTGAAGAAAATTGTTCACGGTAATTTTGCTGATCTGGGCAAAGAGTTTACTTTTGACGTGATCTTCAATAAGGGTGACGCTGATAAGGCATATGGCCCTATTATGCTGACGAATGCTGATAATGTTTCCATTAAGGTTGGCAAACAGGAATTTTCTGGTAACGAGTTGGCATATGGTACGACCTATACTGTGACTTTGAAACATCAGCAGAGCGTGACCTTTGGAAACCTGCCTCAGGGTATTACCTATACTATGACCGAGAATGACAAGGATTCTACTGGTAAGGTTGATGGTGTTTACGATGTTTCTGGTGAGGCAGAGGACACTGTTACGATGGGCAATGAGGATAAGGCTGTGACCATTGAGAACACCAACCAGGCTTCTCCCGATATGGGCGTTGTGCTGGACAATGCACCTTACATTGCAATGCTGGCCATCGTTGCCATTGGTGGTGTGGCCCTGATGCTGAACAAGCGCCGCCGCGACGAGGAGTAATTGCTCGCGTCCACGCCCTCTCCGTCAGTGCTGCGCACTGCCACCTCTCCCAAGGGGAGAGGCAAAAGTGGCTCGACCGAATGCAGCAGCTGACCGTTTAGATGTGTAGGCTCTCCCTTTGGGAGAGCTGGCGCGCAGCGCCTGAGAGGGCGTATCCATCCGAAAACCAATCAATTAGAATGCTTAACCGGAGGTGGGCTGTATCAACTGGCAGAGAAAAGCGTTGAGGGCAGCCGACTTTCTGGTGAGCGCGGTGGTCGTGCTGTTCCTGGTGGTCGCCGGGGCGTATTCAGCCTATGCCCTGTGGGACAACTCGCAGGTGTACGCCGCCGCAGACAATGTTCAGGCAGAGCTTTTGCAGTTCAAGCCCAAGGCGGGCGCGGATAACGGCGCAAGCTTTGAGGAGCTGCTGGGCATTAACCCGGATGTCTGCGCGTGGGTCACACTGGACAACACCGCCATCGACTACCCTGTGGTACAGGGCGAGGACAACTTTACCTATGTGAACACCGATGTCTACGGTGATTTCTCGCTGGCAGGCAGCATCTTTCTGGATGTGAACTGCGACAAGAACTTCACCGACCCCTACTCTCTGCTGTATGGTCACCATATGGAAGAGAGCAAGATGTTCGGTGATCTGGATCTCTACAAGGACGCAGAGTTCTTTGCAGAGAACACCACCGGTGAGCTGATCCTGCCCGACCGCACCTATAATCTTCAAACCTTTGCATGTCTGCTGGTCCCTTCGTCTGAGAGCGCGATCTTCCAGCCCCAGCGCTGGGACAGCGACCTGCAGGGGTTGTACACCTTTGCGCAGGAGAACGCCCTGAACCTGAACACCGAAACGCTGGCCGCCATGAAAGCGGCAGGCGATGACGCTCAGGTGCTGGCGCTGTCCACCTGTTCAACGGAGTTTACCGATGCACGCACCATTCTTCTGGCGTGGATGATCCCGTCCGCGTCGGATTCATAAAGGAGAGGATGAAATGAGGTTCCGTAAAATTGCGGCAGCACTCCTGACGCTTGCGTTGGGGTTCTGCCTGTGTCAGCCGGCGGCATTTGCGGCCACCGCGGCTGACCAGCATACACAGCTGCAGGAGCTTCCGGTTTCCATTCAGTCCACGGGGGAAACACCTCTCCCAAAGGAAACACTGACTGTGGAACTTGAGGCTGTGGACAATGCGCCCCTGCCCGAGGTGACCACTCTGGAGATCACCGACGGCGAGACCGGCAGCTTTGGCCCCATCAACTACACCAAGCCCGGCTATTACGTTTACACCGTGCGCCAGCGCGCCGGTGTCAACACCCGCGGCACCTACGATGAAACCGTGTACTATCTGCGCGTTTCCGTGGTGTGGGACAACGACAAGCTGGTGGCCCGGATGGCCGTGCACACACAGGCCGACCTGATGGACGAAAAGGTGAGCAGCATCACCTTCAACAACAGATACAAGGCCATCGAGACCCCGTACTACCCGGACCCGTATGACCCTGATCCCGTCACCCCGCCCACCCCTTCCACGCCGGAGAACCCGGCCCCGGCAGATGCCCGCCCGACCGTGACTGAAACCACCACCCCTAGTGCACCGGAGCCCACCGCCCCGGCCAGCGTGGTGGCGGATGCCCGCCCGGCCGAAGGCCCCAAACTGATCCAGACCGGTCAGCTGAACTGGCCCGTACCTGTTCTGACGGCAAGCGGTCTGGTGCTGGTGGCCGTGGGAGCCTACCTGATGGAGCGCAGCAAGAAACGTGAAAAGAATGCATAAAGTATCCCCCGGGCTCGTCTGCATCGTGCTGGGTGTGGTGCTCCTGCTGGCGGCGGGCGGCCTGTACGCCTACAACCGCTACGAGGATGCCCACGCCGGTGCCGAGGCTCAGACCGTGGTGGCCGACCTTCAGCAGAAGGTGGAGACCCCGGAACCGGAGGCAGAAAGCGGCCCCCTGGACCCAGAGCTCCCGGTGGTGGAGATCGACGGCAACGAATATGTGGGTGAGATCTCTATCCCCGCCATCGGCATTGACCTGCCGGTGATGAGCGAGTGGAGCTATCCCCGCCTGAAGATCGCCCCCTGCCGCCAGTTCGGCTCTTCCCGCACCGATGATCTGGTCATTGCGGCGCACAACTACGAGAGCCATTTCGGCAAGCTGACCTCCCTCACAGCGGGGGACAGCGTCACCTTCACCGATATGGACGGCATCGTGAATGAGTACGTCGTGAACAAGGTCGAAGTGCTTGACCCCCACAGTGTGGAGGAAGTGGAACACAGCGGCTACGCCCTGGTGCTGTACACCTGCACCTACGGCGGCAAGACCCGTGTCACCGTCTTCTGTGATCGTGCATCGTAAAAATCAAGGCTGAAAAACAAAAAGAAGCCCCGACATTCGTCGGGGCTTCTTTTTTACTATGTGGGAACTCCCTCCGTCATTGCTGACGCAATGCCACCTCCCTCTCAGAGGGAGGCTTTTCGCTGCCGTAAGGCTCCCTCCTAGAGGGAGCTGTCGCCGGAGGCGACTGAGGGAGTTACTGTTTTTTCCACCGCCGCATCACGCCCATGCCCAACGCATAGGGGCCGGTGTGCACGGCAATGGTGCAGCCGATCTGCAGCAGGACAACATTGCACTCGCAGGTGGGGTACTTGGCGCGCAGGGCGGCGCGGGTCTGCATCCAGAGCCGCTTGCCCTCGTCGGCATCGTAGCCGTAGCCCACCGTGATGCAGTAGTCGTCGGGCGTGCCGTTGTGTTCGGCCAGATAGGTCATCAGCAGGTCGAGGGCCTTCTCAAAGCTCTTCTGGCGGCCGCGGGCCACACCAGCGGAGAAGATCTCGCCCTCCTTGAACAGGATCATGGGCTTGATGCCCAGAATGTTGGCGGCACGGCCCGTGACTTTGCCGATGCGCCCGCCCTTGATGAGGTAGTCCAGATTACCCACCGTGAAGAAGATCTGGTTGGTGATCTTTTCCGCTTCCAGCCAGGTCACGGCTTCGTCCAGCGTACAGCCTGCATCCCGCATGGCCACCGCGTTTTCCACCACGATGGATTCGGTCACGGTGGCGGCGGTGCTGTCAATGACCTCGATCTTAGCATCGGGGAAATCCTCCAGCACCAGCTCCCGGGCGTTGCGGGCACTGCCCACGCAGCCACTCATCTTGCTGGTAAAGCAGATGCAGAGCACCGGGCGGCCCGCCTCGGCATGGGCCCGGAAGGCGGTTTCAAAATCCTCCAGAGAAGGCAGGCTGGTCTTGGGGTAGGCCGCGGGGTTATCTACCATGAACTGGTAGAAATCGCGCACGGCAATCTCCTTGCCCTCCTTGCGGTAGTGCTCACCGTCCAGCGAGACATAGAAGGGGATGATCTCAATATTCAGCGTTGCGGCCGTCTCAGGGGTCAGGTCGCAGGCGCTGTCCGTGATGATATCAAACATAGTCACGTTTCCTTTTCAATGCGGCGGGTTCTGTGGCGCGGATCAGACGTTGTGGTGGATGTAGGCCTCACGCTCGGCACCCACGGAGATGTAGGTGATCTTGCAGCCAATAGCCTTTTCCAGATACTCAACGTAATCGCGGGCTTCCTGGGGCAGATCCTCCCACTTGCGGGCGGCAGTGATATCGCAGTGCCAGCCGGGCAGATACTCCACCACGGGCTGTGCGGTGTTCAGAGCCTCGCCCATGGGGAAGCGCTTGGTGATGGTGCCGTCGGTCAGCTTGTAGCCGGTGACCATGGGGATCTTCTCCATGTAGTCCAGCACGTCCAGCAGGGTCAGGGCAACCTCATCGCAGCCCTGGCAGAACACGCCGTAGTGGCTTGCCACCAGGTCGATGGGGCCAACGCGGCGGGGACGGCCGGTGGCTGCACCGTACTCGTGGCCAGCCTCACGCAGGGCGTGCTTCTCTTCCTCGGTCATGGCCAGCTCAGTGACAAAGGGGCCGTCGCCCACGCAGGAGGAGTAAGCCTTCATCACGCCGATGCTGTTGGTCAGCTTGTGGCCCGGGATGCCTGCGCCGATGGGGGCGTAAGCGCCGATG
>OJOK01001386.1_pt1 | contig 10486 bp, 7 predicted proteins | sample 1598051 | NCBI WGS metagenome assembly OJOK01 (sample SAMN01915205, study PRJEB22387) | human gut metagenome | isolation source: stool | host: Homo sapiens | place: USA
AACTTCTTGAGAGCCTGGACATTCATGTGCCGCCAACACAGATGCTGGATGAATGTTCCATTGCGATTCAGCAGATGATCGCAATTGCCCGTGCAGTGGACATGAAGTGCCAGGTACTGATTCTCGATGAACCGACATCTTCACTGGATGATGATGAAGTTGAAAAGCTGTTTGTACTTATGAGAAGACTTCGTGACGAAGGTGTAGGTATTATCTTTGTTACGCATTTCCTTGAGCAGGTATATGCAGTCTGCGACAGGATTACAGTTCTTCGTAATGGTGAACTTGTTGGGGAATATGAGACGAAAGATCTTCCGAGAGTAATGCTGGTTGCCAAGATGATGGGTAAGGATTTTGATGATCTTGCAGATATTAAAGGCGATCATAAAGACAAGAGAATCACAGATGCAGAACCTGTAATCGAGGCAAAAGGATTATCTCATAAGGGAACGATCAAACCGTTTGATATTACCATCAATAAAGGTGAGGTTATTGGTCTTACCGGACTTCTGGGTTCCGGACGTTCTGAATTGGTTCGTGCAATTTATGGGGCGGATAAAGCTGATACAGGAACTTTAAAAGTAAAGGGAAAAGAAGTAAAGATCAATACTCCGCTGGATGCCATGAAACTTGGTATGGCATATCTTCCGGAAGACAGAAAGGCAGAAGGTATTATTGCAGATCTTTCTGTAAGAGAAAATATTATTATAGCGCTCCAGGCTAAACGCGGTATGTTCCATCCATTAAGCAAGAAAGAAATGGAGGATGCTGCTGATAAGTATATTAAATTACTGCAGATTAAGACAGCAAGTCGTGAAACCCCGATTAAGAGTCTGTCCGGTGGTAACCAGCAGAAGGTTATCCTTGGAAGATGGCTTCTGACTAATCCGGATTATCTGATTCTGGATGAGCCGACCAGAGGTATTGATATCGGTACTAAGACAGAGATTCAGAAACTGGTTCTTGATCTTGCGGATCAGGGAATGGCAGTTACATTTATCTCCTCAGAGGTTGAGGAAATGCTCCGCACCTGCTCCCGTATGGCAGTTCTTCGTGATGGCCAGAAGGTAGGGGAGCTGGAAGAGGATGAACTTTCCCAGAGCGGAGTTATGAAAGCTATTGCCGGAGGTGACGATAAATAATGAATAAGAGTAAATTAAAGAAAATAACAAGTGCACGTCTGTTTCTTCCTATTGTGTGTCTGATCGCAGTACTTTTGCTGAATGTGATCAGAACACCGGATTTCTTTAATGTATCAATCCGAAACGGTGTACTCTATGGTTACATTGTTGATGTTATTAACCGTGCTTCAGAGTTGGTTATCCTTGCAATCGGTATGACACTGGTAACAGCAGCTTCCGGTGGACAGGATATCAGTGTTGGTGCGATTATGGCAGTTGCAGCGGCTGTCTGCTGTCAGATTCTTTCCGGCGGACAGGTTTCTGTAAATGATTACCAGAATCCTGTGATCCTGGCTGTTATCGCAGCACTTCTTGCATCTGCATTATGTGGTGCATTTAATGGATTTCTGGTTTCCAAGCTGAATATTCAGCCAATGGTTGCAACTCTGATCCTTTACACAGCCGGTCGTGGTATTGCTCAGCTGATCACAAACGGACAGATTACTTATATTCGTGTGGATTCCTTTAAGATGGCTGGTGGATATATTGGAAAATGCCCGATTCCTACACCTATTTTCTTTGCAATCATTACAGTTGTTATTGTGTACCTGATTTTGAAGAAGACTGCTCTTGGGCTTTACATTGAAAGTGTTGGTATCAATGGAAAGGCAGCTCGTCTTGTGGGATTAAATTCTACGATGATTAAATTCCTTACCTATGTTATCTGTGGTGTACTGGCTGGTATTGCCGGTATTGTGGCATCCAGCCGTATCTACTCTGCAGATGCAAACAACATTGGTCTTAACCTGGAAATGGATGCCATCCTTGCAGTTGCGCTTGGCGGAAACTTCCTTGGTGGTGGTAAATTCAGCCTGATCGGTTCCGTAATCGGTGCCTACACTATTCAGGCTCTGACCACAACACTCTATGCGATGAACGTAAAAGCAGACCAGCTTCCTGTTTATAAGGCAATCGTAGTTGTTATCATCGTTACACTGCAGAGTGATGTATTTAAGAAATATATTGCCAACTTAAAGGCTAAAAGAAGTGTGGCAGCAGAAGGAGGTCAGAAGTAATGAAAGCAAATGTACAGAAAAAGAAAATAACGGGAAATGGCTTCCTGCTTCTGATCACAATCGCATTATTTGTAGTAATGTATGTTGCAGGTATGATTGTTTTTGCTGATAAAGGTTTTGCAAAACCTCAGATGTTTCTGAACCTGTTTGTATCTAATGCGGGTCTTCTGGTTATTGCGTGTGGTCTTACAATCGTTATGATCACCGGTGGTATTGATATTTCCGTAGGTTCTGTTACTGCACTTGTATGTATGGTTCTTGCAGACCTTATGGAGAACAAAGGTGTGAACGCATATGCAGCAGTTTTAGTTGCACTGCTTATTGGTGTTGCTTTTGGTATTGTTCAGGGATTCCTGGTAGCTTATCTGGATATCCAGCCATTCATCGTTACTCTGGCAGGTATGTTCTTTGGACGTGGTCTGACAGCTATCATCAGTACTGATATGATTTCTATCAAGAATGAGTTATTCCTGAAATGGGCAAATTACCGTTTCTATATGCCTTTTGGTTCAACCAGTAAGAAGGGTAAATTTATTCCGGCTTATATTCCGCCGACAGTTTTGATTGCTCTGATTGTTGTAATTCTGATCGCGGTTCTTCTGAAATATCGTAAGTTTGGACGTAAGCTTTATGCAATCGGCGGTAGCCGTCAGAGTGCATTAATGATGGGTCTGAATGTTAAGAAAACTATTTTTAATGCTTATGTTCTGGATGGTTTTCTTGCAGGCCTTGGTGGCTTCCTGTTCTGTTTGAACAGTTGTGCAGGTTTCGTTGAGCAGGCAAAGGGTCTTGAGATGGATGCAATTTCATCAGCGGTTATTGGTGGTACGCTTCTTTCAGGTGGTGTTGGTACTCCGATTGGTACTTTGTTTGGTGTGTTGATTAAGGGTACGATTTCCAGTTTGATTACTACTCAGGGTACTTTGTCAAGCTGGTGGACAAGAATTATTCTTTCTGCGTTGCTTTGTTTCTTTATTGTTATTCAGTCTGTTGTGGCTTCTATGAAGAAGAAAGCGAAATAAGTGGTTGTATTATGAAACAAGCTGAGACTTTTGGGAGTCTTGGCTTGTTTTTTTGTAGAGGGACGCGCGAAACAGCATCTCTCTGTGGGTTCAGTTCCGGGGGTTAAGTAACTCTAAGGTGGAGGAAATCCGCTAAAAGCATGAAGAAAAACGCAAAACTCGCTCCGCCTCCGACTTCGCTCAGACAGGTTGCTGTTTTTCTTCATAACGCGGATTTTCTCCGCCTAAGAGTTACTAAGCCCCCTCCAGATTCACCCACAGAGAGATGCTGTTTCGCGCTGGGTACTGGCAACGATTTAGAGCGAAGCAAGTAAATTTCTGATAAACTGTGGAGAAGATATTGGGGTATGGGCAGGTTGCGAAGAGGATGATGTTATTAACTTGAACGTGAGTATCGATACTTTATTATTATTGTTCGCTAGTAATATCCTGCGAAGCGTGTTATTGAGAACGGAGTGAACAGTAATGCTTTATTTGTTTATAACTGTGAATTATGATGGTTTGCTTGCCATGGGGGGAGTTTTATTTTATACTTTAAACAATGAATGATGTTAAGGTTAAAGGGGATTTTGATCTTGATATTATTGAAATTATGTGAGAAATGTGGCTTTACTAATGGTTGGATATGTAGTACAATCGTAATTTATTATGCGTTTATTTTAGGAGGATTATTATACAATGTGGATTGCAGATGGATGGAAAGATTATGAGGTTATTGATACTTCCTGTGGGGAGAAGCTGGAGCGTTGGGGGGATTATCTTCTGGTGAGGCCGGATCCGCAGGTTATATGGGATACGCCGAAGGTAAATAAGGGCTGGAAGCATATGAACGGGCATTATCACAGAAGTAAGAAGGGCGGCGGTGAATGGGAGTTTTTTGATTTGCCCCAGCAGTGGGATATTCATTATAAGGGACTTACCTTTAATTTGAAACCTTTTAGTTTTAAGCATACCGGGCTTTTTCCGGAGCAGGCTGTGAATTGGGACTGGTTTGGCAATAAGATCCGCAATGCGGGACGTCCGGTGAAGGTGTTGAATCTTTTTGCATATACAGGTGGTGCGACTCTGGCGGCAGCGGCAGCGGGAGCTTCTGTTACTCATGTGGATGCTTCTAAGGGTATGGTTACCTGGGCAAAGGAGAATGCGGTTGCTTCCGGTCTGGGAGATGCTCCGATCCGCTGGCTGGTAGATGACTGTGTGAAGTTTGTTGAGCGTGAGATCCGCAGAGGGAATCATTATGATGCGATCATTATGGATCCGCCTTCTTATGGACGTGGACCGAAGGGGGAGATCTGGAAGATTGAGGATTGTATCCATGACCTGATTAAGCTGTGTACAAAGATTCTCAGCGATGAGCCTTTGTTTTTCCTGATAAATTCTTATACAACAGGTCTGGCACCGGCAGTTCTTACTTATATGTTGTCTACTGAATTGAAAAAGTTCGGCGGGCATGTGGACTCTCAGGAGATCGGGCTTCCGGTAAGCTCTAACGGACTGGTTCTTCCATGTGGTGCTTCTGGAAGATGGGAGGCGTAGAAAGGTTTCCTTTTGTTTGTCATTGACGGAAAACTGCTTTTTAGCCGAATCAGTTAAGTCTCCTGCAGAGATTGTGAAAAGCAATTTCACATGAGTTCAATTTGAACTGTTTGGCGAGATGGGAGGAAACGTGATTATGAAGGAACTTAATTTAAAACATGAAGCCAAGCGTTACGGCTGTGCGGTTCTGGCTGCAACGATCATGGCGTTGAATATTAAGACATTTGTTCGTGCAGGCGGTCTTTTTCCGGGAGGATTTACAGGACTTACTCTGCTGCTCCAGAACATTTTTCAGACATTTATGGGGATTGCAGTTCCGTATACGCTGATTAATGTACTGCTGAACTCTATTCCTGTATTTATTGGTCTGAAATTTATCGGAAAGAAATTTACCATCAGTTCTGTCTGTGTGATCGTGCTTTCCGGTCTGCTTACAGATATTATTCCCAGTCAGCCGATCACTTATGATACATTGCTGATCAGTATCTTTGGCGGTTTGATCAATGGCTTCTGTATCAGTCTCTGTCTGATCGGTAATACCAGTACAGGTGGAACGGACTTTATTGCGATTTATTTTTCCGAGAAAAATGGCAGGGATATCTGGAATTATATTCTGTGTGGAAATGCAGTGATCCTGACAGTGGCAGGTTTGCTCTTTGGATGGGACAGAGCGCTTTACTCTATTATCTTCCAGTTTACCTCTACTCAGGTGATTCAGATGCTGCATCAGAGATATAAGAAGCATACGCTGTTCATTATCACGAAGGAGCCGTATCAGATTTATGAGGAGATTTTCAAACTTACCAATCATACGGCGACACGTTTTGAAGGTACCGGATGTTACACAGACGAGAAGACCAGTATGATCTATTCTGTAGTCTCTACAGAAGAAGCAAAATATCTGGTAAAGAAGGTACATGAGATCGATCCGAAAGCCTTTGTAAATATCATCAAGACTGATTATATAAACGGAAGATTTTACCAGAAAACCGATTATTAATTACTTGTATTCCCCTCCTGTGAGCGTATAATATAAGGTACAAGGAACTCTGCTCGTTCACGGGACTTTTACTTAAGATTGGACGAACAGTAACCAGCACACAAGGAGGGCGATGTATATGGGTAATGCAGCAGAAAGCACACTTCCTCACAGCAATACCTCAGGCTATGACCGAAAAGCCTGCAGGACATGCGCCTGTTCCACCTGTTATGAGCAGGAGTTCTGTGACAGATGCAACTCCTGCCAGAACCAGTCACGGAAATTAGACAGGTGCAATGCTTACGAGGGGGCATATAACTATTAACCTCAACATATCCCTATCTGCTGCAAAATAATAAACAGTGGATGGGGATTTCTTTATAAAAAACAGTTATTATATTATAAGTATAAGCAATGTTTTTCTATAGCAAACCTCTTAATCAATATGCATTATTTACGAGGGTTGCTATAAGTTTACAGATTCATAAGATGTATCTGATATAATAATTCTGTTACTTACTGATATAAACTTTCCGTAAGTTCTTTTGCTGATGAACTTTGCTATAGAATTTTTTGGGGGATGGCAAAATGTTGAATGGTTACAAAAGAACAATTATTTACAGGAGAAGAAAAAATATGATCGTATATCACTATTGCAGTTTAGAATCATTGAATTCTATTTTGAAAAATCGTTCCCTCCGTCTGACAAATATCCTGAAATCCAATGATTCCATGGAGATCAGCTGGATCTGCAGGTATTATGACGCAGAATTTAAAAGAGCTTATGAAAATGCTTCAGATTTATTCAGATCAAAGATTTCATCAGAGAGATTGATGGGATATGTGAAACTGTTTACAGATGAATTTTTCAATGAAAATCATGCAGACTTCAGATATTATGTAACCTGTTTTTCGTATCAGAATGATCTGCTCAGTCAGTGGCGGGGATATGCGGATGACGGGCGCGGAGCTGCCATCGGATTTGACCTGGATGTATTAAAAGAAGTTGTAACGGTTTCTCCGGAGATTTCAAAGCCGTCAATTGTGTCATTACATAAGATCAGTTATTCTGAAACAGAGCAGAGAGAAGTTGTACATCAGATAGTGCATGAATTGGTTGATGAAATCGAGAAGATATTACAGAAAGAAGAACAATGTCGGGAAAGCATTGAGGAGAAGCAGGATTATGAAATAGAAGTACTGGATAAAGTCATGAACTGTTTTGAGAAAAAGTTTTTGAAATTATTTCAGGAATCTGTTTACATGAAAAATCCGTTTTTCAGAGAGGAAAGCGAAATCCGATTGTGCGAGTTTTCGCCGAAACAGTTTCTGATGGGAAGAGAAGTTGAACTTTCTCTCGGTGCACGTTTATATAACTATTCCTACTATGTAAAAGAAAGTCAGCTGATATCTTATGTGGATTTTGATTTTTCAGATTGCCTTGACCAGCTGATAAAGGAACTCGTTATAGGGCCAAAGTGTCTGATGTCAGAGAGAGACATGGAATATTATCTGACAACGCTCGGTCTGTCGAATTGTCGGGTAAAGAAATCGCAGGGGACATATCGGTAATATATTTATAGCAATTCCCTTATATGGGCATATCAGACATCATGGAAAGGCAGATGAAAGACATGAAAAGAAAATTACCATTCAGAAAAGTGGCGGTATTTCTGATACTGGCATTATTTCTGACAGCAGGCATCAGTATGCGTGCAGTTACCGTAAATGCAGCTACATATGTGAAACAGGACAGAACCTCCGTCAGCATCACATCGAAGAAAACGGGATGGCAGAAAATAAACGGAGATTACTATTTTTATAATTCAAAGGGGCGTCTGATCTGCGGTTCTTTTAAGTATAAAGGTTATTATTACTACAGTATTGCCAACGGCAAACGTTTCACCGGGTGGATGAAGCGTTCCGGTAATAAATACTATTACAATCGCAAAAATGGCGCCATGTTCCGCAATCGCTGGGCAAGAGGTGATAAATATACCTATTATTTCAATGAATCCGGCGTGGCAATTGCCAGGCAGTGGCTTACTCAGGATGGAAAAAAATACTATTTCCTCAGCAATTCCACCATGGCAAAGGGCTGGAAGAAGATAGGAAAATATTATTACTATTTCAGCAAGAAAACAGGAGTGATGGCAAAAAATACCTGGATAGGTAAATATTATGTAAACAGCAAAGGGCAGCGTGTAAAATCTTCAGATACTAAACCGACAAATACTAAACCAACAGTTACTCAAAGCGGCAATACTTACGAATACAAAAGCAGTACTCTTAATATTAAACTTGAACGCAAATCAGTCCATGGAATTTCCTACTGGGCAGCACATATAAAAACGTCCAGTGCCAAACAGCTGAAATCCGCCCTCTCCAATGGAACTTATGGCGGATCCCGACAGACAACCTCTGATGCAGTATCCTCAAATGGAGGCATTATCGGAGTAAACGGCAGTGCTTTCGACTATGGTACAGGAAAACCATCCCCCCTTGGCATGTGCATCAAAAACGGGATTATCTATGGTGATTACATGACCAGTTATTCAGTCATGGCAGTAAAGAAAGATGGAACTATTTATACTCCGGCACAGGGACTTATGGGAAAAAATCTTCTTGCAGCCGGTGTAAAAGATACATATAATTTTGGTCCGGTTCTTATTAAAGATGGCGAAGCCCAGCTTCCATGGGCTGAAACAGAAAAATATTATCCACGTACAGCGGTAGGAATGGTAAAGCCCAACGATTATGTACTCCTTGTAACAGATACCGGCAGCTATAATGGTCTTAATCACTGGGATATGGTGAATATTTTCAAATCCTACGGCTGTACTTATGCTTACAACCTGGATGGAGGCGGTTCTGCAACCCTGTACTTTAATGGAAAAGTAATGAATAAACTTATCGGCAATACTCAGCGTCCATGCGCAGACTTCCTTTATTTCACCCGATAATCCTTTTCCAGATAAGAATCCTGTCTGCTTGCACATGCTGCCAAAGCCCAGCACACAAGAATCAGCAGCCCGATCCCCATAGCCAGCACAGCAAGCAGGATTACGATAATTGCGTGGATAAACATAGACATGGATGACCTCCTTTCACAGTCATTCGGTTATGAACTGAGCAGCGAAGCAGATGATTTTATCCGCCTGACTTGTCTCATTCACTGACTTGGATAAAAATGGATGTTGTATAAGGAGTAATAAAAAGATATCAGGATGACCTGACAAGAACAATTAAGACAGTTAAAAGATCTGTTAACTGATTTAAATATACGCTGTCACACTCAAAAAAGCAAGCCGAAACTTTCGAGGGATTTCGACTTGCTTTTTGGCTAATTATTTACGAGGCTTGTTATAAGTATCAGAGAAAGATGTTACGGCAATCCGGAATGAATTTGGGTTACGTTATTGAGAACAGAGGGAACAGTAACGATTGTTTTGGTAAAATATTAACAATTCCATAAAAACACTTGACAACCCTACTTTACCATACTAAAATGTAAAAAGCAAAAAAACTGTTGCCGTAGGAAAAACAAATGATTGCCCTATACGGAAAAAGGGACATCCTTCCATGGCAGAACAAGGAGGAATATTATGAAAAAATACAGCGACATGAGCAAAGAAGAACTGCTTACACTCAAAGCACAGCTGGATAAAGAATACGCAGATATCAAAGCAAAGGGCTTAGCTCTCGATATGTCACGTGGAAAACCGTCAGCAGACCAGCTCGATCTCTCAATGGGATTAATGAACGTATTAAGCAGCGATTCAGACCTCAAGTGCGAAACAGGAGTAGACTGCCGTAACTACGGTGTTATCGACGGAATCCCGGAAGCTAAACGCCTCCTTGGAGAAATGTCCGAGGTAGATCCGGACCACATCATCATCTACGGAAACTCAAGCTTAAACGTTATGTTTGACAGCATTGCACGTTCTATGACACAGGGTGTAATGGGAAATACCCCATGGTGCAAACTTGATAAGGTAAAATTCCTCTGTCCTGTACCGGGATATGACCGCCATTTCAAGATCACAGAATTCTTCGGAATCGAAATGATCAACGTGCCAATGACACCACAGGGACCGGACATGGATATGGTAGAGAAGCTTGTCAGTGAAGACGCATCCATCAAAGGAATCTGGTGTGTGCCGAAATACTCCAACCCACAGGGATATACTTATTCAGCAGAAACAGTAGAGCGCTTTGCGCATCTGAAACCGGCAGCACCTGATTTCCGTATCTACTGGGATAACGCATACAGCATTCATCATCTCTATGATGACAATCAGGACTTCCTTGTAGAAATCCTTGAAGCATGTGCAAAAGCAGGAAATCCTGATCTTGTATATAAATTTACATCAACATCAAAAGTCAGCTTCCCGGGTTCCGGTATTGCAGCAGTTGCAGCTTCCAAAGCAAACCTGGAAGATTTCCGCAGCTACATGCAGATCCAGACAATCGGACATGACAAATTAAACCAGTTACGTCATGTAAAATTCTTCAAAAATATCGACGGTCTTCATGAACACATGAGAAAACATGCGGCAATTCTCCGTCCGAAATTTGAAATGGTTCTTAACACACTGGACAGAGAACTTGGCGGTCTTGGAATCGGCGAGTGGACAAAACCACATGGTGGATACTTCATTTCCTTTGATTCAATGGAAGGATGTGCAAAAGCTATTGTTGCCAAGGCAAAAGAAGCAGGTGTTGTACTTACAGGAGCAGGCGCAACTTATC
>OJOK01001392.1_pt1 | contig 10476 bp, 7 predicted proteins | sample 1598051 | NCBI WGS metagenome assembly OJOK01 (sample SAMN01915205, study PRJEB22387) | human gut metagenome | isolation source: stool | host: Homo sapiens | place: USA
GTATAATATTTACCGGATTTCTTAATAAAATAGTAAGAATTGGCAGGAAAAAATGACTGGATTTTGCGACGCCAGTGTAGTACTATGGTTATGTAATGTTTTGTAATGGTGAAGGTACTGAACAGTTACGATATTTTGTTATTACTCACATCCTGATGTGACAAACTATGATGTGTTTAAATCACACAGGCTGCATTATTCAGTAGGGGATACGGGGATGAGAAATATAGAAGAACAGCAGATAATAATTGAATGTCCGAATACTATCTTTCATCTATACATTGACAGTGAGGATGAGCTTTCAAAGGTTAAGGTGTTTATGAACAATATGAAGAATGTTGATTCGATAAGTCTGCATGATATATACAACTGGTGCAACAGACAGCATGTGCAGTACACGACGACATTTAATTATGACAGTAAAATGACCTTGACAGAAATGATAAAATCCTACATATTTTACTTCAGACAGAAGCTTAGATATGTAAATAATAGTGATAGGATGATAGAAACATGAGATACCCTGAATTTCTAAAGGATAGAGGAACAATAGGCTTTGTGGCGCCTTCGATGGGCTGTACAACAGAGCCGTACAGGAGTGCCTTTGACAATGCCATTAAAAGGTTTCACAGCATGGGTTATAAGACGATAGAGGGACCTAACTGCAGGTGCGACAGTGGTATAGGTATCAGCAATACACCTAAGAAGTGCGCAGAAGAGCTGAACGAGAGCTATGCTTCTGTTGACAGTGATGTGCTTATATCCTGTGGTGGTGGCGAGCTGATGTGCGAGGTAGTGCCTTATATTGATTTTGAGCGCGTGAAGCAGTCAAAGCCGAAATGGTACATGGGCTATTCCGACAACACGAATTTCACATTTTTGGAGGCTACTATTGCAGATACAGCAGGTATTTACGGGCCGTGTGCGGGCAGCTTTGGCATGGAGGTGTGGCATGAGTCACTTACCGATGCATTTAATCTGCTTTGTGGCAGGAAGCTTTCATTTACCAATTACCCTATGTGGGAGAAGGAATCGATAAAGGATGAGAATGCTCCGTTTGTGGGCTACAACCTGACTGAAAAGTCGTGTATCAGCTCTATTCCTGCGGTGGCAAAGGAAAGCAGGCTTACCATGAGAGGCAGGCTGCTTGGTGGCTGCATGGATTGTCTTATCAATCTGCTTGGTACATCGTTTGACCATGTAAGGGAATTTAATGAGCGCTACAGTAATGATGGTATCATATGGTTCCTTGAGGCCTGTGACCTTAATGTGATGGGCATGAGAAGGGCTATGTGGCAGATGAAAAATGCAGGATGGTTTTCAAATGTAAAGGGCTTTCTTATCGGACGCCCGGCGCACTTCGGAGAGGAAATGTTTGGCATAGACCACAGACAGGCGCTTTCATCACTGCTTAGAGAGTTTAATGTGCCAATCATCATGGATCTGGATATAGGTCATATGTCGCCGATGATGCCTGTGGTATGCGGAAGCATGGCAGATGTCAGCTTCGACGGAAGCAACTTTACAATTTCGTATGATATAGAGCAGTAGATTGGAGGAAAAATGATTAGATCAATAAAGAAAAAAGCAAAGAGTATTGTATGTAGCGTGCTTGCTGCGGTGACATTGTTTACAATGAATCCGGCTGTATTTGCAACAGAGACAGCTACGCAGACTGATACAGTTTCAAGCGTTGATGTATCAGGCAGTGACGCAGCTGATAAGAGTAACACAGACAGTACTGCAGACAGCACAACGACAGCCGGCAGTGAGGCAAACGACAAGGTGACCATCAGCAATAATGATAAGCCATACTTAAGTCTTGGAGCAGACCTCACACCGGATCAGAGAGCGACAGTGCTTGGATTTATGGGAATCGAGCTCACCGATCTGGACAAATACGATGTGGTCTATGTAAATAATGATGAGGAGCACAAGTACCTCGATTCATACATCAGCAAGAGCGAGATTGGCACAAGGTCACTTTCCTCAGTACTCATTACAGAGGATAAAAAGGGTGCAGGGCTTAGTGTTTCCACACACAATATCAATTACTGTACGGTAGGAATGTACAAGAATGCGCTTGCCACAGCAGGCATAGCTGATGCTAAAATCATAGTCGCAGGACCTTTCCCTATTTCCGGAACGGCAGCACTTGTAGGCACACTAAAGGCATACGAGGAGATGACAGGCAAGAAGCTTGACGACAAGGTGACAGACGCAGCGATGGATGAGCTTGTCACAACAGGAGAGCTCAACAAGAGCATTGACGGCGATTCGCAGGATATCGAGGCAATGATTGCAGACCTAAAGAAGCAGCTTGCCGATGGAGGGCTCAAGGATGAGAGCCAGATAAAGGATGCGATAAAGGAGGCTGCAAAGGATTACGACCTGAAGCTTTCTGATGATGATATTGCAAAGCTTACATCTCTTTTAATGAAGCTAAAGGATGCCAATATCGACTGGGATTCAGTCATCAACCAGGCACAGGACTGGGCATCAAAGCTTGGCGATAAGATAAATGACCCGGGCTTCTGGGAAAAGCTTGGTAACTTTTTCATGGATTTATGGGATAAGATAAAATCCCTGTTCAGCTAGAAAAGCTACAAGAGACAGTAAGAATAAGCAGAATATGAATCAGACAACTCCCTGAAACGTAAGCATGAGATGCACGTTTCAGGGAGTTTTTTGTTTTATTAATAAAAAAATAATAAATTTCTGCCGAATACATTGATACAAAGGTCATATTCTATTATAATTAAATGGATAATGGATTAATGTAAACAATGCACATAAGAAAGATGGGATTTGATGATAAAGATAAATAAATTTCTGGCAGCCTCTGTCGTTACATTGTCATTAGCTGCATGTGACCTGGCACCATACAGCAGCATGGCAGTCTATGCGGATCAGGCGGCTAAGGTTGTGTGTGATGAGAGATACTGGGTAGCGGCGAGAAGCGGACCGGGCACAGAGTATGAGCTGGAGCACAAGCTTTCAAACGGCAAGGATATTACTATTCTTGAGCAGACTACAGGTGCAGACGGCAAGGTGTGGTACAAGGCAAAGTACAATCTGGCAGCAAATAATGAGGAGTGTGTCAGCTATATCAGGTCTGATTTTGTATCAGCAGGTACCGGCACAGCTGCATCAGACAATGCGCAGACAGGGAATGCGTCGACAGACACCGGCAATGCGGATGCCATACAGCAGAATAATGAGGAACAGCTTGCCCTTGCAACTGCATCGGGAGCATATGCTACAGGTACGATTACAGGTGGCAATGTGTATGTCCGCAATGCAGCAGGCACATCCGGCACTACCAAGGTTGTCTCACTCAACTGGAACCATCAGGTTGACATAATTGGAGAGACCAGGGTAAACGGTGTGGTATGGTATAATGTCAAGGGTACTTTAAACGGCAAGGCATTTACGGGCTGGACTATCAGTACATACATAAAGGTGACATACAATAATAGCGGAGACAATACTGATTTTGTCACGGCTATGAAGAATGCAGGCTTTCCAGACAGCTATATTCCAAACCTTACAGCTCTTCACAATAAGTATCCAAGCTGGACATTTGAGGCTGTAAATACAGGTTTGAATTGGGATACTGTGATTGAAAATGAAAGTGTAAACGGACTTAATCTGGTATCCAAATCAGCAGACAATGCCAAGAAATCCACAGCTTCCGGAGCATATAACTGGTCAACAAATACGTGGGTTGAGTACGAACCGGGATGGGTGTCAGCAAGCAGTGCCTATATTGCTTATCTCATGGATCCAAGGAATTTTCTTGATGAGACCAATATTTTTCAGTTTCAGAGTCTGGCATACAGTCCGAATGAGGCACTTGAAGGTGTCAAGTCCATAGTAAAAGGCACATTTATGGAGGGAACAAAGACCTATTCCAACAATGGTGAGAAAATCAATTATGCAAGCACATTCATGGATGTGGCAAAGAGCAGTGGAGTAAGTGCATACCATATAGCATCGCGTATAAAGCAGGAGCAGGGACAAAAGGGAACGAGCCCTCTTATTTCGGGTACATATTCCGGATACGAAGGATATTATAATTATTTTAATTTTAGTGCAACCGGAAACACGAAGGATAAGATTTATAAAAATGGTCTGTCTTTTGCCAAGAAGCAGGGCTGGAATACAAGAGTAAAGTCCATAAGCGGCGGAGCTGTAAAGGTGGGCAGCAATTATATAAATAAGGGTCAAAATACACTGTATTTTGAGAAGTTTAATGTAGTAAATACAAGTTCGTTGTATTTCCATCAGTACATGGGCAATGCCACAGCGGCTCTTACTGAGGGACAGAGTCTGGCTAAAGGATATTCAGACAAGAATCAGGCTTTTGTATTTAAAATACCTGTATACAACAATATGCCATCGTCAGCAGTGGGCTTCGATAAAGCTGGCGATACCAATAACTATCTGCAGTCGCTTGCGATAAGTGGTGTAACACTCACACCGGCCTTCAATGGAGCGACAACAAGCTATTCAGCAGTTGTTTCAAATGCTATAAGCTCAGTGACTGTTTCGGCAGATGCAGTTTCAGGAAACAGTGGTGTTTCAGGCACAGGAAGCTATTCGCTTGCTGTCGGAAATAATACAATTAAGGTAAAATGCAAGTCGCAAAGCGGTGATACAAGAACATACACTATCAATATAAACAGGCAGGCGGCATCTGTAAATAATGCAGGTGGCAATAATAATCAGAACAATAATAACCAAAATAATACAGATGTAAACATAACATCAGGTAAATACAGTATAGGTACTTATATTACAGGCATTGAGCCTGGAACCGGTGCAGCTGATTTTGTGAAGAATATAGCAGTATCAGCATCAGGTACTGTAAAGCTTCTGACAAGCTCAGGCTCAGAAAACAGCGGAAAGATTGCAACAGGCAATAAAGTGGCTGTTTATGATGCTTCAGGTAATCTGAAAAAGACATACGATATTGTTATATATGGAGATATCAATGGTGATGGTGCTGTAAATGCCCTTGATATGATTAAGCTCAACAGACATATCTTAGGAAAGGGAACACTCACAGGTGCTTATCTGGAGGCAGCTGATGCTAACAGAAAGGGCGATGGTGGAAATGCCCTTGATATGATAATCATGAACAGACACATACTGGGCAAATCAAAGATATCGCAGAATTAGAAATGTGAGGAAAAATATGAAGAAATTATTTGGATGTATATTATCACTTGTTATGGCGGTGATGCTTGTTTTCACACCTGGCGAGCATGTATATGCGCAGGGACTTGGATTAAGTGTCAGCTCAAGCTCTGTAGCTGTTGGAAAAACAGTCAAGGTGACGGTTTCTATGCCGTCAGGATATTTTGGTACAGTAGTTATCAAAAGCTCTGACGAGAAAGTGCTGAGTAACGGAGGCGATGGTGTGGCCAATATTGGTGACGCCGCAGGATATCCCACATCGCAGTCATTTTCATTTACGGCGAAGGCTGCAGGAAGCTGCACTATAAAGGCATATTGTACAGTTGTAGGAGATGCAGAGGGTAACGATGCCGGAGGTACAATTACCGGTGCCAGCACGAAGGTGACGGTAAAAAGTGCTTCATCAAACAATGATTCAAACAGCAACAAGGATAACAAGGACAATTCCGGCAGCAATACCGGCAATGACAACAATGCAAATAAAGATAATGAAAACAAAGAGGAAAAGAAGTCCTCAAACGCATCTCTTGGCTCACTTGTTATCTCTGCAGGTACACTTTCACCTGAGTTTTCTGCTGCGACAAAGGATTACACAGCTACTGTAGATTACAGCTGTTCAAGTCTTGCGGTTACAGCAAATCCGGCTGATTCCAAGGCGAGTGTGACATCCGTTACAGGCAATGATTCACTTGAGGTTGGAGAGAATACTGTCAGCGTCGTTGTGACAGCAGAGGACGGCAGCACAAGCACATACAATATAGTTGTTACCAGAAGAGCCGAGGATGATCCGGAGAATGCAGATAAGCAGGATAACTGGAAGAAGTTTGATATAAATGGCACAGAGTGGACTATGGTAAATGACATTCCGGAGGATGTTGTTCCTGAAGGCTTTGAGCACTCAAAGACAGTGATTGACGGACTTGAATACAATACCCTTCATGGCACCTTCGGTGATATCACGCTTGTGTATTTACAGTCGGAAAGCGGCAATGGACTTTTTATATATGATGCAGCACAGAATGCAGCATATGAGTTTGTCCGTATCAATTCAGAGTCACATTTTATAGTGGTTTTACTGCCTAAGGTGGATGATGTGCCTGAGGGATATAATGAGATATCGCTCTCCATAGAGGGCAAGGGTGTGGCAACAGCCTACCAGACCAAAGTCGAAAAAAGCGATGGTCAGACAAAGGATTTTTACCTCGTATACGCTATGAATGACAATGGTGAGAGTGGCTGGTACACATATGATAGCGTAGATGGCACATATATGAGAACCGAGCTTGGTGCACCTACAGTGGCACAGGAGGAAAAGGATGCGGTAAAGAGTGAGCTTGTTCCGGGAATTGCCAATAAATATCTTGTTTTAGCTGCAATACTGGTTCTTATTATCATTATTCTGTTACTGTTGCTTATTGTATCAGCTGTGAAAAACAGAAAATATAAGGCAATGGACTATCATGATGACGATGATGATGTAGATGATGCAGCAGAAGATGTATCAAATGAAGCTTTGGAAGAAACAACTGATGAAACTGCGGACGAGATAGCAGATGAGCTGGAAGAAGAGGTTACAGAAGAGTCGGTGGATGAAGTGGCAGGAGAAGCTGCAGAAGAGTCGGCAGGTGAAGCCGCAGAAGAAACAGCGGAAGGTGCTGCAGATGAGCAAAAGATGGCTACGGATGAAAATATATCAAATGCATCCTATGTCGGAAGAACCGTAGAAATTACACCTGATTTTAAGAAAGCTGTTGAGAATGAAAACTCTGAGTTTGATTTAAAAGACGATTCAAGGCAGGAAAACGTTTCTGACACAGAAAACGATGCTGATGAGGATGCTTTAAAGAATCAGCTTCAAATGGCACTTGATGGCTTTGTCAATGATGGAAATAAGCCGTCTGAGACTATAGACAGTAGTGCAAAGGATGATAATGAAGATGACAGCGAGGATGATGATTTGCAGTTCATCGACTTAAATTAGTGAATATGACTGGAGGATATGACTTGAAACCATATACAAGTAAGGCTAAAAAAGCAATAGATTTGGCTGCACGTATATCAAAGAAAATGAATTACAGCTATGTTGGAACAGAGCACATACTGGCTGGCCTTATAAAAGAGGGCACCGGTGTGGCAGCTGAGGTTCTAACAGCCTGCAATGTGGAATATGATAAGCTTATTTCGATGATTGAAGACCTGATTTCACCGGGGGATAACATCGAAGTGATGGACAGGGATGGCTATTCACCAAGGACACAGAGAGTATTGGAGCGTGCATCGGAGGAAGCCGATAGATTTGAGTGCAATGAGATAGGTACAGAACACTTGCTGATGGCTATAGTACTGCAGGGAGACTGTGCAGCTGCAAGACTTTTAAACACCATGGGTGTTAACAGTCAGAAGATGTTTATAGATATTCTTGGTGCGATGGGTGAGGATCCGTCTGCATACAGGGATCTGATGAAAAGCTACAGTACATCATACAATTCTGCGACTCCTGTATTAGATCAGTATTCCAGAGATTTGACAGATATGGCAGAGACAGGGCTTCTTGACCCTGTTATAGGCAGAAAAAAGGAGATGGAGCGCGTTATCCAGATACTTTGCCGCCGTGGCAAAAACAATCCATGTCTGATTGGAGAGCCGGGAGTGGGCAAGACCGCTATAGTAGAAGGACTTGCACAGGATATAGTCAGTGGCAATGTTCCGGATATTCTTTTGGGAAAGAGACTGGTTTCCCTTGATATGTCCGGGCTTGTAGCCAAATCAAAGTATCGTGGTGAGTTTGAGGAGCGTATCAAGAAGGTGATAAGCGAGGTTTCAAATGCCAAAAATGTACTGCTTTTCATTGATGAGCTTCACACTATAATAGGTGCAGGAGGAGCAGAAGGCTCGTTAGATGCATCTAACATATTAAAGCCTGCGCTTGCCAGAGGCGAGGTACAGGTAATCGGCGCCACTACCATAGAAGAGTACCGCAAATACGTGGAAAAGGATGCTGCGCTTGAGCGCCGTTTCCAGCCGGTGATGGTTGAGGAGCCGGGTGTGGATGAGACAATAGAGATACTCACAGGATTAAAGGGACTCTATGAGAAGCATCATGGTGTCATCATAACAGATGAGGGTGTGAAAGCAGCAGTAAACCTTTCTGCACGATATATAAATGACAGATTTTTACCTGATAAGGCGATAGACCTGATGGATGAAGCGGCAGCCAGGATAAGGCTTAAGAATCTGACATCATCTGAAGAGCTGCTTGCTCTGAAAAAAGAGATAACAGATAAGCAGAACCGGGTGGAAAATGCTTTATCGAAAGGAGATCTCGCAGCTGCCGGCGCGCTTATGTCAGAAAAGGAAGTACTTGAAAATAAACAGCAGAAGCTTATCAGAAAGAATCGTCGCACAGGAGCCAAAAACCAGCCTGTAGTCGGCGAAAATGAGATAGCGGATGTAGTATCGGGATGGACCAAAATACCTGTAAATAAGCTTACAGAGTCAGAGGCAGGACGACTTGCAAAGCTTGAACAGATACTTCACAAGCGTGTAATAGGACAGGAGGAGGCTGTTTCTGCTGTCGCAAAGGCAGTCAGACGAGGCCGTGTTGGTTTAAAGGATCCTAAGAAGCCGATTGGCTCATTCCTGTTTTTGGGACCGACAGGAGTAGGTAAGACGGAGGTGTCAAAGGCGCTTGCTGAGGCTGTCTTTGGCAAAGAAGATGCCATGATACGTGTTGACATGTCAGAGTACATGGAAAAGCATAGTGTTTCAAAGATGATTGGTTCACCACCGGGATATGTGGGCCATGAGGAGGGCGGACAGCTCTCAGAGAAGGTCAGACGCAATCCTTTTTCTGTTATACTGTTTGATGAGATAGAAAAAGCACATCCTGATGTGTTCAATATACTTTTACAGGTGCTTGATGATGGTAGAATCACTGATTCACAGGGGCGCACGGTTGATTTCAAGAATACAATAATCATCATGACATCAAATGCAGGAGCTTCTTCTATTATAGAACCAAAGCGCCTTGGCTTTGGCGCTGGTGAGGATGAAAAGCAGGATCACGAGCGTATGAAGAACAGTGTCATGGAGGAGGTCCGCCGTATATTTAAACCTGAATTTTTGAACAGAATCGACGAGACTATTGTATTTAGAGCTCTCAACAAGGATGACATGAAGCATATAGTGACACTTCTTGTAAAGGAGCTGCAGAAGAGGTGCAAAGAGCAGCTTGATATAGAACTCACTGTGCGCGACGGCGCAAAAGCCTTTATCGTGGACAAAGCCTATGACAGAAAATATGGCGCAAGACCTCTTAAACGAAAACTTCAGGAGGAGATTGAAGACCGTATGTCAGAGGATATTATTACCGGCAAAATTAAGCGCGGCAATAAGGTAATAATTTCTACGAAAAACAAACAAATTTCATTGACTGTTGAGTAGAATTGGATTTATAATTAATATATCAATATAGCTACGGGAGGATAAAAATGGCTGTAATAAGTGAATTAATCCGTACTGAGGAAAACGGAAAGCTCAGCTTCGGAGATTATACATTGGCTGCAAAGGCAAAGCTTGACAATTTTGAGAAGGATGGAGATATCTACAAGGTAAAGACCTTTAAGGAGATTACAAAGCTCGAAAGAAACGGACTCTTTGTATACGAGTCTGTTCCGGGAACAGCGGTTATGGATTTCGAGGAGACTGCTGATACAGTGACATTTACTGTGGAGGGACCTGAGGATGCTCAGATTACTCTTGGTCTTGAAGAGGAGACGGAGTACGAAATTGATATAGCTGGAGCTGTTGCAGGTACTATGAAGACAAATCTCGGCGGCAAGCTCAGTTTAAGCGTAGAGCTTGAGGGTGTTGATTCAGTCGATATCAAAGTATCAAGAAAATAGAGCATATTTTTAGCCCGGTGAAAGCCGGGCTTTTTGTATTTTTATAAAGGAGAACAATATGGCAAAAAGAAAGACCTCTGTATTTTTCTGCCAGGAATGTGGTTATGAATCGGCAAAATGGATGGGACAGTGTCCGGCATGCCATGAGTGGAACTCGTTTGTGGAGGAGACAGTCGAGAAAAAGAGCGCGCGTGGGAGCCGTAGTGCGGATAGCAGCCGTGAGGCAAAGGCAGTTCCCCTGTCACAGATTGAGATGACGCAGGAACAGCGGGTGTCCACCGGCATGAAGGAGCTTGACCGGGTGCTTGGCGGCGGGATTGTGCAGGGATCCCTGGTGCTTGTGGGTGGAGATCCGGGAATCGGAAAATCG
>OJOK01001403.1_pt1 | contig 10414 bp, 10 predicted proteins | sample 1598051 | NCBI WGS metagenome assembly OJOK01 (sample SAMN01915205, study PRJEB22387) | human gut metagenome | isolation source: stool | host: Homo sapiens | place: USA
CGCCAGAGGCTCCCCTACTAGGGGAGCTGTCTGCGAAGCAGACTGAGAGGTTGTATGAAGGACGACCTGCCCTGGATGCTGGATGCCGCAGCCCGGACGGGGCTGCGGGACTTCCGGCGGTGGGAGCTGCACATCCGGGCCGTCCGGCTGCGACGGCGGCTGCTGGGAGCCGCGACCCGGTTTTGGCGGTTCCGTGACGGGCGGCTGACCGGGTTCCGCGCCCAAAGGCGGACTGACCATGCTGCTCGTCTCCTCCGGCGGGCCGCTCGGCCCGGGAGCATCCTCAAGCTCATGGCGGATGAAGGGCGTCAGAGATTCCATAAAAAACACCTCCGCACCTAGGGTGTGCGGAGGCGGGGGAGAATATGCGGGGGAAATTCATGCAATCTTTTCTACGCTTTTTCGACTGTTTTCTCAAAAAGGTTGACTTTTTGACCCAAACAAACTGCATGGAGTTGCAGATACCGAAGAAAAATACAAAACAGGAAAGGAAGGAAAGCGGTCACACAATGACCTCCACCGTGCTCCCCCCGCTGCGGGCCTTTTTTACGACCACCTGTTTGTCGATGCGCTCCTTGAGCGCGGCGACGTGGGAGATGATGCCCACGAGGCGGTCGCCCTCGGTGAGGCCGGCGAGGACCCGGATGGCCTGCTCAAGGCTCTCGTCGTCCAGCGAGCCGAAGCCTTCATCGAGGAAGAGAGTGTCCAGCCGGATGCCGCCCGCCGCGCTCTGGACTTCGTCCGAGAGGCCCAGAGCCAGCGCCAGTGAGGCTTTGAAGCTTTCACCGCCCGAGAGGGTCTTGACGCTGCGGCGGGTGCCGTTGTAGTGGTCGATGACGCCGAGGTCGAGGCCGGACTGGCTGCGCTGGTTCTCGGCACCCACCCGCTCCAGCTCGTACTGCCCGGCGGTCATCTGCATAAGGCGGGTGTTGGCGTGGACGAGGATGGCGTCGAGGTAGTTCATCTGGATGTAAGCCTCGAGGCGGATCTTCTGTTTACTGCTGAGGGTGCCGCCCGCCGTGGAGGCGAGAGCGTTCACCCACTGCCAGCGGCGTTCCAGCTCCGCCCGGGCGGCGGCGTGTTGACGGTAGAGGTCAGCAGCCTTCCGGTTGGGCAGGAGGCGGGCCGTCAGGGCCTTTTCCTGAGCCGCGAGAGCGGTGCGCCGGGCCGTCAGGGCGTCCCGCTGGGATTCGAGGGCGGGCAGGTCGGCGGCTTCGCCCGCTTCCGTCTGCTGGGCCGTCAGGGCAGTGACTGCGGCCTTGGCGGCGGCGTAGTCCTGCCGGGCCCTGGCCAGAGCCGACGCGGCGGCATCCATCCCGGCCCGGAGGGCGCAGCGCTCGTTTTCCAGCCCGGCCAGCGCCCGGCGGGCTTCTTCCCGGTCGGCGGCGGGCAGAGCGGCCCGGGCCTCGGTACACTGGGTCTCCAGAGCCTTGGCGGAGGCAGACTGCCGGGCGGCTTCCTCAGCGGAAGCCCGTGCCTCGGCCTCGAGGGCAGAGCGCTGGGCGGTCTTTTTCTGCCGCTCGTCCTCCTGCCGGGCCTTGGCGGCGAGGGCGGCGGCATTCTGCTTCTGAGACTTGTCGAGGGCTTCCTGTGCGGCGTGCAGAGCCTCGCTTTCTTCGGCCAGAGCCGTCTTCAGAAGCGAGACAGTCAGCTTCACCGGCCCCTCCGGTGAGGTGAACCGCTCCGGCAGCAGGGCCTCGGCGTCCCGGCGGAGGGTGGCTTTGGCCTCCCGGTCTGCGGCCACGGCCTTGGCGGCGGCCGCACTGGCTTCCTGTGCGGCGCGGTCGGCCTCGTCGGCGGACTGTCTGGCCGCGTCTACCCGGGCCTGCGTGGGGGCTTCGGCGGGCAGAACGGCCCGCTTCGGGTGATGGGTGCTGCCGCAGACGGGGCAGGGGGTGCCGTCCGTCAGCCCTTCGGCCAGCAGGCCCGCCTGCGCGTTGAGAAAGGCCCGCTCGAGGTGGTCGCGGAGGGCGTGGGCGCGCTCCTTTGCGCCGTCGGCGAGAAGATAACGCTCCTGCGCCTGCCGTGCGGCCTGCCCCCGGCGCTGCCCCTCGGCGAGGCTCTGGGCCAGCTGCGCGAGGGCCGTTTCCCGCCGAGCCAGCTGTTCAGCCCGGGCCTCAAGGCTCACTTTCTCGGCCTCCGCGCCCCCAAGGGCGGCGAGACTCTGCTCCAAAGCTGTCAGCTCTCCGTCCAGCTGCCCGAGGGCGGCGCGGCGCTTTTCGGCTCTGGCGTTCTCGAGGGCGGCGGCGTCCCGGGCGGCAGAAAGTCTCTTTTCAAGACCGTCCAGCCCGTCGAAGGCCGCGAGGTTGGATTTCGCCCGCTCGAGCTTTCCGGCCAGCGCGTCCAGCGCGGCGGAATCTCCGGCGTGGCGGGCCGCTTCGGCCTCGGCGGCGTCCAGAACGGGCCGCAGAGCGTCCTGACGGGTCTGTGCGGCGGTCAGCTCGAGGCGGAGCTTCTCGGCCTGTTCGGCCCGGCCCAGCGTCTGCTGAAGCTTGTCCAGCTCTGCCTCGGCCCCAGTCCGGGCGGAGGTGGCGGCGCTCAGCGCCTGCTCCTGCCCGGCCAGCAGGGCGTCCAGAAGGGGCAGCACCGCTTCCGGCGACGCCTGCCCGCCCGCCTCGCAGAGGGGGGACAGCTCGTCAAGAACGGCTTCGTCGGCGTCCCCTTCGGCCCAGCTCAGGCCGGAGAGCAGCTGCCCGATGCGGACGCTCTGCTCCTCCCGCTGGCGGGTGAGGGCGGCGTTCTCGGCCTGCAGCCGCTCTTGGAGACGCTGGTAGGGCTGGGTGCGGAACAGCTTGCGGAAGATCTTGCTCCGCTCCTCGGTGGAAGCGTTGAGCAGCCGGGTGAACTGCCCCTGAGCGATCATGGCGATTTGGGAGAACTGGTTGTAATCCAGCCCGATGATGTCCACCACGGCGGCGGTGACGTCCTTGGCCCGGGTGACGGGCGGGCGGCCGTCGGCGTAGGTGAGGCAGGCGTCGGCCTTTTCGGTGGTAAAGCCCTCGCCCCGGGCTTTCGGGCGGAGGTATTCGGGGTTGCGGCGGACGGTGCAGCGCTGTCCCCGCACCTCGAATTCCAGCTCCACGAAGGTGGGGGTGCCGGGCTCGGCGTACTTGCTGCGGAGCATGGCCCCTTCCCGGACGCCGCCGCTGGAATGGTCGTAGAGGGCGTAGGTGATGGCGTCGAAGAGGGTGGTCTTGCCCGCGCCGGTGTCGCCGGTGACGAGGTAGAGCCCGCCTCTGCCCAGCTGGGCAAGGTCCAGAACGGTCTTGGCGGCATAAGGCCCGAAGGCCGACAGGGTCAGTTTCAGGGGCCTCATGCTTCGTCCTCCTTCCAGATGTCCTCGATGAGCGATTGGCAGAACGCCGCCTGTTCGTCGGAGAGGGGCTGGCCGTTCTGGGCTTCGTAAAAGGCCGCAAAGTGCTCGAGGGGCGTTTTGCTCTCGGCTCGGGCAGCTTCGTCGGGCGTCTCAGTGGCCCGGGTGCGGCGGTTGTCATAGTCCAGCCGCATGAGGTTCGGGTAGATGACCCGCAGCCGGGCCAGCGCGTCGGGAACGTCCTGCTCATCGGTGAGGGTGATGTGGAGGTAGTCGTCCGTCGGCGTGCCGTCGTAGGCCCGGCGGTCGGTGAGCTCCATGTAATTGCCCCCCAGCTCCCGCAGGTCGTGCCGGGGGGTGAGAGGCGCGGCCTCGAAGCGGACGCTGCCCTTTTCGCCCAGGGTGACGAAGAGAGCGGCTTTGTGCTGATGGGCCTCGGAGAAGGAATATTTGAGGGGACTGCCTGCGTAGCGGACGGTGTCCCGTCCCACCTTCTGGGGACTGTGGAGGTGGCCCAGAGCCACATAGTCGAAGCCCTCGAAGAGGGAGACGTCGATGCTGTCCACCCCGCCCACGCTGGGCTCTTCGCTCTCGCAGACCGCCGCCCCGGCCACGAACTGGTGGGCCACCAGCACGTTCCGGCGGGCGGGGTCGGGTGCGCAGGCGTTCAGCACGCAGCCGATGGCGTCGTTGTAGCTCTCGATCTTCTCGTCCGGGAAGACGTGCCGCACGGCGGCGGGCTTCAAAAAGGGCAGGAGCCAGATGTCCACCGGGCCGTATTCGTCCGTCAGGGTGATGGGCGCGGGCGGTGCGGCAAAGACCGGGCTGACGTACACCCGGCTCCCCGCCAGAAGCTGTGCGCCGAAGGCGATGCGGTCTGCCGAGTCGTGGTTGCCGCTGACGGCAAAAACGGGCAGTCCCCGCGCCGCAAGCTCGGTGAGGAACCAGTCCAGCAGCCGCACCGCCTCGGCGGGCGGCACGGGCTTGTCGTAGAGGTCGCCTGCCAGCAGAACGCCGTCCACGGGCCGGGCGTCCAGCAGGGAGAGGACCTGCCCTAAAATGTAGCGCTGGTCGTCCAGCATGGAGAATTCGCAGACCCGCTTGCCCAGATGCAGGTCGGAGAGGTGTAGGAAACGCATGGGGACACCGCCTTTCGTTGGGATGATTTTATTATAGGAGAGTTGGGGGCGTTTGTCGAGGGGGCAACGGCGACGACCGCCGCCAGTGGCGGAAACAGGGAGGAGCTGTTGGGGCCGCGGCCAGCAGGATGCAAGCGACAGCGAAGCAGACGCTGGGAGCCGCAACCCGGGCTCCTTATTATTTTTTTTTTTCGACAAAAAGATATGTCAAATCGAAAAGAGCCTCCCCTTTCGGGAGGCTCTTCCGTCTTCACATCACGCGGCAGGGAACATCTTTTCCCAGGTGTCCTTGCCCACGGAGCCGTCGGAGGTCAGGCTGTGGCGGGTCTGGTAGCGCTTGACGGCGGCGACGGTGCTGGCACCGAACTTGCCGTCGGTGGTGAGCCGCTCGCCCTCGGCGTTGAGCTTCTGCTGCACCAGCCGGACGCAGCCGCCTGCGCTGCCGCTCCGCAGCACGATGCCGGGGTAGGGGACGGTGAGGCCGTGTTTGGCCGTGTAGCGGGCGTAGAGCACGTTCCAGGTGTTCGCACCCACTTTGCCGTCCTCTTTGAGGTCGTACCGGAGCTGGAACTCCCGGACAGCCTTCTCGGCGTTTGCGCCGAACTTTCCGTCCACGGTGAGGGCAGCGTGCCAGGTGCAGCTGTCCCGGATGCCGTTGAGCCAGGTCTGCACGAGGGCCACGTCCGGGCCGGAGCTGCCGCGCTGGATGAGCGAATAGTAAGCAGGGATTGCCATAGTGTTGTCACACTCCTTCCGCGCTCATCCTATGCGGCGTGCCGATGGCCTGTTCACCCGGCCAGCACCACGTCCTCCCGGGGCGCGGTGAGGCCGCCCCACCACTCCACGAACCGGAACCGGACGATATACTCCCCGCAGACAAGGTCATTTTCGGCAGGCGTGTCGTACCCGCCGCAGGCTGACCGGCAGAGACCCGGGTAGAGCACACACCACCAGTTCCGGCCTGCCCGCCGCGTCCCGATGTCCAGCCGCACCGCGTCGTACCGCCCGGCGGGCAGAGCCCCGCCGTCATAGCGCCGGGTGGGAAAGTACATATTCACGAGGCAGGCTTTCACCGGTGTACGGATGCCGAGAGAGGCCAGTGTCTGGCGGGCCGTCAGCTCGAAGAGGACGAGGTTTTCCGCCGCCCACGCCCGGGCATCGGCCCGGCTGTCCGCCGGGCAGGCTTCGTCGGTGAGGATCAGCACGGCGTCCCGGACAGCCAGCTTCGCGCTCTGGTCGCGCACGGAGTCGGTGTCGGCCCGGATGTGGAGCCGCAGGGTGTCGGCGGCAAGCTGGTCGGCGGTGGTGAGCTGGCTCTGCGCCCAGCCTGCCTCCAGCGACAGTAGAAGACAGAACAGCAGCGAGGCGCACAGCGCCCCCATTTCGCGGCGGGATAACATAAAAAACAGGCCCCCTCTTGGAAAGTTTATCCAGAGGATGGGCCTGTTTTTAGAAAATTATTCTTTAATTCTTCAGCGACTGCATCGGGGCGGGGAGTCTGCCGCCGCGGTTGATGAAGACGGAGGGGTCACGCTGGTTGACCGGCATGATGGGGCCGTAGCCCAGCAGGCCGCCGAAGTCCAGCACTTCGCCCGCCTTGCGGCCGATGGCCGGGATGACGCGGACGGCGGTGGTCTTGCTGTTGACCATGCCGATGGCGGCTTCGTCGGCGATGAGGGCGCTGATGACGGCAGGGGTGGTGTCGCCGGGGATGATGACCATGTCGATGCCCACAGAGCAGACAGCCGTCATGGCCTCCAGCTTTTCAATGGTGAGACAGCCGCACTCGGCGGCGTGGATCATGCCGTCGTCCTCGCTGACGGGGATGAAAGCACCCGACAGGCCGCCAACGTGGTTGGAGGCCATGACGCCGCCCTTCTTGACAGCGTCGTTGAGCAGGGCAAGGCAGGCAGTGGTGCCGCAGCAGCCGCAGGTCTCAAGGCCCATTTCCTCGAGGATGTTGGCCACGCTGTCGCCCACAGCGGGGGTGGGGGCCAGCGACAGGTCGATGATGCCGGCGGGTACGCCCAGCTCTTTGGAGGCGAGGTTTGCCACCAGCTGACCTACGCGGGTGATCTTGAAGGCGGTGCGCTTCACCAGCTCGGCCACCTGGTCGATGGGGGCATCCTTGGGCAGCCGGGCCAGCGCGGCGCGGACCGCGCCGGGGCCGGAGACACCGACGTGGATCTCGCAGTCGGGCTCACCGGGACCGTGGAAGGCACCCGCCATAAAGGGATTGTCCTCGGGCGCGTTGCAGAAGACCACCAGCTTTGCTGCGCCGATGCACTGACGGTCGGCGGTGAGCTCGCTGGCCTTCTTGACGGCCTCGCCCATCAGTTTGATGGCGTCCATGTTCAGGCCCGCCTTGGTGGCACCGATGTTCACTGAGCTGCAGACGATGTCCGTCTCGGCCAGTGCGCGGGGGATGGACTCGATGAGGCGCAGGTCGCCCGCCGAGAAGCCCTTGTGGACGAGGGCGGTGTAGCCGCCCACGAAGTTGACGCCCACCTTCTTGCCGGCGGCGTCCAGCGTCTTGGCAAAGTCCACCGGGTCGGCGTCCGGGCAGGCACCCAGCAGCATGGCGATGGGGGTGACGCTGATGCGCTTGTTGATGATGGGGATGCCGTACTCGGCGCTGATGTGCTCCACAGCCGGAACGAGCCGGGCGGCGCGGGTGGTGATCTTGTTATAGATTTTTTCGCAGGCTTTCCTGGGGTCCGGGTCGATGCAGTCCAGCAGACTGATGCCCATGGTGACGGTGCGCACGTCCAGATTGTCCTGTGTGAACATCTCGATGGTCTCGAGGATGTCGCCGGTGTTCATCATGCTCATAGTAGTTTGCTCCTTAAATCGTGTGCATCGCGTCGAAAACTTCCTGGCGGGTGAGGTTGATCTGCATCCCCATCTCAGTGGCCAGAGCGTCCATCTTCTGGTGCAGCTCCTCGTGGGAGACGCTGCACTTGGAGATGTCCACCAGCATGATCATGGCGAACATGCCCTGCAGGATGCTCTGGGTGACGTCCTCGATGTTGATGTTCAGCTCACAGCAAAGGCCCGAGACACGGGCGACGACGCCCACGGTGTCGTGGCCGATGACGGTAATGAATGCTTTCATAATTCCTACCCCTTCTATATAAATGTTGACAGAACGAAAGGCTCTCCCCTTGGGAGAGGTTTACTCACCTCAAGTATAGCAGATTTCACGAAAAATGAACACTCTTTTTGGAAAAAAGAGCAGGGGAAAAGGGAAAAAGAATGTCTATCTCCGGCAGAACTTGCAAAAACCAGATGCAAACTGCCGGGCAGTGTGCTATACTTATCTACAAATATCGCCACAGGCTGAACAAAGGAGAGACAACGATGGAACAGCTTCTGAAGATCCTTGAAGACAATGCCCGGATGTCAGTGGAGGACATCGCGGCCATGCTGAATAAATCCCCCGCCGAGGTGGCGGCTATGATAGATCTGGCCCGGGCGCAGGGCATCATCAAGGGCTACAAGACCCTCGTGGACTGGGAGAAGGCCGGCGTGAACCGGGTGGAAGCCGTCATCGAGCTGAACGTCAGCCCCAAGAAGAGCCGCGGCTTTGACGAAATTGCCGCTACCATCGCCTCCTTCGACGAAGTGGAGAGCGTGCTGCTGATGAGCGGCGGCTACGACCTGCAGCTGGTCATCAAGGGCCAGACCTTCCAGGAGATCGCCCTCTTTGTGGCAAAGCGGCTGTCGCCGCTGGACGACGTGCTGTCCACGGCCACCCATTTCGTGCTCCGCACCTACAAAAAAGAGGGTCGTCTGTATCAGGACGAAGAAATCGATGAAAGAGAGTGCACCGTGCTGTGATGGATTACGATAAACTGATCGCGCCTGCCGCTGCGGCCATGCGCCCCTCCGGCATCCGCAAATTCTTCGACCTCGCCGCCGAGATGCCCGAGTGCATCAGCCTCGGCGTCGGTGAGCCCGACTTCAAGACCCCCTGGGCCGTCCGTGAGGCGGGCATCGAAAGCCTCGAGCATGGCCGCACCCGTTATACTTCCAACGCGGGCCTGAAAGAGCTGCGGGCCGAGATCGCCCGCTACCTCGACCGCCGGATGGGCCTGAAATACGACCCGGCAAAGGAAGTTCTCGTCACCGTCGGCGGCAGTGAGGCCATCGACATGTGCATCCGCGCTCTGGTGCAGTCCGGCGATGAGGTCATCATCCCGGAGCCGTGCTTCGTCTGCTACGAGCCCATCACCACCCTGTCCGGCGGTGTGCCGGTCCATGTGGCCTGCCGGCAGGAGGATGAGTTCCGCCTCCGGGCCGACGCCCTGAAAGCCGCTATCACCCCAAAGACCAAGCTCCTCATCATGCCCTTCCCCAATAATCCTACCGGCGCGGTGATGGAGCGGGAAGACCTCGAGGCCATCGCGGAAGTTCTGCGCGGCACCAACATCATGGTGCTGTCGGATGAGATCTACGCGGAGCTGAACTACGGCCTGCAGAACCACGTTTCCATCGCTGCTCTGCCCGGCATGGCCGAGCGGACGGTGGTGGTCAACGGCTTCTCCAAGACCTACGCCATGACGGGCTGGCGGCTGGGCTATGCCTGCGGCCCCGCGCCCATCATCAAGATCATGACCAAGATCCACCAGAGCGCTATCATGAGCGCCCCCACCACCAGCCAGTACGCCGCCATCACGGCCCTCAAGGACTGCGACGGCGAGATCGAGCGGATGCGCAACGAGTATAATATGCGCCGCCGCCTCGTGGTGAAGAGCTTCAACGATATGGGCCTGAGCTGTTTTGAGCCGCGGGGCGCGTTCTATGCTTTCCCCTGCATCAAGTCCAGCGGCATGAGCAGCGAGGAATTCTGCACAAAGCTTTTGGAACAGAAGCATGTCGCCATCATCCCGGGCAACGCCTTTGGCGCGTCCGGCGAGGGATACGCCCGTGTGTCCTACGCCTACAGCGTGGAGCACCTGATGGAGGCTATCCGCCGCATCCGGGAGTTTTTGAACGAGAACTGCAAGTGAGGAGGAAAAATGATGCGTGATCGTGTGACGGTCCTGGCCCCGGCCAAGCTGAATCTGGCGCTGGACGTGGTGGGCATCCTGCCCGGCGGCTACCATGCGCTGGATATGACCATGCAGGCCATCTCGCTTTACGAGCGGGTGGTCATCCGCCGCAGTCCTTACCTCGATCTGATCCTGCCCGGCAGCAATGTCAAGCCCGGCCCGGGCAACACCGCCATCAAGGCGGCACTGGCTTTTTTCCACTATACGGGCCTGCTGGCGGGTGCAGACATCACCATCTATAAGAACGTCCCCGTCCGGGCCGGTATGGCTGGCGGCAGCGCCGATGCTGCGGCTGTTCTGGTGGGTCTGAACGAGCTGTACGGCGCTCGTCTGTCCATGAGCGAGCTTTGCGCTCTGGGTGCCGGTATCGGCGCAGACGTACCGTTTGCCCTCATGGGCGGCACCTGCCGGGTGCAGGGCCTCGGTGACCTCATCAAGGCGCTGCCGCCCATGCCCGAGTGCTGGTTCACAGTGGTGATGCCCGACTATGGCGTCTCGACGCCGGAGGCTTTTGCGGCCTACGATAAGGTGGGCAGCAGCGTCCATCCTGACTGCGCCGCCCAGGAAGCCGCCATCCGGGCGGGCGACCTGGACGCTGTCTGCGCCGCTGCCGGAAACGCCCTCGAGGAGTGCAGCGGGGCCAAGGACAACGAGGCCATCAAGGCCGCCCTCCGGGAGAATGGGGCTGTCACCGCCCTTATGACCGGCAGCGGCGCGGCGGTCTTCGGCGTGTTTCGCACCGAAGCCGAGGCCAAAGCCGCCGCTGACGCTCTCCGCGCCCGCTGGCCGCAGGTTTATACCGCCCAGCCTGTCAGGGGAGGGGCTGGCCCTCTCCGTCACCTTCGGTGACACTGCCCGGGTTGCGGCTCCCAGCGTCTGCTTCGCTGTCGCTTGCATCCTGCTGGCCG
>OJOK01001432.1_pt1 | contig 10197 bp, 9 predicted proteins | sample 1598051 | NCBI WGS metagenome assembly OJOK01 (sample SAMN01915205, study PRJEB22387) | human gut metagenome | isolation source: stool | host: Homo sapiens | place: USA
GAAAATCAGCTTTTTTCTATTATGGATAAAATGCGCTCGGAAGGCCTGGAGATCACGCTGGCATTTTCCTATATTCGGGAATTTATGCTTACGTCTGTGGGAAAACTTCTGGAAAAAGTGGATAACTGGTGCTGTATTCATGGAGTCAATGTGGAAATCGTAGTCAATGACTGGGCTGTGGTGGAAATGCTTCATGGAAAGACCACACGTCTGTGTCCTGTTTTGGGGACACTGCTCAATAAACGGAAAAAAGATCCGCGGATGAAATATAAATCCGGTGATACCGCATTATTTCAGCACAACAGTCTGAATGCGGAATTTTACCGGGATTTTCTGGCGAAAGAATTTCATATCCACAGATATGAATGGGAATCCTGCGGTTATCCACAGGAGTTTCCACCAGGGAAAAACAGCATTCATCTGCCTTTTTATCAGACGAATACATCCCAGTATTGTCCGCTGTACGCCCTGTGCACCACAGGAGATCGTGGTATGCAGCAGCTTGCGGAACACTGTCCGAAATTCTGTGAAAAATATTCGTTGCTTTACCCGGAACATTTACACATGATCGGGAGGTATAACTCTCTGTTCGGTGTGGATAAAACACTTCTGGAGTCACCGGAAATGTGGAAAAAAATAAAGGGTTGTCCCCAGTGTGTGAAGACACCTTTATTTTTTTGTTTCTTCTATATAAATGTACTACGTTGGTGGGTTCAATTTCTTGATGATGATATCAAGGTTGCTTTTAAGGTTTTCGTCTGTTTCAAGCATTTTTCCAATTTTGTCATGACCGTGTATAACAGTAGTATGGTCGCGATTACCCATAATTTTTCCGATATTTTGGAGAGAATAGTCGGTATATTTACGGGAAAGATACATACAAATCTGTCGTGGATTAGCGATTTCTTTATTTTTCTTCTTAGAAATGATGTCAGAAACAGAAATATTATAGTGTTCGGCAACGACATCCATAATCAACTGTGGAGTTACCTCTTTTTGACATTCAATCGTATCTTTTAAAGCATTTTCCGCTAATTCTAAGGTAACAGGCTTCTTTTCGAGGTTGGCGAAAACATAAATTTTGTTTAAAGCTCCCTCTAATTCACGAATATTGGAATTAATATTTGTAGCAACGTATTGCATAACCTCCTGATTAATATCAAGATGCTCTAATTCAGCACGTTTTTTCAAAATTGCCATCTTAGTTTCGTAGTCTGGCGGCTGAATATCCGCAGTAATTCCCCATTCAAAGCGAGATCTAAGACGTTCTTCTAATGTTGCAATTTCTCGCGGATGTTTATCGGAAGAAATTACAATCTGTTTTTTTGCTTCGTGAAGTTCATTAAAAGTATGGAAAAATTCTTCCTGAGTACTTTCTTTTCCTATTATAAACTGGATATCATCGATTAAGAGGACATCAATATTACGGTATTTGTCACGAAATTCCTTATTCTTGTCATGTTTTAAGGAATCGATCAGTTCATTTGTAAATTTTTCAGAGGTTACATATAAAACACGTAAATCTGGGCGATTATTAATGATATGGTGTGCAATGGAATGCATCAAATGCGTCTTTCCAAGTCCAGCTCCTCCATATAAAAAGAGAGGATTGTATGCACCACCAGGTGATTCGGCGACTGCAACGGAAACAGCATGAGCCATTTTGTTTGTCGGGCCGACTACAAATGTATCAAATGTATATCTTGGATTTAAATTACCAATATATTCTGCAGGAACACTGACTTTTTTCGGTTCTGATTTCGGGGCTGCAGAATTGGAGTCGGTAAAAAGAATTTTAAATTGCTTTCCAGTAACCTGCTCAATTGCCATAGAGAGGTAAATGTCGTAATATTTGTGTTTTATAAATTCAATTCCTCGTGGTCCACGTACCATAAAAAAAGTAATACTGTCATCTGTAATTGTCTGAATAATTAGTGGTTGTATCCAAGTATTAACGGCAACTTCGGATATTTCATGTTCTTTTACGAGAATATTCAGAATTTCTTGCCATTTTGACTCAATTAATTCTTTCATTGTTAGCTCCATTCTGGTTTAATATGTTGAACTGTTTTAGTAAAAATATCGAGATTAAAAAACAGCTCGGCTTTTAGTATAAGTGTATAACAGAACCGAAGTTTTTTCAATATACGAATCTTGAGAAAATGTGGATAACTTATTGTGGATAACTGAGAAAAATGCTGTTTTTTCAGAGAAAAAAATGAAAAATAACACATTGTGGATAACTTAAACGAAATTATACACATCAAAAATTGCAGATTAACAGTAGCTCTTGACGAATTTTTGCGGCGGAGTTGTGAATATTTCAATAGTTATGCACAAGTTATGCACATTTTGTGGATAACTCGTGCATAACTTCTGATTTGGATGTGCAAAAAATTAAAATTAAAGATTTAATAAGAAAAAACGCAGGAATTGCTTGACTTAGAGCACTTTTTTCAATATAATAGGAGTGATGTTTTTCAACAAGACAGGTATAATATTCGTTTAAGGAGGTGGCTTTCGCATGAAGATGACATTTCAGCCAAAGAAAAGACAGAGATCTAAAGTTCATGGTTTTAGAAAAAGAATGAGTACTGCTAACGGCAGAAAAGTATTAGCTAGAAGAAGAGCAAAAGGAAGAAATAAATTATCAGCTTAGGTCGCAGTGATGTGACCTTTTCTTTTCTCATTGATTTTTTGGAAAGTTGAGAAAGTTAAGTGAGTGAATTTAAGTCTTTAAGAAAGAATTGGGAGTTCCAGGCGGTATATCGTAATGGTAAGTCTAAGGCGAACCGCTGTTTTGTAATGATAATAAAGAAGAATGACACTTCTTCTAACCGCGTGGGAATTTCCGTAAGTAAAAAAGTAGGAAATAGTATTGTCCGCCACAGAGTAACCAGAGTAATCAGAGAGGTTATGCGTCTCCACTGGGGAGAAATCAAGAGTGGCTATGACATTGTAATTGTGGCACGCCCGTCAGCGAAAGATTCTGACTATGGGAAATTTGAAAGTGCCATTTTTCATTTGTTGAATTTACATCATTTATTGAAAGACGACGATTTGGAATGAAAATTATTTTGATTAAAATAATAAGATTTTATCAGAAATATCTGTCAGCTCTCAAAGGAAGAGCGACCTGTATATATACACCGACCTGCTCGCAGTATGCGATAGAGGCAATTGAGAAGCATGGTGTATTAAAGGGGGGATTGTTAGCAGCGTGGCGGATTCTGCGTTGTAATCCTTTTTCGAAAGGCGGATATGATCCGGTTCCATAGTTAAGGAGGAAAAGTATGTTATTGACGCAGTCTACCACTCCGATTATCGGATGGATTGCTACCTTACTTGGGTATGTCATGGAATTCATTTTCTATTGTCTGAATTTCATCGGCATTCAGAACATTGGATTATGTATCATCATATTTACCATTATTGTTCGATTATTAATGCTGCCTCTGACTATTAAGCAACAGAAGTTTGCTAAGATCAGTCAGGTAATGCAGCCTGAAATCAATAAGATTCAGAGAAAGTACCGTAATAAGACAGATCAGGCTTCTATGATGAAGCAGAATGAAGAGATTCAGAAAGTTTACGAAAAATATGGCACAAACCCAACGGGTGGATGTCTTCAGTTAGTAGTTCAGATGCCTATTTTCCTTGCATTATATCAGGTTATCCGTAAGATTCCTGCATATATCCCGCAGGTTAAGGCTGTCTACATGCAGGTTGTAACTGCAATCGCAGGACAGGCAGGCGCAATTGATGCGATTAATAAGATTGGTAAGGGATTAAAGTCTTCTTACGTTACAAGTCTTGCATCAGATGCAACAAAGAATCAGATTATTGATACACTGAATTACTTTAATGCAGATGCATGGCATAAACTTGCCAAAGCGATTCCATCAGCATCAGATGTAATTAACACTTCATCTACTCATATTATTGGAATGAATGATTTCTTTGCAGGAATCAATGTATCTCAGACACCAGGATTTCATCCTTCTATTTATTGGCTGATTCCTATTCTAGCTGCATTATTCCAGTATTTATCTGCAAAGACAATGAAACAGCCTGAGCTGGATGGTAATAATCCAGCAGCAGGAATGACAAAGAGCATGACAGTCATGATGCCTCTTATGTCTTTATATTTCTGTTTAGTTACTCCGGCAGGTCTTGGTATTTACTGGGTAACAAGTGCATTATTCCAGTGTTTACAGCAGGTTATCATTAATAAATATATGGATAACGCAGATATCGATGCTCTTGTTGCAAAGAACAAAGAAAAAGCTGCAAAGAAGAAAGCAAAAGGACAGAAAACATTTATGGAAAGACTCATGGATACCTCTGCTAAGGCAGATGCCGCAAAAGAGGAGATTGAGAATCCTTCCGCAAGAAAGACAATTAAGCAAATTGCTTCCATTAATACAAAGAAAATCGCTGGACCAGAAGGAACAGGTGCAGAAGATTATGCCAATCTTGATTCTGTTGATATCAGCAAGCTTGGAGAAATTGGTAAAAAGGCTTATCTGGTATCTCAGTATGAGAAGGAACATGGACATACCAGGGGAGGTAAGAAGTAGTGGAAGTTAAAGAATTTAAAGCAAAAACTGTAGATGAGGCAATTACCGCAGCTACTCTTGAGCTTGGAATCAGCAGTGATAAGTTACAGTATGAAGTAGTTGATGAGGGAAGCAAAGGTTTCCTCGGAATCTTTAATAGCAAACCTGCAGTAATTAAGGTAATATTAAAGAAGTCTTTATTAGAAAGAACACAGGAATTCTGCGACGAATTATTTGCTGCCATGAAAGTGGAAACTACAGTAAATATTGATTTTAGAGAAGAAGATAATGTAATGAATATTGATTTATCTGGTTCCGATATGGGTATCCTTATTGGAAAGAGAGGACAGACTCTTGACGCATTACAGTATCTTATCAGCCTTTATGTGAATCGTGAGAGCGATGCATATATCCGCGTAAAACTTGACACAGAGAATTACCGCGAGAGAAGAAAGGCAACACTTGAAAAATTAGCTAAAAAAATAGCATATACGGTAAAGAGAACGAAAAAACCTGTTGCTTTAGAGCCAATGAATCCGTATGAAAGACGTGTGATTCATTCTGCACTTCAGAATGACAGATATGTCTGTACGAAGAGTGAAGGTGAGGAACCGTATAGAAAAGTTGTTATTATGTTAAAGAGAGACAGATAACATAAGTATGAGATTAGGGATGTTTAAAGATTCTTGCGGGAATTTTTAAACATTCCTATTTTTATAGCATTTTAACTTGATTTTAGAGTTAAAATTTGAATAAATGGAGAGTGTGATAGGAATGATAAATGAATTTGATACAATTGCCGCGATTGCTACCGCAGTATCCAACGCAGGAATTGGAATTATAAGAATCAGCGGCAGCGAAGCAATGGAGATTTTGGTGAAGATTTTTGAGCCATATAATAAAAAAGCGGATGTTTATCAGCTGGAAAATCACCGTATTTATTATGGTAATATTAAAGACGGCGAGGAAGTTGTGGATGAATGTATTGTCCTTATTATGAAAGGCCCACACAGTTATACAAAAGAAGATGTTGTGGAAATCGACTGCCACGGCGGAGTAACAGTTGTGTATAAAGTGCTGAATCTGGTACTGAAAAATGGTGCAAGAGCGGCAGAGCCGGGAGAATTTACAAAAAGAGCTTTTCTGAATGGGCGAATTGACCTGTCTCAGGCAGAGGCTGTTATGGATTTAATTGATTCTAAAAATGAGATGGCAAGAAAAAATTCTATGACGCAGTTAAAGGGAGGATTATCCGACAAAATAAAACAGTTAAGAGAAGAGATTATTTACCAGATTGCATTTATAGAATCGGCCTTAGATGATCCGGAACATTACAGCTTAGACGGATTTCCAGAGAAGCTTTTAGAAGAAGATAAGAAGTGGATTACTATAGCAAAAGAGATGCTGGATTCTTACGATAATGGAAGAATTATCGCAGAGGGAATCCGCACTTGTATTGTCGGTAAGCCAAATGCAGGAAAGTCCTCTTTTTTAAATGCTCTTTTAGGAGAAGAAAGAGCGATTGTTACAGACATTGCCGGGACAACGAGAGATACGTTAGAGGAATCTGTGACAATTGATGGAATTACACTTAATATTGTAGATACTGCCGGAATCCGAGATACAGAAGATAAGGTAGAAAGTATCGGTGTAGAAAGAGCGAAGAAAGAGATTGAAAGCGCAGATTTGATTTTATTTTTAATGGATACTTCAGTGCAAATCAGTGAGGAAGATATCGAGATTCTTCAGAGAATCCGTGATAAAAAGAAAATTATTTTATTGAATAAGTCTGATAAAGCAACAGAAGAGAGTGGTTTTGAACAGTCTGCTCTAAAGGAATATATTTCAGAGGAAACACCTGTAATTTCTATTTCTGCAAAATATGGAGATGGAATAGATAATTTCATAATGGAATTAAAAAATATGATGTTTCATGGTAGAATAGACGTGAATCAAGAAGTCTACATTACTAATGCAAGACATAAAGATGCACTTGCCAAGACTTATGAGAGTCTTGAATGTGTAGAGAGAAGTATAGAGGCAGGAATGCCGGAGGACTTCTTTACGATTGATCTGATGAATGCTTATGAGAAGTTAGGATTGATTATTGGAGAGTCCGTAGAAGAAGATTTAGTGAATGAGATATTTTCCAAGTTCTGTACAGGAAAATAAAGAAACAAGGAGAATAGCATGAAAACAGTAGAAGAATACTATGACGTGGTTGTGGTAGGAGCGGGTCATGCTGGCTGTGAAGCGGCGTTAGCGGCAGCGAGACTTGGCTGTGAGACAATCATTTTTACCGTTAGTATGAACAGCGTGGCATTGATGCCATGTAATCCGAATATCGGAGGAAGTTCTAAGGGACATCTTGTAAAAGAAATTGATGCTCTCGGCGGAGAGATGGGAAAAAACATTGATAAGACTTATATTCAGTCTAAGATGCTGAATAAATCAAAGGGGCCGGCAGTACATTCTTTAAGAGCACAGGCTGATAAAGATGCGTATTCCATGACAATGCGTTATACACTTCAGAATACCGACCATCTGACTTTGCGTCAGGCAGAGGTTACAGAACTTATTGTGGAAGATGGAGTTATTAAAGGTGTAAAAACATTTTCTGGAGCAATTTATCATGCCAAGACGGTTGTGCTGGCAACAGGAACGTATTTGAAGGCAAGATGCCTGTATGGAGAGGTTGTGAATTATACAGGCCCAAATGGTTTACAGGCAGCAAATTATTTAAGCCAGTCTTTAAAGGATAATGGCGTAGAGCTGTATCGTTTTAAGACTGGAACTCCAGCCAGAATTGATAAGCGTTCCGTTAATTTTGATGTGATGGAAGAGCAGTTTGGTGATGAGAAAATCGTGCCATTCAGCTTTACGAATAAAGAAGAAGATATTAAGAGAGAGCAGATTTCCTGCTGGCTTACTTATACGAATGAGGAGACACATAAGATTATCCGTGATAATTTAGATCGCTCTCCGATTTATGCGGGTGTCATTGAAGGAACAGGCCCAAGATATTGTCCGTCTATTGAGGACAAGGTCGTTCGTTTTGCTGATAGAAAAAGACATCAGCTTTTCATCGAGCCAGAGGGAGAATTTACAAACGAAATGTATGTTGGAGGTATGAGCAGTTCACTTCCAGAGGACGTACAGTATGCAATGTACCGTACTGTAAAAGGTCTTGAAAATGTAAAGATTATCCGTAATGCCTATGCGATTGAGTACGATTGTATCAATCCAAATCAGTTGAAATTGTCACTGGAATTTAGAAATATTCAGGGACTTTTCAGCGGTGGACAGTTTAACGGAAGTTCAGGTTATGAGGAAGCAGCATGCCAGGGACTTATTGCCGGAATCAATGCCGCAAGAAAGTGTCTTGGAAAAGATCCAGTAATTTTAGACCGTTCACAGGCATATATCGGCGTATTAATTGATGACCTCGTAACAAAAGAGAACCACGAGCCATACCGCATGATGACTTCAAGAGCAGAGTATCGTCTGTTATTAAGACAGGATAATGCCGATATGCGTCTTACACCAATCGGTCATGAGATTGGCCTGATTGATGATGAGCGTTATGATAAGTTCCTTTTAAAGAAAGAACAGATTGAGAAAGAAATCGAGCGTTTAAAACATGTAAATATCGGTGCTAATAAAACAGTTCAGGAGTTGCTGGAGAGCCTCGGAAGTACGAAGCTAAATAGTGGTTCTACATTAGAGGAGTTAATAAAGCGTCCGGAACTTAATTATGAATGTTTAGCTCCAATTGATCCAGACAGAGAGCCGTTAGACGATGATGTAGCTGAGCAGATTAACATTAACATTAAATATGAAGGCTATATTAAGAGACAGCTTCAGCAGGTAGAACAGTTTAAAAAGATGGAAAATAAATTAATTCCTGACACGATCAACTATGATGAAGTGCATAACCTGCGTACAGAAGCAGTACAGAAGTTAAAGGCAGTACATCCACATTCCGTAGGACAAGCATCAAGAATTTCTGGAGTTTCTCCATCAGATATTTCGGTGCTGATGATTTATATGGAGCAGATGAGACATAGGAAGTAAGGAGATTATATGGATTTTAAAGAAAAATTAAAAGCGAGAGCGGAAAAAGAGGGAATCAGCCTTACTCCAAAACAGTTAGGTCAGTTCGAACTTTTTTACAAAATGCTCATCGAAACAAATAAGTCCATGAATCTGACGGCAATTACAGACGAGGATGAAGTTATTGAGAAGCATTTTATTGATAGTCTGAGTTGTCGCAGAGTTGTGGATATGAGTCAGATAAGAACATGTATCGATGTAGGAACGGGAGCAGGTTTTCCGGGAATCCCACTGAAAATTGTCTATCCGGAAATTGACTTTGTACTCGTTGATTCATTGAATAAAAGAGTTAAGTTTTTAAAAGATGTAAAAGAAGCACTTGGATTAGAAGGCTTAGAAGCACTTCATGGAAGAGCAGAAGATTTAGCAAGAGATAAATCTTTAAGAGCAGCTTTTGATTTATGTGTTTCGAGAGCGGTTGCAAACTTAAGCGTGTTAAGTGAGTACTGCATTCCTTTTGTCAGAACAAATGGATATTTTGTATCCTATAAAGGAAAAAAAGGTTTAGAGGAAATTTCTAATGCACAAAATTGTATGAATGTGTTAGGATGTAAGATAGAAAAAGTGGATGATTTCCGCTTAGAAGAGGATGAGGCAGAACGTCTTTTGATCAGAATTAAGAAATGTAAGGGAACACCAAAGCTTTATCCGAGAAAAGCAGGAACACCATCAAAAAATCCTTTATAGAAAATTTATAGAAGGAAACTTAAAGCAAGTTTAAAGAAGCATTTCTATGTGCTGTTTTATTGAATTTCAGTTGAGTAGTTGAGTAACCTGAAGTTGAACTCAATTAATGCAGAATGTCTTTTTAAACGTGCTTCAGCTGAGATAGGATTAAATATATCATATCAGAAAGATAGGGCAGATTAGTATGGATATAAAAGAAAAGAATGATATTTTTATAGATAATGCAAATTTACAGGGGAGAATGTCAGTTTTTCATGATAAACTAAGAAAGCATCTTTCTAATGAATATTTGTTTTTATCAGAGAAAAAGGATAATCTTGAAAATGAGATTCTCCAGTTAAAATTAGAAAAAGAGCAGAAAGATAAGACGTTATTTCCCCACATCGAAAAAAGGGATGTCAGAAAATATTTTTCACCATTAAATATAAATGAAATAGACGAAGAACAAAAAGATGAGAAGGAAAAACAGCTTACTGCGAATATAAGCCGCATCAGTGAGGAAGCAGAATTATTAGACAGCAGGATGCTTGAGATTAAAGATTTCCTGCAGGATATAGAATCTATGCTTCAGGAAGATTCCGAAGACAGTATGTCTACTCTTCTGATCAAGGGAGAAAAAAACAGGATTTCTGTAGAAGATTTTTATAAGAATCATGAAGTATATCCAGAACTTTTACTCAATTTAAAAGAGCTGACTACTTTTTTTCAGAATCAATATGAAGGACTTGAAATTCTCTTAGAGTTTGAGGATGGGGGAATTCAGCTTGATACAAAAGTAGTGGCAAATATATTAAGACAGTTGACGATTAATATTATGTCTGCTGTGGAAGATTATAAT
>OJOK01001440.1_pt1 | contig 10150 bp, 6 predicted proteins | sample 1598051 | NCBI WGS metagenome assembly OJOK01 (sample SAMN01915205, study PRJEB22387) | human gut metagenome | isolation source: stool | host: Homo sapiens | place: USA
AAGCTGGCCATCCGCGAGTCCTCGATGTGCCCCAGCGGCCGTCTGATGGCGTGGGACAAGGAGACGATGAAACCCTTCGAGTTCCGTTTCGAACCGAGCCTGGGGCTGATCGAGGACATCACGATCGGCGCCAGCGGAGGGCTGTGGATACGGGGCGGGATACCCATGCGGCGCGAGGGCGGGCAGACCTACGAGATCCGGAACCGCGTCGTGGCATGCCGCTGCGGGCAGTCGGCCAACAAACCCTATTGCGACGGCACCCACGCCTCGATCAAGTGGAAGGACGACCTGGCAGGCGAACCCGTCGGCGAAACCCTGCCCGAAGAGGTATACTGAGAGATCGCCGCACGGCACTGCGACAGGCAGCACGGCACCGCGCAACCGGAACGACGGCAGAGCTGTGCCGGCAGGGGTAACGGGCCTGCTGCACACGGAAAGAGGGACGCACACGCGTCCCTCTTGTATTACAACACATTGCAAAGTTTACCTACACAAAAACTCGATGTAATCGCAGATGGCTTTCGTACAAACGGGACAAAACTCGTCCGTCCGGTGCAGGTTGTTCATCAGGCAGTTCCGCCACGGGCGATAGACCCCCTTCGCAGCATAACCGCCGCCCTCGAAAACCCCTACGACCCCCTCGTACTCAGGGGTGTCGGGCGTCGGAACGGGCGTCCCGGCCGGCACCATCGCTTTCCAGAACTTGTCCTCGAACCCGACGAGCGTTGTCAGGTTCGCCTCCCACGGCTCGATGTCCCGGGCATACATGTCGTCGTAGGAGGTCGTGCCGACATACTCGTCGCCCAGCCCCAGCAGCAGGTGCCCGAATTCGTGGACGTAAATCTTCCCGGTGCGCGTAGGGTGGTGTGCGGCGCTGATGCCATAGAAGTTGAAGATACCGCCACCCCCGTATTTCTGGGTGTTGGACAACACATAGATATAGTCGTAAGGGACATGCGCCGCGATGTCGCGCAGGCGCTGGAAGTCGTCGACCATCTGGTAGCGCTCCGAGCCGAACGTATAGAAAGAGGCCCCGCAGGCCGTGTTGCGCCACACGCGCTCGCCGGGGATCGTCACGCCCGAATCGGCGGACGGGGCCCACACGGCGCGGATATTGAACCGCGAAGCGTATTCCCTGAAAGGCGAATAACTGAAAAATTCGCGTGCGAATTCACGGCAGGCCGCTTCGAATTTCGCCCGCTCCCCGGCGCCATACCCCTCGGGCAGCAGCACGATGTCGACACGATGTGCGGGGTTGCCGTTATATGCCACCTCGAAAGTCTCGTAGCGGGGCGTGAACTGCGCGACGAAGCAGGATGCGGGGTCGATATTCTGGCTGAACCGCTTTTCGAAGTGCCCCCCGGCATTGCGGCCGAAGATCTCGATGCGGCACGGGCGCCTGGGATAGGGGAATACGACCGACTCGGGATAGGAACGGCGCACGCTGTCGGCCTCGGCCGTGCTCTGCCACTCGTTGAAGAGCGTACAGAAGCCGCGCGAATAGATCTCCCGTTCGGAAGCGCGGTCGACGATGCGGAAAAACTGGTTCCCGTAGCCCGTCGTATCGAGGAGCGACACGTGCGAGCCCGCCCAGTAGGGTTCGGCCTTCAGGGCGTCGAAGAAATACTCTTCCGAGCGGCTGTCGCCGCTGTGGTAATAGTCGAAGCGCATCGTCTCTTCGAGGAAATAGTCCGAGAAGCGCACCTGCGCCGACACGGCCGGGCACGTACCGAGAAACAGCAAGAGGAAAAATCTCTTCATGGCAATCTGCTTTTCAATCCACACCCCGGGAAACGGGCTTCCGGTTCCGGGATGTTGCAATGATATAACTCTATTCGGCATCTAATATACGAAAAAAGGGGTACGGTTTCGACCGTACCCCCGGAAAATCCCCCGAACTGGTTATTTTTTCTCCGGCCGGGCGATCGTCTCGCGCATCGACGTGTCGGCCATGATGTTCTTCATCTTATAGTAGTCCATAATCCCCAGGTTGCCATTGCGGAATGCCTCGGCCATAGCCAGCGGCACCTCGGCTTCGGCCAGGATCACCTTTGCGCGGGCATCCTGAGCCTTGGCCTTGTTCTCCTGCTCGAGTGCGACGGCCATGGCGCGGCGCTCCTCGGCCTTGGCCTGGGCGATGTTCTTGTCGGCCTGCGCCTGATCCATCTGCAACTGGGCGCCGATATTCTTGCCCACGTCGATGTCCGCGATGTCGATCGAGAGGATTTCGAACGCCGTACCGGCATCGAGGCCCTTTTCGAGCACGACGCGCGAAATGGAATCGGGGTTTTCGAGCACGATCTTGTGCGATGCGGCCGAACCGATCGACGAGACGATGCCCTCGCCGACACGCGCCAGCACGGTCTCCTCACCGGCACCGCCGACCAGCTGCTTGATATTGGCACGCACCGTGACGCGCGCCTTGGCGATCAGCTGGATGCCGTCCTTGGCCACGGCCGCTACGGGAGGCGTGTTGATGACCTTGGGGTTCACCGACATCTGCACGGCCTCGAACACGTCGCGGCCCGCCAGGTCGATGGCCGTAGCCATCTTGAAATCGAGCATGATATTGGCCTTCTGTGCCGATACCAGGGCATGCACCACGCTGGTGACATTGCCGCCCGCAAGGTAATGCGCCTCGAGTTCGTTGGGGTTGAGTTCCAGCCCGGCCTTCGTGCTCTCGATCATCGACGAAACGATCGTCGAGGGCGGCACCTTGCGCCAGCGCATCAGAATGAGTTGCAGCAGGCTGATCCTTACGCCCGACACCAATGCCGAGAACCACAGTCCCACCGGGATGAAATAGAAGATGAGCCAGATCGCAAAAAGGCTCACGAATACGATCAATACGATCAATCCTGCTTGAAAATCCATAATCGAATGCTATTAAGTTAGAAAATTATCCTTGAATTACACCTTTCGGCCCGAGCTCACTCCACGGGCGTTATCCTGACCAGCGAAACCCCGTGGTAGGGTACAAGCGCCCGGAGCGTGCCCGTGCACGTACCCAGGTCTTGCTGCCGCCACAAGTCCCGGACTTCGGCCTTCCCGCCGATCCCGAGTTCCCGCAGGTCGAATTCGAATTCGTAGTTCTGCTCCTGGATGGCTTCCGCCTCGTCCTGATCCCACAGCACGAAATAGGGATCCAACTGGAAAAATCCCAGCGCATACGAACCGTCGCAGAGTTTTTTGTACCACACCTGCCCGTTGGGGATGACCCGTTTGACGGCGGGGGCGACCAGCGGATCCTGGTTCACGGCGATCACTTCGGAATTGGTCAGCAGCCCGAGCGTGAAGTCGTCTATCGCCCGCATGTCGCAACCGATCAGCAGCGGGGCGGAGAGGATGGCCCACAGCGAAATATGGGCATATTGTTCGTCGGGGGTCAGCTCGGATTCGTGGGCATCGGCACCCCAGCCGTGTCCCAGCCGGCCGACCACCAGCATATCGGGGTCGTTGTACCTGCCCGGGGCCGTGGCCTGCGCGCAAACGTCCTGGAAACAGCCGATCGCCGTCACCACGTTCCATTCATCGGTGATGTCGCGGGTCGTACGCCACAGGTTGCCGCCGGCTTCGGCGCCCCAGTTCCACACGTTGGGAGCCCCGTAGCCCACGCAGTAGACGATATCCCGGTCGACCTGATCCAGCGCCTTGCGCATGACCACGTAGGGTTCCTGGATCGTCTTTTCCTCGGAGTCCCTTTCGATTTGCAGGTAGCCGCAATAGTCGTGTTTGAGGTAATCCACGCCCCATTCGGCCCAAGTCCGGACGTCGGTGAGTTCATGCCGGTAGCTCCCCGGATAATTTCCGCAGGTCGTGGGCCCGGGCGAGGAGTAGATGCCGAATTTGAGCCCAAGGGAGTGGACGTAGTCGCTGAGGCCTTTGAAATCCGGGAATTTTTCGTTCGGGAGGAGCCTGCCGTCGGCCGAACGCGTATCCGCCGGCCATCCGTCGTCGATATTGACATACGTCCATCCGTAGACCAGGAGTTTTTCGTGCATGGCGCGGGCGGCATCGCGCACCTTCGCGTCGTCGACCGAGAACCCCCAGCAATTCCAGCTGTTCCAGCCCATGGGCGGAGTCAGGGCGATTTGCGGCCCTATTTTCAGCAACATCTCCCGTTCGGCTTTCCCGAGGGCATTCTCCGCTGTCAGCAGCACCCTGAAATCCCCTTCGGCGGGCACACGGCCCGTTATCAGGCCCGTACGGGGATCGAGCTCCAGCCCTTCGGGAAGCCCCTGCGCCCCGTACGCCATCGGGCGTTTGCCGCTGGCCATGACAGGCATCAGGAAGGGATTGCCCGGGCGGGCGCCGTATACGAGCGGATTGTTGATCTGCGGCGTTTCGGGGCTCGCGGGGGTCAGGATATATTTACCCTTGGAGATCGGCCTGGCCCAGACGGGCAGGGGTTTCACCTCCCCGCGCGTGGAGATCCTCACCTCCAGCCAGTCGGCATGGTCGTACATGATCCCGTCGCCGGCCTCCTCGACCAGCAGCAGGACTTTGTCCAGGCCGGACAAGTCGACGTCGAACGCACGGGCAGCATCGCCCTTGCGCATCACACCGCTGTCCCACAGCACCTTCCGGTCACCGAGGATTTTGAACCGGTGTTTCCCGGCGAACAGGTTTTTATCGTCCGCGCCCACCGCCCCGGCGATGGAGACGGCATCGCCGCCGAGCCCGAACAGCATACGGCTGATCGAATGGGTTCCCACGCCTCGGCCGTAAACGACGCCGCCCACCGTGAGGGGAGTATCCAGCACCGAGCGGTCGGCCTGCGGCAAGCCCCAGTCCTGAATGCAGCACGAGAGATCCAGCTCGTCCAGCCAGACCTCCTTCGTTCCCTGCGCCCGGGAATCGCAAGCCATCCCCACGACGGCCAGCAGTGCAAAGAATCTGAGGTATCTCATCGTCGTCCGATTATCGGGCTATGCCTGCCGCCGTTCCTTCACGGTCTTTACGATGACGCTGAAATTATCGAAGCCCACGACTTCGACCTCCCGGCGCGGGTCGACATAGGCCGTCAGCGACTTGGCCTCGTAGACCTTGCCGCCGACCTCGACCGTACCCATCGGGGAAAGGCGCGAAAGGGTCATGCCGCGGTCGCCCACCTGCAATTCCTGGTCGGGGGTCGCGGGCATACTCGACGAATCGACCCTCTGTTTGAGCGAAAAGCGCTGCCAGGTCTTGGCGCGCAGGGAAATAATCGTGGCGACGAGCGAAAGCAGGAGGATAGCCAGGATGACTACGACCCCGGCTACGGTGCCGTAATCGCGGAAAGCGAGGTAGATGGAACTGCCGTAGCAAACCAGCGCCAGGATGGCACCGATCGACACGCCGGGCAGCAGCACCAATTCCGCCACCAGGAAAAGCAGTCCCAATACGATCAGGAGTATGATATAGAACATCGTCATAAGGAGTTGTTGAACATTGCACTAAAGATAGGCAATAAATTCAATTATTCCGCAATTTCGGCGACTTTTATTTCCAAAGACGGGTCTGCCTGTATTATTGCGGCGGCCACGCGGTCGGCCACGGCCTTGTCGTCGAACATCCCCACCACGAACAACTGCTGTCCCACGCGCGAGAGTTCGCACCCCTCGGCCGCCTCGGTGATAACGGTCTTGACAACGTCGGGCAGTGCCTCCGTACCGGTGATTTCGACCCGGTAGGCAATCTGCTGCGCCTCGGGGTCACGCGAAAGGTTGCGGTAGGCGCCGTCCGTCCACACCACGATTTCGGGGCGGACGAAGCCTTTGGATTTCAAGAGTTTTTGCGCGGCCTCGGCCTCCTCCCGGGTTGCGAAGCCCCCGGCATAGTAGCACCATTTCTTATCCTCGCCGACCAGATAGGAGAGCGGATACGCCCCCCGGAACGTGGAGACGGCACGCTTGGTATTGAACGTGCCCAGCAGGATACGGTAGATCGTCCCGTGCTCGTAGACCCTGCACTCGGGGATCGGGTGCTGGTAGCTGTATTTTGGCGTTGCGGAGAACGCGATGCTGTCGTAGTCGAGGAAATAGCGCTGCGCCACGTCGATACGGGGCAGGCGGAAGTCGATGCCATCCAATTGCGCAGCCACGCCGCGCAGCGAGTCGCGGGCGGAAGTAAGCCCCAGCAGGCCGGCCACGGCCGTTTCGTAGCCCACGAGGACTTTCTTGCGCAGGAAATAATCGGCCACGGCATCCGAAGCGACCTCGCCGCGCAGTGCCGAGAGTTCGCGGGCAGCCTCGGAAAGCCGCTCCTCCTCACGCGCCAGGATGGCATCCTGCCCCAGTTTGTCCATCAGATAGCCATAGGCATACCCTTTGTTGTCGGCGATATAATTCCATGCCTCGGCGAGCGAATCGGCCAGCACGCGGTTGAAGCCCTGCAACGTATTGTAGCGGTCGTAAATTTCGCCCGCATCCGCCTCGGTCTGCGCCGCGGCATAGGCCTCGGCCAGTTCGCGGATCGTCCCGTAGTTGGCAAAATAGCGGTTCACATAGTCCACGGCGTCCAGCTCCAGCCCCTGCGCCCTGCGCAGGGCCGCATAATCGGCCTCGGGCAGCTGCTCGCGGAAATAGGGGTTGAAAACCAGGTTGCGCACCTTGAGCGAGTCGGGGATCGCCCCTGCGGGACTTTCCGCGGCAGGCTCCGCCGGCTGCTGCGCCGCCCCGTTCAGGTTGGCGAGCACCCACTCCTGCTCGATGGTGTTGATCTTGTCGATCAGGCGCCCCTTGGCATTGCGCACCTCGAATATCCGGCTTTCGAGCTCCAGGATCTCCTGCGAATAGCGCTGCCTGTTCGCGGGGTCTTCGCGCAACTGTTGCCGGGCGCATTCCACGGCATTGACGATCGAGTCCTCGCGGATCTGCAACTGCGCATCCTGTTCCAGAAGCGACATGTACTCCCGATTGCCCTCGAGCCCCGCGATACGGGGTTCCACGCGAACCTGCTGCGCACAGAGGTCTCCCGCCGCCAGCAGCGCCGCACATAACACTATATAAACCTTACGAAATACCATCTCGGTTACCTCCACCATTTAATGAAAAAGAGTTGTATGAATCCGAAAATTTCCAGACGCCCCAACAGCATCAGCAGCGAATTGGAGAGCTTGAACACCCCGGGAAGCGCCGAAAAATTGTCCATCGAGCCGACCTCGCCGAAGCCCGGGCCGACGTTGCCGATCGACGCCACGGCCCCCGAGAAACTGGTCATCAGGTCGACGCCGAATATCGTCCCGAAAACCGTGCCGGCGAGTATCAGCATCAGGTACGCCACGATGAATATCATGACCGAATGGAGCGCCTCCGTCTCCTGGATAACGCCGTCGAGGCGGATGCGGATGATCGCATTGGGATGCTGCTGCTGCCGCAGCCGCGTGCGCATCATCTTCATGGCCAGCACCAGCCGGTTGGTCTTGATACCGCCCGCCGTGGATCCGGCGCAGGCACACACGATCGAACCGAAAATCAGCAGGATGACCGCGAACGAAGTCCACTGGTTGGAATCGGCCGTCGCAAACCCGGTCGTCGTCACCACCGACACGAACTGGAAAAGCCCGTGGCGGAAAGCCGACGTGAAGGCGGGGTAGATATCCGCGGCATAGAGGCTGACGGCGATCAGCACGCCGCCCGCGAGCAGCATCCCGAAGTACCAGCGCGTCACCTCCGAGCGGAAGATGTTGCTGCGCTTGCCCGTCACCGTGGCGTAGATCAGCCCGAAATGGACGCCCGCCGTGGCCATCGCGAAGATCAGGATCGTGTCGATCGCCGGGCTGTTGAAATAGGCGATGCTGGCGTTCTTGGTCGAGAATCCGCTCGTGGCGCAGGCCGACATGGCGTGGCACAGGGCGTCGAACCAGTTCATGCCCGCCATCTTGAGCAGAAGGGTCGAAACCACCGTAAGCCCGACATAGACCACCAGCAGTATCTGCACGATGATCTGCGTGCGGTAACGGTAATTGTCCTTGGCGAGCGTCGAGAGCTCGACATTCGACAGCGTCAGCTTATTGCGGCCCAGCGAGGGCAGGATCAGCAGCGCGAACATCACCACGCCCATACCTCCGACCCAGGTCGTCGAGAAACGCCAGAACTGCAACCCGCGGGGCAGCGCCTCGACATCGTTCAGGATCGTCGATCCGGTGGTCGTGAGGCCCGAGACGCTCTCGAACCAGGCGTTGACGAGCGAGAACTCTCCGCCCCACATCAGATAGGGGAACATCCCCACGACGCTGGCCACGATCCACGATCCCACGACGATACAGTAGCCCTCCTTGCTGCTGAGCTGTTCGGTGCGGTCGACGAAGATGAGCGGGAAAGCGCCCAGCAAGGCCGTCAGCAATGCCGAAAGCAGCAGCGGGTAGTACCCGGAGTCGGTATGGCTGACCAGCGACACGCCGGCCGAGAGGAGCATGAACAGCGCCACGACCAGCATGATGATTCCCACGTATCGCAATACGACGCCCAGTCTCATCGTTGTTCCGGTTTCGTTTTCCTGGCCAGCTGGATCACGTCGTCGATACGATCCTTCAACTCGGCCACCTCGTCCTTGACTTCGGCCTTGATCCTGAACGGAAGGCCGAAACGCAGATAGTCGCCCAGACTCTTATTCATCGCCAGCACCGGACGCACCAGATAGGCCGAAACGAAGTAATAGAGCATCAACACGATAGCGATCATCACCAGCAGCGAGATCAGCACCGGCGTCACCGCACGGTAGGCGTTGCGTTTGAGCTGCTCGGTACGCGGGGCCAGCGAACTCTGGGTCGAGATCATGTAGTTCTTGATCGAACCGGTCAGTTTGTCATAAGCCTTCGAATAGGCTTCGGCATACCAGCGCGCGCCGTCGAAATCCATTTCGACGCTCTTCATCGACAGCGAGTCCTTCCCCCCGCGCAGCTCCAAACTTCCCGAAGCCTCCGACGCCATGCGCTGCGCTTGCAGACGCAGGAACTCCTGCGTAAGGCGCTGCACGTTCATGGCCGACGCCGAAAGCGTGTCGAGATAAGCCTGCTCGACCGCCTCCCGACGGACGACCTCCAACGTGCGGGCCATTTCGGCGATGCTGCCCATGAGCACCGTATCGTAATCGCGCTGCCGGAACACGATGCTGTGCACGACGGCCTTGTTCTGCCGCGCAGCGGCATCGAGCATGTCCTTGGCAAGTCCCAGATTGCGCTCGCTGGCACGCAGAATCTCCTCCGTGTCGGAGCTCACGCGCCGGAGCTCGAACAACGAGACCAGCCCTGCGAAAAAAAGCAGGACCACGACGCTGAGAAAACTCACCAACACCCGTTTGCGGATTCCTTTCATCTTTCAATGAGAATTTGTAGCAAAGATACGATTAAGCCAAGAGCAATGCAAATTTATTTGCAATTGCCGAGACAAAGTATCTAAGGCGAAGCCAAAGATACGAATAAGCGAAGGCAAAAGCAAACTCGTCTGTATTTTGCCGAGCGGGAGTATCTAAACGAAGTGAAAGATTACAAACGTTCCGTTTCGCCGTTATCGCGCACGATCTCCCCCGCAAGGTCGTTCGTGCCGTCCATCGCCCCCAGCCTGACACGACAAATCCGGTTGATAAAGGCCCGCTCGTAAGGCGCTTTGACGCGGATGTAGTTGCCCGTAAAACCGAACATCATCCCGCCGCGCATCGTACTCTCGAAGAGCACTGCCGACTCGGTGCCCTCGGCGCGCCGGCAGAAATCGCCGTGCAGGCGGTCGCACAGCGCTTCGAGCCGTTTCACCCGCTCAGAGGCCACCGACGCCTGCACCTTGCCGGGCAGGTCGACGGCCGGCGTACCGGGCCGCTCCGAGAAGGGGAAAATATGGAGGAACGCCGGAGCGATCCCCGTCAGAAAATCGCAGGTCGTCCGGAAGTCGGCCTCCGTCTCGCCCGGGAAACCGACGATCACGTCGATGCCGATGAACGCATCGGGCATCCGCTGGCGCACGGCGGCGATCCGATCGGCGAAGCGCGCCGTCGTATAGCGTCGGCGCATCAGGCCGAGAATCCGGTCCGAACCGCTCTGCAACGGAATATGGAAGTGATGCTGGAATTTAGTTGACGAGGCGCAAAAGTCAATGATTTCGTCCGTTAGCAAGTTAGGTTCTATCGATGAGATTCGATAGCGTTCGATCAGATCGGAAGAGCACACGTCTGAACT
>OJOK01001442.1_pt1 | contig 10142 bp, 9 predicted proteins | sample 1598051 | NCBI WGS metagenome assembly OJOK01 (sample SAMN01915205, study PRJEB22387) | human gut metagenome | isolation source: stool | host: Homo sapiens | place: USA
CTGCCGATGAGGCGGTCCAGGGTCTCCAGGGCGGAGGCGACGTCCCGCGAACCGACGGCCCGGACCAGGGTCCGCATCTCTTCCTGCCCGATGGCGCCGCGGGCGAAGCGCACCACGTCGGCCGTCACCGTGTCGGCCATGACGCTGCACTGCTCCAGCAGGCTCAGGGCGTCGCGCATGCCGCCTTCGGAGGCCGCCGCGATCAGGCGCAGGGCCTCGTCGTCCGCCTGGATGCCGCTCCGGCCGGCGACCATGCGCAGGTGCCCCGCGATTTCGTCCAGCGTGATCGGATGGAAGTCAAAGCGCTGGCACCGCGAATGAATCGTCGGCAGCACTTTTTCCGGTTCCGTCGTCGCCAGGATGAACACGACATGTTCCGGCGGTTCCTCCAGCGTCTTCAGCAGGGCGTTCCAGGCATCGGTCGAGAGCATGTGGGCTTCGTCGATGATGTAGACCTTGTAGCGGCAGCCGGCCGGTGCAAAGTCGACGCTCCTGTTCAGGTTCTTGATGTCTTCCACGCTGCGGTTCGACGCCGCGTCCATTTCCAGGACGTCGAGGGAGCGTCCCTCGGCAATGGCCCGGCAGTTTTCGCAGACGCCGCAAGGGTGGCCCGTCGGCCCGTGCTCACAGTTCAGGGCTTTCGCGAAAATGCGGGCCGTCGTCGTCTTGCCCGTGCCGCGGGGTCCGGAAAACAGGTAGGCGTGGCCGATACGTCCCGTCGTCAGGGCGTTCACCAGTGCCTTCCTGACCGGTTCCTGCCCGACAATCTTCTCGAACGTATCGGGGCGCCACCGCAGATATAATGTTTTGTATTCTGTTGCGTTTTTTTCCATAATGCATACCTGCCCTGTGTTACATTACCTTATTATTATACAGGAATTCCGTCCCCGCCGCAATAAAGGGACCCGTCCGCCGCGGCCACCGGTCCGGCAATAAAAAAACAGCCCGGAACAATCCGGGCTGCCAGCCGATTTCCTTGTAAAGCTGCAGAAGCAGGCACCCCCGCGGCACATGCCGGTATCTGCTTAGTGCTGCTACCTTCCGGTCCTGACACGGTTCACAGGCCGCCATTGCGCAGGACCTGCCCCTGCAGTTTTACAAAAAAGCCGGTACATAGTAAAAAAACCGCCGTTGCGGTAATTTTTAAGTGGCGGAGAGAGAGGGATTCGAACCCTCGGTACGGTTTCCCGTACACACGCTTTCCAGGCGTGCACCTTCAACCGCTCGGTCATCTCTCCGGTTGTAGGAATGAAAGGAATTTGAAGTTTTGGTGCAACTTGTTTCAGTCACGTAAATCATTATAAAGATTTCCGCCGGCGATGTCAAGGAAAACTTCAACAATCGCCCACGGGGCCGGATGACGGGCCGGCGCCTTGCAATCCTCCCGGGAAAGGCCCAGGCACAGCATGATGAACCATGAACCCGCCGCCGGCGCGGACAAAATCCGGTCCGTCGGGGCGGCGGGAACAGGATTCCTCAGTCGTCGCTGTCTTCGTCGGGGATGATCCACAGGGCCCGGGTGGCATGGAGCACGATGTTCTGGACCGTGCTGCGCCGGAGCATGCCGCGCACGGGACTCAGTCCCGTTTCTCCCGTGAAAATCAGGCTGCAGTCTTCCTCTTCGGCAATGCGGCACACCTCGTGGGAAGCGGCGTGGCCCCGCACAATCTCGTAGCGGGCCCGGATGCCGAAATCCTGCATCTCCGTCCGCAGTTCTTCCAGCATATCCTCGGCCACTTCGCGGTCTTCGCGGATGTCGCGGTCCCGGGGATCCTCAATGACATGGACGAAGATGACCTCGCCCACCTGCTCCCGCAGGTTGCGCAGGATCTTCAGCGCGTTCAGGGAGGCGCGGGAGAAATCCGTCGGCAGCAGGACGCGGCGCAGGAAATCCTTGCAGTCGTAGTCCCCCTTGACGACGAGCGTCGGCACATCGACGTTGCGGACGGCATGGAAGACGTTGCTGCCGCGGAAGGCCCCTTCCAGGAAGCCGCGGTCATGGGACCCCATGATGACGAAATCGATGTCGAGTCCGTCGACCGTGTCCTGCACGTCGTTCGCCACATGCAAATGGCGGTGCAGCAGGGTCTGCACGTGGTCGTAGCCGGCATTCCGGATGGCATTGGCGTAGTCTTCCAGGCGGTGTTTCACGCGCTTGTAGTATGCCCCGTCCGGATCGGCCTGGGCCGCATCCTCCATGACATGGAGGAGCCACACTTCGGTCGCCGGGTTGGAACAGATGCTGTACAATGCGTCCAGCATGCGGTCCGTCTTGTCCGTCAGGCTCATGACCAGCAGCACTTTGTTAAACATACGCGACTCCTCTGCAGGTTGCTCAGTAGGTCTTGAGGACTTTGCCCGGATTCAGGATATCCAGCGGATCCAGGGCCTTCTTGATGTCCTTCATCATCTTCAGTTCCACCGGGTCGGTGTAGGTTTCCAGGGCGTCGACCTTCTTGGCGCCGATGCCGTGTTCGCCGGAAATACGGCCGCCCAGGCTGTATACGTACGGATAGGCGATGGCGTGGAACGCTTCTTCCTGCCGGATCCATTCCTCGTCGGACATATCGCCCTTCATGTGCAGGAAATGCAGGTTGCCGTCGCCGGCATGGGCCAGGCAGTACATGGTGAAGTCGAATTTCCCGGCTTCCTCCATGAGGTGCCCGATGCACTGGGCCAGTTTGTCCACCGGTACGACCAGGTCGTCGGACTGGGCCACCTTGCTCAGGGAACGGGTCGATTCCAGGCAGTTCTTGCGGACCGTCCAGACGCGGTCATCGGCTTCGAGGACGTCGATGGCGCCGGAGTTTTCGCAGATTTCGGCCAGTTTCTCCATCTTGCTGTCCGCGTCGTCTTCACTGAACGTCTCCATGCTCACAATCAGGTAACAGGCGTTCTCGTTTTCGTAATGGGGCAGCTTGATTTCGGAATAGTCGCAGGAACTCTTCAGGAAGTTGTGGTCCATGAATTCGACGCTTGTCGGTTCCAGGCCGGCCTTCAGCAGGCTCGGAACCAGGGTGACGGCCTTGTCCAGGTCGTCGTAGACGGCGGCCACATCGACTTTGTAGGGAGCCAGGGGCAGCAGTTTCAGCGTCGCTTTCGTGATGATGCCCAGGGTGCCTTCGGAACCCATGATGAGCTGTTCCAGGCAGTAGCCCGTCGTCTTCTTCTTCAGGCGGGCGCCCAGGTTCGTGATATCGCCCGTCGGGGTGACGACTTCGACCGCGTAGATCTGGTCGCGGGTCGTGCCGTAGCGGACGGCCTTGTTGCCGCCGGCGTTGGTGGCGATGTTGCCGCCGATGAGGCAGCTTTCGGCGCTGCAGGGGTCGCCGGCGTAGAGCATGCCCTTGTCATGGGCCGCCTGCTGGATGTCGATGGTGCGGGCGCCGGCTTCGACAACGGCGTACATGGCGTCGGCATTGATTTCGAGGATCTTATCCATCTTTTCCAGGCTCAGCACAATGCCGCCCAGGGTGGGAATGGCGCCATCGGACACGCTGGTGCCGGCGCTGCGCGGCGTGACAGGGATCACGTACTTGTTGGCCAGCTTCATGACGGCCGCCACCTGTTCCGTCGTTTCGGCCCAGACGACGGCTTCCGGACGGTGCATCAGCTTCGGGTCCGTTTCCTCGTCGGTCTTGTAATGTTCCAGCGTCTCCTCGTCGGTCCTGACGTTCTTTTCACCGGCGATCTTCTTCAATTCTTCCAGCACTTCCGGCGTTACGGGATTGTACTTGCTCATGTTGGTTGGCTTCCTTCCTCTAATGATTTTTGTTAAAGATGTATTGGCATTGGGGTTCTGACCAGAATGGGAGGATCACCCTTGCCGCCCGGCTTCTTCCATTTCCGAAGCCGTGACCAGGGGATTGTGGTACTGCTTGTCCGCCGACGGACGCAGGCGGCCCAGGCTGATGGCCTGTTTGGGACACCACTGGGCGCAGCCGAAGCAGCTGGCGCAGCCGTCGCCGAAGACGGGCAGGCGGTTTTCCAGGGAAATGCAGTGGACGGGGCAGACCTGGGCGCACGTGCCGCAGCCGACACAGCGCGAGGCATCGACATGCCGTTCCTTCACGTGGAAAAAGCCGTCCAGGACGGGCCAGCCGAGCTTCTTCCCCAGCATCCAGACGGGATTGCGTTCCCGGTGCCTGTCGTTCAACCCGCGGCGCTGCACGGTGGAAACGATGTCCGCAAGCTGTCCGTCAAGGGCGTCGAGCATCTGCTGCCGCCGTTTGCCCGGCGTCGTGAACAGGATGCTCCCGTCAGGCAGCAGGATCCGGAAGCCGGCGCACATCTCCAGCCGCGGCAGGCGCCGTTTGGCGATGATGTTGCCCGCTTCCCCCAGGGCATCGCCCGTAACGGACCCGGCATCGACGACCCCGAACAGGTATTCCGTGCCGGGGCCGAAGCGGACGGTCTGCAGGAACCGTTCCACCAGGGGCGGCAGTTCCGTGCAATGGACGGGACTCACGAAGCCGACGACGGCATCAGGGACCGCATACGGGTGCTCCAGATAAGCGGGGATGCTGCACAGCCGGGCTTCCAGCCCCTCTGCCAGCCGTTTTGCGATGGCCAGGCTGTTGCCCGTGCCGCTGAAATAGAAAATCCGTGCCATGGAACCACCCTTCCTGTTTTTGACATTATAACACGAACGGCGCCCTCCGTCACGCCGCCCTGCGGCGCGCGGTCAGCCGCGCAGCCTGACGACGGGCTGCTTCTCCCAGGGCAGGTACTGGTTGGCCAGGCAGGACTGCCAGGCCTTCCAGCGCGCCTCCGGGTCCGCCGTGGCCCGGGCCTTGTCCACATCGCGGATGCCGGCCCGGGACAGGGGGAAATAGGCGTAGGCGTCGTCCAGCAGGGCGCAGGCGTCCGCCACGTTGCCGTCCTTGTAAGCCTGTTCCGCCAAAAAGCGCAGGCTGTAGAAGATATAGGGATTGACGTGGTCGTACAGGGGATCGGGAAGGATCGGTTCCGGCGCATGGCTCTCCTTCTTCTCTTCCTCCACCATACGCCTTGCGTCCGCCAGGGCCTCGTCGCGGCGGCCGCTGGCGGCCAGCACGTTCAGCCGGCGGTACCAGATGTCCCCGCGGGCTTCCGTATGGAACCGGTACGGGAAGGAGCGGCAGATCCGGAAGGCCTTGTCCAGATACTGGAGCGTCGCATCGCCGTTCTTCGTCAGGTTCCAGATGATGTCCGCAATGTCGCGCAGACTCAGCACGAAATGTTCCGACTCGCACATGCCCTCGTCAGGATGGTCGTCCGGATCAGGCGTCACATCATTCACGATGGTGCCCAGTACGGTCAGGGCCCCTTCCAGGTCCTTGATGAAATACAGCACGCGCCCCACGATGGCGCGGCAGACCCAGTTGTCCTTGTCACTCACGAAACCCGCCGGCACGGGCCACTCGCCGGTCGTGCACTTGACCACGTAGCCCTGCCATTCCTTGTCTTCGATATCTTTCATCCAGCCACCTCCGTTCCAATTCCTCCTGCGAGGTACTGCCCGTCCTTCCGTCAATCATTCCGGAAGGCAGGCCCTGCGCAAAAAAGGCCGGCGGACAATGCGCCGGCCTTCGTCGTCATTCCTAGTCCCGCACATAGATACGGGGGACCCGCTTGCTGATGTTGCAGGTCAGTTCGTAGCAGATTGTTCCGGCCCATTGCGCCGCCTTTTCGAAAGGCAGCTCCTTGCCGCCGAAAACGATGACTTCGTCGCCGACTTCGACACCGGGAATATCCGTGACATCGAGCATGGCCTGGTCCATGCAGATCCGGCCCACGATGGGCGCGTGCCGGCCATGGACGACCATATACCCCCGGTTGGAGAGCAGACGGCAGAGGCCGTCGGCATAGCCGATCAGCACCGTGGCCAGCCGCGTAGGCCGTTCCGCCGTCCAGGTCCGTCCGTATCCGACGGTGCGGCCTGCCGGCAGGTCTTTCACGAACCCGATCTGGGTCTTGACGGTCATGACCGGCCGGAAGGAATCGTAACAGGCATCGTACCCTTCGACGGCACTGGAGGGCCGCATACCGTAGAGCGTGATGCCCTGGCGGCTCATGTCCCACTGGTACTGCGTCAGCTCGGACAGGCCCGCGCTGTTGGCGATATGCCTGACCGGGATATGGATGCCTTCGTCCTCAATGGCACGGACGGCCTTTTCGAACCGCTCGTACTGCAGCTCCGTAAAGTCCTTGTCCTGCTCGTCGGCTGAGCAGAAGTGGGAAAAGACCCCTTCCAGCTCAATGCCGGGGTAGGACGCGGCCTTTTTGGCAAAGTCCGCCGCCTCGTCCACCTGGACGCCGATGCGGCTCATCCCCGTATCGACAGCGATATGGACCCGGGCCTTCCGGCCCGCTGTTGCCGCCGCCTGGTCCAGGATTTCCAGCCGCCGCACGTCGAACACGGCCTGGCTCAGCCCGTAGCGGACGATGTTGTCCGCCACGCCGGGCATGATGGGCATGGGGCCCAGGATCAGGATCGGTTTGTCGATGCCCGCGTTGCGCAGCTCGATGCCTTCCTGCGACAGGGCGACGGCGAAAAAGTCCGCCCCGTTGCGCACGGCCTCGATGGCGACCGGTACGGCACCGTGTCCGTACGCATCCGCCTTGACGACGGCGCAGAGCTTCGTCGTCGGTTTCAGGAGGCGTTTCGCCTCCCGCACATTGTTCGCCACAGCGTCCAGATTGATTTCCGCCCAGGCACCGCGTTCCACTTCCATAGCTGGTGACCCCCCCTCCGTCACATTGCAAAACACAATTACCGGCTCAGCTTCTCCATCAGCATCTTGTTGACCATGCCCGGGTTGGCTTTGCCATGGGTCTCTTTCATGATCTGGCCTACGAGGAAGCCGATGGCCTTTTTCTTGCCGGCCTTGAAATCCGCCACAGACTGCGGGTTGGCGGCAATGACGCCGTCGACCATCCTGGCCAGTTCGCCGGCATCGCTGACCTGCTCCAGGCCCAGTTTTTTGACGAGCGCTTCCGGTGCCTCGTTGTCCTTCAGCATTTCCGCGAAGACCGTCTTCGCCAGCTTGCTGGAAAGGACGCCCTTATCAATCAGGTTGACCAGGCCGGCCACATGGTCCGGCGTGATCTTGAAGGCCGGGTCGTCGATTTCGACGCCTTCGGCGTTCAGGAAGGCGCTCACATCGCCCAGCAGCCAGTTGGCCAGGGCTTTCAGGTTCTTCGTCCCTTTGGCGCCTTCGTCAAAGTAGTCGGCCATCTTCTTGTTGGAGACGATCAGGTCGGCGCTTTCTTCGGGCACGTCTTCCGCCAGGAGGCGTTCCTTGCGCTGGGCCGGCAGTTCCGGCAGCCCTTCGCGGATTTTGCCGATCCAGGCATCGTCCAGGCTGATGGGCACCAGGTCCGGTTCCGGGAAGTAACGGTAATCGTGGGCCTCTTCCTTGGAACGCATGGACAGGGTGACGCCGTTGATGTCGTCCCAAGTGCGCGTTTCCTGTACCACGTGGCCCCCGTCTTCAAGCAGTTCGATCTGCCGTTCCGTTTCGTATTCGATGGCGCGCTCCAGGGCGCGGAAGGAGTTCAGGTTCTTGATTTCCGCACGGGTACCGAACTCCGTGGCCCCTTCCGGCATGACGGAAATGTTGGCGTCGCAGCGGAGGCTGCCTTCCTGCATCTTGCAGTCGCTCACATCGGTGTATTCCAGGATGGCCTTCAGCTGTTCCATGTAGGCGCGGGCTTCCTGGGCGCTGCGCATATCCGGTTCGGACACGATTTCAATCAGCGGCACGCCGGCACGGTTGTAGTCGACGGCGGAGAAATCGGATGTGCTGATGGTCAGGCCGGAATGAACCAGCTTGCCGGCGTCTTCTTCCATATGGATGCGGGTGATGCCGATGCGCTTCTTTTCGCCGCCCACCTTGATGTCGATGTGGCCGTTCAGGCAGATCGGCTGGTCCCACTGGGAAATCTGGTAATTTTTTGCCAGGTCGGGATAGAAATAGTTCTTGCGGTCGAACTTGTTGAATTTCTGGATTTCGCAGTTCAGGGCCAGGCCGGCCAGGACGGCGTATTCCACGACCTTCCTGTTCAGCACGGGCAGGGCGCCGGGCATGCCGAGGCACACCGGGCAGACGTGCGTGTTCGGTTCCGCGCCGAACTCCGTGGAACAGGAGCAGAAGGCCTTCGTCTTCGTCTTCAATTCGGCATGGACTTCCAGGCCGACAACAGTGATATAGTTCTTCATTATTTGTCCCCTCCCAGCGGTGCATATGCCTTGTGGAATTCCGTCGCCTGTTCAAAGGTGTAGGCGGCGCGCAGAATGGTCTCTTCGTCCAGGGCTTTGCCGATGAGCTGCATGCCGACAGGCATGCCGTCCGCGAAGCCGCAGGGAATGGAGATGCCGGGCAGGCCGGCCATGTTGACGGGAATGGTCGTGACATCGAGCATGTAGATCGTCAGGGGATCCATCTTCTCGTCCAGGGAGTATGCCACGACAGGGGACGTCGGGGTCAGCAGGACGTCGCATTTTTTGAACACTTCGTCAAAGTCCCGCTTGATCAGCGTGCGGACCTGCATGGCCTTCTTGTAGTAGGCGTCGTAATAGCCGGAGCTCAGCACGTAGGTGCCCAGCATGATGCGCCGTTTGACTTCGGCGCCAAAGCCTTCGCTGCGGCTCTTCTTCGTCATTTCGGGAGCACTCGTGGCGAGCTTGTTGCGGTACCCGTAGCGCACGCCGTCGAAGCGGGCCAGGTTGGCCGATGCTTCCGCCGGGGCGATGATGTAGTACGTGATGACGGCATATTCCGTATGGGGCAGGGAGACTTCCATGACTTCCGCCCCCAGTTCCTTGTATTTTTCCGCGGCCACCATGATCTGTTCCCTGACCTTCGGATCCGTGCCTTTCCCGAAGAATTCCTTCGGCAGGCCGATGCGCAGGCCTTTGACGTCCTGGCGCAGGGCCTTCGTGAAATCAGGCACCTCCACCGGCAGGGACGTGGAATCGTGGGCGTCGACACCGCAGATGGTGTTCAGGACGAGGGCGGCGTCGGTCACGTCGCGCGTCAGCGGCCCGATCTGGTCCAGGGACGATGCGAACGCGACGCAGCCATAACGGGATACGCGGCCGTACGTCGGCTTGATGCCGACGATGCCGTTGAAGGACGCCGGCTGGCGGATGGATCCGCCCGTATCGGAACCCAGCGCCCAGATGGCCTCCCCGGCCGACACGGCAGCGGCGCTGCCGCCGGAAGAACCGCCGGGTACGCGTTCCAGGTTCCAGGCATTGCGGGTCATCTTAAAATAGGAAGTCTTCGTCGTGGAACCCATGGCGAATTCGTCCATGTTCGTCTTGCCCAGGAAGATCGTCTCATCCTTGCGCAGGTTTGCAATGACATGGGCATCGTACACGGGAATGAAGTTGTCCAGGATGTGGGACGAACAGGTCGTGCGCAGGCCCTTCGTGCTGATGTTGTCCTTGATGGCGCCCGGAATGCCTGCCAGCGGCTTGATGTCCTGCCCGGCGGCAATCATGGCGTCGACCCTGGCGGCCTGCTTCAGGGCGTTTTCCTTATCCAGCGTCACATAAGCGGCGACCTTGTCTTCCACGGCGCCGATACGGCCGTATACCGCGTTGGTCAGCTCCACGGAGCTGATCTCCTTCTTTTTCAACTGTTCATGGAGTTCATGAACGGTCTTTCCATATAAATCCACCGTCGTATCCCCCTTCTTATTCAATTACGCGCGGAACCTTGAATCCGTCGTTGTGCACAGCCGGCGCATTCTCCATGGCCTCTTCGTGGCTGACCCCCGGTTTCACTTCGTCTTCGCGCATCACATTGTAGAGCGGAAGGATGCTGAAGGTAGGTTCGATACCGGTCGTATCGACCTTTTCCAGAATATCCGCATATTCCAGGATCTGGTTGAACTGTTCCGTAAACATGGGCATTTCCTCTTCGGAAATTTCCAGGCGGGAGAGTTCGGCAATGTAGCGTACATCTTTTTCCGTTACTTTCATGTTTTCACCCCTGTAAAATCATTCACGGGCACTGTGCCCAAAATAACACCCTCTATTATAGCACAAATGGCAAGGACTACCAACCATTGTCCCGGCGCCGTCACGGCGCGGGCGGTGCATCCCGGAAAACCGCGCCGGGGTGTTCCTTCCGGATGGCTTCCTCCATTTC
>OJOK01001449.1_pt1 | contig 10110 bp, 6 predicted proteins | sample 1598051 | NCBI WGS metagenome assembly OJOK01 (sample SAMN01915205, study PRJEB22387) | human gut metagenome | isolation source: stool | host: Homo sapiens | place: USA
CTAGGACGCAAGATTTTCATTCTTGAAAGAGGAGTTCGATTCTCCTATGGGCTACAATTTTCCCCACACATGCACTGACCGTCAACGGTCGGTGCATTGATTTTTTCCACACACGCCATCACCACGCCACTATGCCCCACATTCCATCCGACATCTGGATGCTGCTCGACCATGAAGCGCAGCGCATCAACTCTCCCGACTTCATCACCAACGACCCGGTGCAGTTTCCCCGCCTATTCTCAGCCCTGCCCGATATTGAAATCACTGCGCTTCTCTCCGCTACCGTTGCCTGGGGCAACCGCAAGATGATTTGCAACAACATCCGCAAGATGCTCGCCCTGATGGAGATGCAACCCTACAATTTTGTGATGGACGGGGCCTACGAGGATCTCCCCGACATCAACATCCACCGCACCTTCTTCGCCCGCAACCTGCGCCATTTCCTGCGCGGTCTCCACGCCATATACCGTTCCCACGCTTCGCTCAACGATTTTGCAGCAGCCAAAGGGATACAGCATTCCGAGTTCCCAGCATGGAGGCTCGTGGAGCAGCTCAACAACGAGTTGGCTGCCGCCAACAACGGTGTCTCCGACTCCCGCTGTCTGCCGCTCAACCTCGCCTCCACCGCCCTCAAGCGCGTCAACATGGCCCTCCGCTGGCTCGTGCGCGACGACGGCATCGTGGACCTCGGCGTGTGGAATGTGCTCAAACCTTCTCAGCTTTTCATCCCACTCGATGTGCATGTTGGCAACACCGCCCGCTCCCTCGAGCTGATATCACGCAAAGCCAACGACAAACGCACCACCATCGAGCTCACCGACATCCTACGTTCTCACCGACCCGACGACCCGGTGTGGTACGACTACGCACTTTTCGGCATCGGTGTGCACAATCCCCTCGCCGACACGCAACAAAACATTTAGCCATTTTTTACGTTCATATAGTATCAGATTTTACTATCTTTGACCACGCAAACCCACATTCTCATTCATCATGAAAAAGATTCTTACCATACTCATGCTCATGATGCTGCCCGTGATTGCACTCGCAGCCGACAAAGCTCAGATTCATTTCGACTCCATCCGCCACGACTTCGGCACCATCAAGGCTGATGGCGGCACTGTCACCGCTGAATACCGCTACACCAACACCGGCAACGTGCCCCTCGTCATTGATTATGTAGGCAACGGTGGATGCGGCTGCACCAAACCTTCATACCCCAAGGAGCCGCTCGCTCCGGGCAAATCGGCTGTGATCAAGATTCATTTCAACCCCTCGGGCAGAGCCGGGCAGGAAGTGAACCGCGAGATCAAAATCAAAGCCAACACCCATCCGCGTGTCAGCAAAATATATTTCTCCGCTGCCATAATCTGACATCCATGCGACCCCTTTCAGCTATTGCCACCTTTCTATTAGCCCTGCCTCTCAGCGCGCAGGTGGTGTGGCTCCAACAGGAGCACGACTTCGGGTCGTTTGACGAAGATGTGGGGATTGTCACATGCACGTTTCTCGGCGTCAACACCGGTTCCGAGCCCGCAGCCCTCATCGATGTGAGAGCCAACTGCGGATGCACCACCCCCGTTTACAGCCGTGAGCCGGTGGCTCCCGGCGACACCCTCCGGCTCAAGGTGGGCTATAACCCCTCCGGACGACCCGGCAAATTCGCCAAAGCCGTGTATGCCACCACTGACAACGGCACCAAAACCACCCTGCGCATCAAAGGCACCGTGATTGGTGCCGCCAACACTCTCGCCTCGCGGTTTCCCGTTGACGCTTCCCCGGCACGGCTCAGTAATGTGGTAGTGCCATTCGGACAGCTGCTCAAAGGCCATTCCGGTGCACAGACAGTGAAGGTGTACAACGCCTCATCCTCGCCAATCTCGCCGCAAATTGACTCCGTGCCGTCCTACATCCACGCAATCATCAAACCGGCATCCATCCCAGCCGGCGAGCAGGGCGTAATCTCCATCACGGCCTACCCCGACCAAACCTCCGCCTGGGGACTCGCCACCGACACCATCATCTTCCGGCCCGACGCCAACTCTCAGCATCAGCTGCCGCTCACCACGGTGATGATAGTGGAAGAGGATTTCTCCACACTCACCCCCGAACAGCTGGCAGCCGCACCGATCATGAAGCTCAGCAGCGACATGGTGGACTTCGGCAAAATCGCTACTGTCCCCAAACAACTCCGTCAAACTCTCACTATCACCAACGCCGGAAAGTCGCCGCTGATTATCCGCAGCATCTCCACCCCCGACCCGGCCATTGAACTTTCCCCGCGGACATTCAAGCCAATAAAACCCGGCAAAAAAGCCACCCTCACCATATCCGTCAACCCCGAAAGGCTCGGAGGACGCTCCATGCTCAACTCCCGCATCACAATCATAGCCAACTCTCCCCACCACCCCACCGAGATTGTGCGCGTGGTTGGCGAACTTTAAATCCAACACGAAAACACCCTCAGCAGATGAAACATATTGAAAACAGCCACGAATTTGCCGGCCTGGCCGTCAACTCCGGAGTGACCCAGCCTCCATCCGTCAACCCCTACATGCAGCGGCGCAAGCGCAAGCCGCTCCCCTCGGCCGCTGAACTGGTGGAAGGAATACTCAAGGGCGATGTCACCATGCTGTCGCGTGCTGTAACACTCGTTGAGAGCCTATCGCCTTCTCATCAGGCTGTGGCACAGGAGGTGATTGAAAAATGCCTCCCTTATTCCGGCAACTCCAGGCGCATCGGAATCACCGGCGTCCCCGGTGCCGGAAAAAGCACCTCTATCGATGTGTTTGGCCTTCATGTGCTCAAGGATGGCGGCAAACTCGCCGTTCTCGCCATCGACCCCTCCAGTGAGCGCACAAAAGGGAGCATCCTCGGCGACAAAACCCGCATGGAGAAGCTCGCCGTACACCCCAACGCTTTCATCCGCCCAAGCCCCTCGGCCGGCTCGCTCGGCGGCGTGGCACGCAAAACACGCGAAACCATCGTGCTTTGCGAAGCTGCAGGGTTCAACAATATTTTCGTGGAGACTGTCGGCGTTGGCCAAAGCGAAACCGCCGTTCACTCCATGGTGGACTTCTTCCTCCTCATCCAGCTCGCAGGCACCGGCGACGAGCTTCAGGGCATCAAACGCGGCATAATGGAGATGGCCGACGGCATTGTGATCAACAAAGCCGACGGCGACAACATCCAGCGCGCCCAGCTCGCTCAGGCTCAATTCCGCAGCGCCCTGCAGCTTTTCCCTCCAACAGCCTCCGGATGGCAGCCCGAAGTGCTCACCTACTCCGGATATTTCGAGCTCGGCATCCCCGAAGTGTGGGATATGATTGACCGATACTTCGAGTTTGTCACCGCATCCGGATATTTCGACCTCAAGCGCAGGCAGCAGGCACGCTACTGGATGCTCGAAACCATCGACGAGCAGCTACGCAGCCATTTCTACAACAATCCCGACATCGCCGCCATGCTCGCCGAAAAGGAGCAACTCGTGCTCGCCAACCGCCTGAGCTCTTTCATCGCCGCCCGAGATGTGCTAAACACCTATTTCTCACTGAAATAACCCCTTATGGACAGCTCCGCAGCTCTCAATTTCAAGCCTCTCACAGTCAACGACATCAGCTGGGTGAAACCATTCCTCGCCCACAACCCCTCACGCACCTGCGACATGACCGTGGGCGGAATTTTCCTGTGGGCCGACTATTTCCACTACTCCGCCGCCGTGTGCAACGACACCCTGTTCATCCTCGGAGTCACCGAGGACAACACCTCCGTGCCCGCATTCTCGGTGCCCATCGGAGCCATGCCGCTGGAGCAGTCCATCGCCATCCTCCGGCGTTATTGCGCTGAACACCGGCTGCCACTCACGCTCTCGGCTGTGCCCGAATCACTCCTTGAGCCCCTCATGGCCCTCGGTGCCACACACACAGCGGAGCTCACCGACTGGGCCGACTATCTCTACGACGCCCAATCGCTCGCCACATTCGCCGGCAAAAAGCTCATGAAAAAGCGCAACCATGTCAACCGGTTCATGTCCGACCATCCCGACGCCATCTACCAGCCACTCACCACCGCACTGATCCCCGACATATTAGACTTCTACGAGCGCCAGCCCTTAGCCGAAGGAAAATCCGAGACAGCATGGTTTGACCGACGCGAGACCATCGACATGCTCCACCACCTCACCCAATTTGGCTTCGAGGGAGGCGTCCTGTCCACCCCCACCCACGGAGTGGTGGCTTTCACCCTCGGCGAACTGACCGACGACACCCTTTGCGTGCACATCGAAAAGATGGACCACACCGTCAACGGCTCCGGCGAAACAATCTGCCGCTCATTCGCAGCTCAGATGCTCGCCGATCACCCACAGCTTCGCTACATCAATCGCGAAGACGCTTCCGGCGACCCCGGGCTCCAAAAAGCCAAACTCGCCTACCATCCCATAGCCACCCTCCGCAAATTCAACCTCACCCTCGCCCCATAACCGAGTCCGCATCCCATTTCCGGAAAAGATCATAGATTTGCAAATTAATATTGTTATTTGTTTTGCAAGTCAAAAAAAATCAGTATATTGCGGCTGATAATCCGGTCGCAGGTATGAGAGGAGCATTTCCAGTTGCAATTATAGCGATGGCCGTGGCAGCGATAAGTGCCGTGGCGCAGGATGTGCGCGGATTTGTGTGCGAGCCTGTGGTGCCGGACCAAGCCGCTGTCTGGTATGATTTTTCTCAGAAAGGTGCCATTGACGAAGCTCTGTGCCGCTATCAATATAGTGGTGACAGTGCTGTCAGCGTGACGATACTGCTGCCGCGTCCATCGGTGCGCGAGGATTATGAGCTGCATGGCGACACCGTGCGGCTGCTTTGCCGCGAGAGCCGTGCGTGGATAAGCCGTGACTCCATTCCGTCCACCGTGGTAGGTGATGCCATCACCGCCGGCATCCTGAAACGCCGGGTGCGCCGCTATATGTCGGAACACTATATGCTGGACGGAGAGTATGCATACTCTCCTATGGGCGTGTGCAATGTGATACTCGCCGATGGCGACACGGTCTGCAATGTGCGGCTGATGCATAGCCGGGAGACATTCGATGTGCGCCTTTCGGATGCTTCCTATTCTCCGGCATCAGACTCTATCGCGGCTACAGTGATGAGGGATAGATGGATATGGGGCACCGGAGCATACGGCCCGATGCTCGCCTGCACGGAGCTGACGGTGACGGGCAACCGTTATACCGGGGATTTGACCCACGAAGCATATACAATAGTGTTCCCCCGCCTTGACAACCCCGATGTGTGGCCTGATGCCGTTGGCCGGGGTCATTCGCTGCAATCCGTGTCCAACAGTGTGATGATGCGCGGTGAGCAGGGCGAAGGTGAAGCCGGAAACAACGCTTTGCCCTATGCCGGTACAGCGCCGGAGGTGTCTTGGAGCGATGGAGTGATGAAAATCAGCTCGAATGTTGCCGAAGCCGTGAGTGTGCTTGTGACCGATATCGCGGGCCGTGTGATACATTCCTGCGAGGTGCACGGCAGTGCCGTCATCCCCACCGGTGGCTGGCCGTATGGTGAATATGTGGTCAGGGCAGGTGATACTGTACGGAAAATAATACTGATGCCATGAGAAGTTCCCTGGTATATGCAATTGCCATAGGATGCATGTCAACATGCCTCCGGCCTGCATACGCCGCTACCGGTTCTGCGGATGGCGGATATGTAACGCCGGCATTGACACTCGACGCTTTGGTAGTGTCGCCCGAGGCAAAGCCATGGGGGTTCCCCCTGTATGAGACTCCGCAGGTGAATCCCGCCACAGGCACAGGCAGTCTGTCGGTAGGACTGTTCTCATGGAGCGTGGGCGGATTCCCGATGTCAGTGGCTTTGGGCCACTCGCTCGGAGCACGCACATACGATGAGAAAGCCGGGGCTGTGGGGCTGGGCTGGTGTCTTGACTGCGAGGGAGCCGTGTGGCGTGACATCGTGGGCCTACCCGATGAGTACAAGAGTTTCAAATCGCTATCGGTGGAAGAGATTGACGCAATGGACCCGAGCGGTTCCGGCCTGGACTACCTCGATGCCGTGCACAAGAGAAACACCGATGCGATGTACGACCGGTATCATTACCGGTTCCCGGGCTACAGCGGCAGCTTCATCATCAAGAACGGCTCTATAATATCCCTGCCTGCTGCGGATGTGGAGATAACGCGCATCGGGGATGAAGGCAGCGACAAGGTGAAAGATTTCCGGATAGCCACTCCCGATGGCGCGGTGTATGAATTCACTGTGCGTGAGCGCACAAGCTACACTTATAAATCAGGCGCGCCCCATGCCGGCAGTCCGAGCTATGATGTCAGCGTGTCGAAATGGCACCTGTCGCACATCATCACCCCGGAGGGTGCCGACACCATCAGCTACAGCTATGCGGAGCTTCCCATGTGGAGCTCCGGCAGAGGCTATTCATCGGGCGGAGTCGGCGTGGAGTGTATTAACCGCAGGTACTCCTATACCAGCCTTAACAGCGGAATGCTCGAGGCCACATCATCGGTGCAGACATGTAACGGAAGGCTCCTGAGCAGGATAAGCTCGCGCACGGCTACCGTAGAGTTCTCGCACGCCGCAACCACAGGCGACGGTGGGGCGCCCCGCTGCATATCAGGGCTGACGGTTTATGCTCCTGACAACAGCGAGGTGCGCAGGATCGAGTTCACTTCCGGGAAATTAGCTGACGGCCGACGGATACTGAAAGGGATAAAGGTGATGAGCGGAAAAGAGACCATTGACAGCCACGAGTTCACATACCACTCCTATTCAGGAGAAGAACCCGGCGACTTTTTCGGCTTCTGCAACGGTTCAGGCTTCGCCGGAGCGAGGTCGGTGATTGACCCGAATACCGGGCGGTTCAACCAATCCCGGCGCTACAATGCTCTTTACGCCACCAACGGAGCCATGAAGAGTCACACCACCATGACCGGAGCGAAAACCGACTTTGAATACGAACCGAACAGTTTGGTCATTGAAAGCCTCTCCGACTCCGTGCAGATAGGCGTGAGAATAAAAAGCATTACCGCCACCGATATGGTGGCCAACCGCAAGCAGACAAGGCGGTACCGCTACTCGCGCCCGGTGTGCTCCATCGATTTCACACAGGTGGGCATCACTCCGTTTGTGTCGCTCAGCGGCTTGTCGTGGGTGGCCGGCAACGGGATTCAAATGCGCGAAGATCACAATCTGTCGGCGGCCACGCTCCGCTCGTCAAGGCTACCCGGCACGCCGCTCTCCTCGGCGAGGATTTTCTACGGCGAAGCCGTGGAGGAGGTGAGCGGCACCGGAATCGACCGCCCGGTACGCACGGAGTATGAATACGACACCTCGGGGTGCACGCTGCGCCGTGTCGGGGGAAGCGGGGAAGCACAAACCGGCAATTCCCTGTATATAAAAGGCGACATGACGATGCCGTCGCCAAGGAGAGAGAATGCCGACCGGCTTTTCAATGCCGGGTTCGCCAACTACTATTTTGCCGAGTGCAACTATGCCGAGCCGAGGCTGAAGGTGCGCCGGCAAATGCGGTGGGATAACGGTGCCTATCATCCGCTGGAACAGAAGGAGTACCATTACTCACTCGTTGACTCGGCGGCCTATTACACCGGACTGTATGTGGAGCCTCTGGTGAAAGATTTCAGAGACCAGATTGGCACTACAAAGACTACCTATGACAATATACGTGATTTCGTGTATATGCAGACTGCCATGCTGTCGGGCCGTTGGCGGCTTGACTCCGTTGCCGGGAAACGGTGGTACGGAACCGGCGCAGGGGCGATTGTAGCCAAATCAGAAACAGGATACAGATATACGAAGCGTTATTTCACTATTTCAGGTGAGAATGTGCCGTGGGCGCGCTCCAAGTCTCCGCTGTTCAGGATTCACCAGATCAATCCTGATGAATTGATTGCAATAGGGATTAATGGAAGCAAAGTGTTCGGCGACAGCGTGTCCAATAGCTCTGCCCATGAAATGCTCATCAGTACAGTGACACATACCGCCGGCCATACTCTGGAGCACCACACGGCATGGTCGGCGTGCGTGCCCGGCAAGGAGTACTCTGTCAAGACTCTGCCCGTGGCGGAGATGTGGATTGTGGACGGCAGGGACTCGCTGCTCAAACGGTATGAGTACGGAAAGTTCCACTCGCTCACGCGCCCCACACGCATCGCCTTGGGGCTGAAAGGCAAGCCGGCGATGGCCGAACAGCGGTTCACCGCCTATACGCTCCACGGTCACCCGACGGTGTGCCTGAGTCCCGGGCAACCGGAACAGCGGTACAGCTACAATGGCGATTTGATGATGTCGGTGGCCGTCGGTCCGGGCAATAACACTCTCAACACCCGTTTCACCCACATTCCGCTTGTGGGGGTATCTTCTGTCACTTCCCCTGCGGGATACGTGGAGAGTTTCGGCTACAAGGACGGCAGGCTTGCATGGCGCAAGGTCGGTCTGCAGCAGACGCTGATGGACAAATGGGCATACAGATACAGAACCGGCTACGGCTCGGTCAACAGCATAGCACACACACCATACGCTGCCGGTACTCCGGCAGAGAGTGTGGAGTGCTTCGACGGCTTCGGCTCCGCGATTGGAACGGTGTCGAGAGGATTCGGCTCCGACGGTGATGTGCTCTCGGCCATAAGGCTCGACGCGCTTGGCCGCGTCACGGAGCGATGGAGTCCGCTGCCGGTGGCAGACGAAGCTGCGGTGTTGTGCTCCGAGAGTGGTCCGGGCAGTGCTGCCATGGGGTTCTACGGCGACCGGAGAGCGTATGCCGGCAGTGTGTACCCCTGCTCCGCCGAGGGCCATCCTGTGGAGAGCACGCTCGCGGGAAGCGTTCACGAAAGCCACCCGGCGCGCATGGAGGATGTATGCTCCGACCCAGCAAAGGATGCGCTCAAGGTGTGGCGCCTGCGCTGGGACGGCTCAACGCTGAGGTGTGCGGGCCGCTACGGTGCCGGGGAGCTGCAGGGCAGGCGCGTGACCGATGCCGACGGAGTTACCGTCACCACGCTCAGTGATGCGCTCGGGCGCGAGGTGCTTCGCCGCGCCGAGAGCGACGGCTCCGTGATGGCCGACACATACACTGTGTGCGATGCGTGGGGCAATCCGCTGATTGTGGTGCAGCCCGAGGGCTCGGCGTTGCTTCATGACGGCGGCTCCTGGAGCGCGGGCCAACCGCTGATCGACGAATACTCATTCATCTACAAATATGACGACAGACTGCGCCTCGTGTCGTCAAAGATTCCGGGATGCGCGCCGGAACTGACGGCTTACGACAGCCGCGGGCTTGTGGCCTATACACGCGACGGCAGGCTTGCTGCCACCGGGCGGAAGATGTTCCACCTCTATGATGACCATTGCCGCCCGGCAGTGAGTGGGCTGTGCGAGGATTTCCTCTCCGACAGCGACTGGGGGCGCGTGCACGACATTCCCGCCGTGGAGCGCACGGTGCTCTCCTCAGGGGTGGCCTCGGACTACAACTTCTCTCCCTCATCCCTGCCCGCAGCCGCGCAGGTCACACGGCTATGGTACTACGACCGATATCTGCCGGGCATGGAGTACGCTCACGGCGTGGAGGCTCCGCTGGGGCTCCCGACTGCGGAGCGGACGCTGGTGCTTGACGGATGGAATGCTACCGACACCGTGACCGTGGAGCACCATTACGACTCCATGATGCACGAGATGTTCACCCGGCGCAAGCATTCCGACGGCACCATGCTGCTATGCTCAACTACGCGCACTCCCGGTGGTCTGCCGCTCGTGGAGAGCATCGCGCTCTCCGGGCCGTTGGGGAGCCATTCGCTGACCACCTACACGGAGTATGACGCTTTCGGGCGCATTACCTCGCAGAAAGCCAACGGCGACAGGAGCGGCGTGCTGACGCTGGCTCAAAACAGCTATGACGGCGTGGGGCGGCTCGCTTCATCGACCGTTCACGGCGGCACTGAAACTACCTGCGGCTACGATGTGCGCGGCGCGCTGACGAGTGCCGACAATCCTTTCATCAAGCAGTCGTGGAAATATGCCTCCGGATCTTCCAATCCAAGCTATGCCGGCAGAATCTCGGCCA